>Ga0075420_100001362_pt1 | contig 20730 bp, 21 predicted proteins | sample SoiMetdeltSBSDD4_FD_75296 | JGI IMG/M metagenome (GOLD analysis project Ga0075420, IMG submission 75296) | Bulk soil microbial communities from a Populus tree surrounding site in Tennessee, USA - Soil MetaG P. deltoides SBSDD4 | ecosystem: Environmental > Terrestrial > Soil > Tree plantation... | reverse complement strand
CCTGAAGTACGAGTACACGAGCTTCGAGTCCCAGCACTGCATCTGCTCGCCGGACGGAAACAGGATGCGCAGCTCGCGGTCGGTCAGCGGCTCGGTCACGCTCAGGAACGTCTGCGCATGGAAGGTTTCGTCGGCGAGCGGACTGATCGCACTGGTCAGCTTGTCGACTGCAACGATGATGTTCTGGGCAGTCACCGTGCCGGCGTGCGTATGCACGGTGTGGTCTTCGAGCCGGTCCATCTCCGTGCTCTCGAAGACCTGCATGCCGTTGTCGATCAGCAGATCCTTCAGCCCCTGCAGACACTGCAGCGGGTTGACGCCGTACGTGCCGCCGTACCTGATGCCCGCCGCATAGCCCTGGCCGCCCAGGATCTGCTGCAACTGACTCTCGTCGTAAGTGCGCTGATCGGTGAAGCCGACGCTCTCCCGGCACTCGCGCTCGGCGGCGACAGCCTCCGTGCCGCCGGAGCCGAGTCCGAGAAACAGCGAGTCCTGCTTCAGCAAGCCGCATTGAATGTCGTGCTTCTTCAGTGTGCTGACGATGCGCTCGATGCCGCGGCAAGGCGCTTCCCAGATCTCCGCAGCTGCCGCTGTGCCATAGCGGCGAACGAGCTGATGCAGCTCGAGCTCGCTATCGGGAGTGAGGAAGCCGGCACTGCGGCCCGATGAGCTGCCGCCGACGATGTTCTTCTCGATGAGCACCACGCGCAGTCCCTTGCGCAGGAATTCCGCCGCGGCGCTGATGCCGCTGAAGCCGCCACCGACGATCAGCACGTCGCACTCGATGTCCCTGGTGAGCGGCGGACAATACTTGTGGCTGCTGACCAGCAGCGTAGTGATCCACCAGTTCTGATTCACCATTCTCGCGTTTGGGAGGATGGTGCGACCGATGTCGTGCGATGACTTGGCACCCATGGAGCTCGACTATCTTGTCGAGGCAGGGTAGGTCGGCGGTGCGCGCACCGTCGATAAGGGGCGAGGGCAAACGGAGATGTAATCCTGTACGCGCAGGCGGCGCAGCTCCGCGCCGGGTTGCGCGACGACTCGTTCGTGCAGCTCCATTCCTCGAGGATCAGGCCGACGATCGAAGCGAAAATCCCCGCGCCGAACATTCGCAGCTGTCCGGCGCAGGGATGCCGAGGCCGACTAGCTTAGCCTCACTGCGCTTTCGCAACCTGTGACGGCAATTCGCTCTTGCCCGTCCGGTTCATGTAGTACGCCGTGAGCACAGGCTCATTGACCTCTGTCACGGAGCGCGCAAGCGCCTGGTCGAAGCACTCGCGCCAGTTCGCCTTCGAGGCGAGCGTAGTGCCCGCGAACGGTGCGCACACCTGCGTGGCTGCCATCCGCAGGCGGCCGTACAGGGTTCGCGCGGCCGCTTCGCCCTTCAAGTTGAGATCCGCATAGTTCACGATCTTCGTCAGCGGCTCGCCATCCTTGTAGTCCGCCTTTGCAGGCATCGAAAATGCAATGCCGCAAGCCATGGCTGCGAGTGCAGCGTTGAGACTGATGGAACGAGTCAATCTGTCGAGTCTGGTGTTCACGAACGTGTCCTCGGGCTAGTCGAAAGGGTTTCAGTTGTCGCCAGTTCGGCTGAGAGCCGTTCCGGCGATGTGAGGAGCTTGAAGAAAGGCGGTCGCCCGTGCATGAAGGTTGGCGCAAGATCGGCCGAAGGTTTCGCGAAGAAAGCCGGCTGTGACTTAAGGCCATGCGACTAAAGGCATACGGCGAATGGCCGACTTAAGCAGCGCGGCTGCAAGGTTATGCTCCGCCCAGTGATGCAATCGAATGTCCGACCCGGCGCGACACGCGAGTGGGAGGTCTATGAAGTCTCCGACCTCGTGATCGATCTTGCGCGTCAGCGGGTCACGCGTGCGGCCACCGAGATTGCTCTCCCCAAGCTTTCCTTCGATCTGTTGCTCGTGTTGATCCGTGCAGCGCCCGCTCTACTTTCGAACGACGAGCTCATGGAGCAGGTCTGGCCCGGACTCGTCGTCAGCCCCGAGACTGTCAATCGACGCGTGAAGTTGCTGCGCGATGCCCTCGGGGATGATCCGCGCGCGCCGCGGTATATCGCCGGGCTGCGCGGGCGCGGCTACAGACTCATTCCGGAAGTGAGATCGGTCGAGAAGGTCGCGCCGCGCGTGGCCCTGCAGCCGAGCCCCGTGCAGAGCGATTCAACCCGAACCCTGTTGCCGATGCGCTCGCTCCAGGGAAAATTCGCCGAAGGCGTGTTGCTCGCTGAGCGCGTCATTGCAGCCGACCCTGTGAATCCATGGTCGTCGTCGCGACAGAGCGCGTGCAACAGGTATCTCGAGCTGGGTGACCTGACGGCAGCGCGCGATGTGGTCGCGGGGGCCAGCGCTGCGGGCGTCGCGCCCTTTCAGGTGTTCCAGTATCTCGGCGATTGGCGCGCGGCCGGTGAAGCTGTCTACGACGCTCCAGAGCAGTTACACAGTGCCTGCAATGACTGGCTCGCCGCGGGAGCTGTGCGCGACCAGGCGCTGCACACGGGCGACTTCTCTCGTGCAATCCGCTTCATCGACAGCGGCGGCCTTGGGATCGCGGCGGTTCCGCTCGCTCATCTGTTGCAGGAAAACGGTCAGCGCGCCGAGTCTGAAAAACTGCTGGACGACGCGCTGCGGTCGCCGCATCGGCGTGCGCGTGCAGACGCGCTCGCGCTGCAGGGACACCACGATGCCGCGGTTGCGCAACTCGCCGAGGCATTTCGATCCGGCGAACGCACGGACTGGTGGTACACGATCGAGCGCGATCCGCTGTGGGAGTCGATGCGGTCCGATCCGCGATTCCAGGCGATCGCCGCCGAAGCTCGCACACACGCCGCCACTCAACGAGCACTGCTCGAAGAGCTGCGGCGTAAGGGTGAAGTGCCGTACAGATCGCGTGGACAGCAAGCGCGCCGTCAGGCCTGGTAGACGCTTGGTCTACTGATTGAGAAAACCCTTCAGTGGCGCACCGCCGTTTCTGCCGACGGCAGGTACTTCCAGCATGATGTCCGCTGCCGTGCCGTCGTTATCGACAGCGGCAACGCCGTTGACCACGCGATGTCCGTTGGGCACGAAGAGTTGCGGCGCATCGAACGGCGCCCTGCGATACACCACTCGTTGATCGGTGAGTCCCTTGAGGAACGCCACCAGGTCATCGAGCTCCTGCGTCGTGAGGTTCAATTTTCCGATCTCGAAGTCGATGAACTGCGCATTGTGCTCGCGGAAATCGCCGCCTCGGTTATAGAAATTCACCACCTGCAGCAGCGTCCCCTGCCCGCCGTTGTGGAAGTAGGGCGCAGTCAGCTCGATGTTGCGCAGGAGCGGCGTCTTGAACGATCGCGTTGAGGTTCGCTCGCCGATGGCGATGGCCGGATTGGCGATGTTGAACATCGGTTGGCTCAGCAGCTCGGCGCTGGGAATCTTGCCTGGAGGCGAAGTGAGAATATCGATCAGGGCGCCGGGGTTGCCGAACGGGTCCGGCGCGCCGAGGCCCGAGTCCTCTTCGAACGGGCGCACGCTCAGGTTGTAGTAGCTCTGGTCGTAGGCAACGACTTCGCAGTTGCCGTTGAACATCCGCTCCACCAGTTCGCCAGGCTGCCTGACGCCGTCGACCACGGCTCCCGTCAGTATGCGGTTGGAGTTGTCCGAAGTCTCCGCGCCGGAATGGCATCCGGCACAGGCGGCTTCGCCCGTGAAGACGGCGAGACCGCGAATCTGCTGAGCCGTCAGCGCACCGCGGTCGCCTTCGAAGTAACGATCCACCGGCGAGTCGTCGGAGATCAAGGTCATTTCGTAGAGCTGCACGGCGAGGCCGAAGTACAGCGAGAAGTTGTATTCCTTCATCGTGTACTCGTTCGCGAGCAACCGACGGTTCGGTCTGTTCGCAATGGTCGTCGACCCATCCGGCTGCCGGATGGCGATCATGTTCGAACGCCACCAGGTCTTGTGGAACGCTGCCTCGATCATTTCGCCGTAGGTGCCTTCCAGGCCCCTGGCATCGCGACCGTCGTCGTTGCGGTAGTCGGCGAGCACGCTGTCGTGCTTGTCGACCTTTTGCTTGGCGAGCGGTCGCGCCGACACGAGACGCTTGCCGACGTCGTAGAACGTGCGGCCGAGCGATCCCATCTCTCGATCGCTGAGCGGTGGACCGACGGCTTGCGACGCCAGCGCCGCGTGATGAATCCTGACCTTCACGAGGCTCAGCGAGTCGTCGCTCGCCTTCAGCACCTGTGCATTCTGATCGCGGACGCCAAACACGCTGACACCGTTGAAAACGGTTTCTGCGCGACCGTCCCAGAATGCGTCGCGATTGAACGCCGCGTTGATCACGGTCGGAGTGTTGCGTGGCTCGGCACGTCGGGTATTGAGGCCGTTGATGTTGAATACCTCATCGGGCACCGGGACAGTGACGTCGCGGTCCGCGCCCGGCACCGCTCTCACGAACCGGCTCAACTTCACGCCCTGCGAGGAGATGACGTCGTCGTTGTCGCGAAGGATCTGCGAGTTCCGTGACGTAGGATCCGCCAACTGGTGCAACGGGAAGTCCGCGGCGGTCAACCGGTGGTTGAGACCTAAGTTGACGGTCGGGTCGGGATTGTTGGCCCCGCCGGGATTCGCCTGGTTGATGGAACGAGGATCGGCGCCCGCGCGGAAGTGGCAGGAACCGCAGGCCTGGATACCGTCGCTGCCCACTTGCATGTCCCAGAACAGCGCCTTGCCCAGGGCGATGGCGGCACGCCGATCTCGCACATAGGTGGCAAGCTCGGGAATTCTGTGGGGACGCAGGGCTTTCAGGCTTCCCGGACCCGGATTGCTATCCGGGAACAGTTCCGCTGCGCCGGCGCATGTCCCCTCGCGGATGTCCTCCGCGCTCGCACGAGAATTGCCAAAGACCAGGGCGAGCAGCGCAACGCAGACGGTAAACTGGCGGAGTAGCTGTCCTTTCATACGTCCCCCTGAGTAACTGGAGGACACGCTGCGCGCTGCGTGCTTACGAATCGCTTACGTAAGGGAGACGATCGTGGAACGATTCACCGGAAGTTGTCTGTGCAACAACGTCCGAGTCGTGGCTACAGGACGCCCATACCGCGTCGGCGTTTGTCACTGCCTCGACTGCCGCAAGTATCACGGGGCGCTGTTTCACGCCTCCGCGGTGTTCCCTCAGGATGCGGTGACGATCGAGGGCGAAACACGCGAGTACGCCCGCCGGTTCTTCTGTCCCCGCTGCGGCTCATCCGTTTTCTCACGCAGCGCGGACGAGATCGAAGTGAACCTCGGATCCCTGGATGCTCCTGACCAACTGCGGCCCACCTACGAGCTCTGGACCGTCCGTCGCGAGTCCTGGCTGCCGCCGTTTCCGCTCAAGAGGCGCTACGACCGCGATCGTGACGCCACGAGTCGCTTCGAGGACTAACGCACCGCGTCCGGCAGCACCCGACGATAAACGCCGAGCCTCTGCACCAACCGAGTCCACCGCGGGTCGCTGTGGAACGCATCGAACATCGGATCCTGCGCGAGGAAGACCATGAGCGTCGATCGATCCTCCATGGCGCGCTCCAGCCACAGGAATGTGTTCTCGGTGTCCGCGAGAGCCGCGTAGATCAAGGCGATGTCGTACGCAGGGACGTAGCGTTCCTTCGACAACTTGAGTACGCGATCCAATTCCGCGTGCGCTGCTGCGCGCCGCCCCGATAGTGCCAGTGCTTGTGCACGGTGCGCGTTGCTGCCAGGCATTTGCAGCGTTCGCTTGTCGTACTCCGCAATCGCGCGCTCGTAATCTCCCTTGACGATGAGGTTGCGAATCAGGAACGAGCGCGCATTGTCGGCGCGTTCGTCGAGGGCGAGCACCTGTTCGCAGAGCCGGATCGACTCGTCGTAGCGTCGTGCAAGGTAGAGGAAATTGCCAGCGGCGCCCTTGGGAGCGATCCACAGCGGCTCCAGCTGTTGAGCGCGGCCATTGGCTTCGAGGGCGTGCTCGAGATCGCCTTGCATCGCGTACAGCAAGCCGCGCCGGTGATAGGCGGACGCCAACGAGGGATCCAATTGCAGCGCGCGCTGGTACGCGCCGGCCGCACCGTCCCAATCGTGCTCGTACATCATCTTGATCTGTCCCAATGACGAATGTGCCGCCGCGAGATTGGGATCGATCGACAGCGCCTTTTCCACCGCACGCAGCGCCTTGGGAAACACTTCATGGGGGGCGCGCATGGCGAAGATGCCAAGCAGCGCATAGCTATCGGCAAGGCCCGCGTAAGCGAGGGCGTAGTTCGGATCTCTCGCGATGGCTTGCTCGAAGAAGCCGACTGCCCGAAGCAGGTTCGGTTCGTTCTGCCGCGACCAGGCAAATTGGCCGCTCGCGTACAGTGCATACGCTTCCGGATCCTGCGTGTAGGGGACTGCGCGCGTTGCGCCGCCGCCGACCCAGTGCACCGAGACAGCCTGCGCGACCCGGGTAGCAATGATGTCCTGCACGTTGAAGATCGTCGTGAAATCCTGATCGAAGCTCTGCGCCCAGAGTTGCTGTCCGTCCGCAACGCGCAAGAGTCGCACCGCCACTCGCAGCCGATCGCCGCTACGCTGCAGCGAACCGTCGAGTACCGTATCGACGCCCAGCTCGCGACCGGCCGCAATCGGATCCTGGTCGAGCCCGCCGTAGCGACGCACCGAGCTCAGCGGACTGATCGCCTGCCGGCTGTGTTGACTGAGGTGCGAGATCAGCGATTCCGCCATGCCCAGCTCGAGCGATTCATTGCGCTCGGCCGGCAACAGCGGCTTGAAGGGAAGAATCGCCAGCGTCCGGGCGGGGAGGGGAGCGGCGTCGCGCGGTCTCGACGCAGTGGCAAACAAGGTGATCGCTGCAATCACGGCAATCAAAACAGTCGCAGCAGTGGCGCCGAGCATCACCTTTCGACGCGTAGCCTTGGGCGCGACGAGCTCATCGCGCCGGGTGACCTTCGCGACGAAGCGATACCCCCTGCGAGCTATGGTGGCGATGTAGCGATTCTCGCCGCGCGCTTCACCCAGCATCTGCCGCAGCGTCGAGACGTTCTGCGTGAGGCTGTTCTCCTCGACGACCACGCCCGGCCAGATCGAGCGCAGCAGGGTGTCCTTGTCGAGCGTCTCGCCCGCGTGCTCCAGGAAATAGACCAGCGTCTCGAACACCTTGCCCGTGAGCAGGGTCGTCTGCCCCGTGTCCCGGCGCACCAGGCACTGCTGACCGATGTCCAGGGCGAAATCGCCGAACTCGTAGTGCGCACCCGTGCGGGTCATGGGAGGGAAGTCCGGATCAGAACAAAATCACAACTCTTTCACCGACCGGCCAAGGATTCTTCCACGTACCGCGCTCCACAGTCACGTCCCAAAGGCCCACTGGTGAAGGCCGACTGGGAGACATCGATGAATCCGCTACAAGCTGCTGTTCGCACACTCGTTATGTATGTCGCGCTGGCAAGTCCCTTGGCCCGGGCGGACACGCTGGCGACCCACGAAGGCTCGGACCAGCAATGCGGCGGCGAGTCCTGCGCCGCTGTCGTCCGCGGGCTGTTCGCCTTCTTCGACCGCGATCTGCAAGGACTGGACGGCAACGGCCGCTCCTGCAACGACTGCCACATGGTGACGGAACAATTTCGACTGACCCCGGCCGCCGCGGAGAGCCGCTACCAGTTCCTGCAGAAGCGACGACGCTACAACCCCCGTGCCGATGACCCGCTGTTCCGGCCGATCGACGCAGATGATTTCCGCATCAACGGCGAACAGGCGAGCGACTACAGCAATCTGCGGCAGAATGGCCTGATCCGCGTCGTCTTCACGCTGCCGCCTAACATTCGACTGATCGATCCAATCACCAATCAACCCTCGGACGAAACCACCGCCGATGTCTGGCGCATGGTGCCGGGCGTGACGGACGTGAAGCTCACGGGTGCAGATGGCCTGAATCCCTGGCCGCGCGGCCCGAACACGACGGGCGGCTATCAGCTCGACGGACGATTCGCCACGCTGCAGGAACAGGCGCTGGGTGCGTTGCTCCACCACGCGCAGGTGCAGAACTCGCCGCAGCAGCGGCTGCTGGACGATCTGAGCTCGTTTCAGCGTGTGCTGTTCACGAATGGCCGCGTGCGAATGCTGTCAGAGGCGATCGACCAGGGCGTGACGCCGTTGCCCGATGCCGATCCGCTACTCAATGCGCTGGAACAGCAGGGCAAAGCTGTCTTCACTCGATCGTGCGCGCAGTGTCATGGCGGCCCCGGGCAGTCGACGACGCAGGCACCTGTCGTCCGCTTCCACGACATCTTTTCGCAGTGCCCGCGGCCCGTCGACACTGCGACGCCCGCGCGCTTCAACCTCAAGCCTTGCCCGCCGCGGCTCGCGCGCAACGCGCGAACCTACGAAATCACTCTGCCCACCGGCGCCAAGATCCGCCGAACCAGCTCGGATCCCGGCCGCGCTCTGTTGACGGGATTCGCGGGCGTGGGACCGCCGGCACAGGACGACTGGAACAAGTTCGACGTGCCCGGCCTGCGCGGGCTGCGCAACACGGCGCCCTACTTCCACAACAACAGCGCCGATACGCTCGAAGAAGTGGTTGACCACTACGTCGAGTTCTACAAGCGCATACCGCTGATCGCTCCGCCTGGCGTCGTGCCGCCGGTCGCTTCGACGGACGGCGTGCATTTCGATCGCATCCCGCTGCCGGAAGAGCGGGCGGCACTGCTGGCGTATCTGCGTAGGCTGTAGCAGTCCTTCCCGTCATGGCGGTGAGTGCATAATCGTCACCGCCATGACGCAACCCATCTCCAATCTCACGACGCTGCTGCGTTCCATGGAGCCGGTGCTTCACGAAGGCATCTATGCCTACTGCACTGTTCCTCACGACGCCCAGATCGCCGCCTTCACGCCAGTGGTAACTGTGCGCGAGCGCGAAGGGATGACGCTCGTCGTGCCAGAGGAGCAAGCAGTCGCTGCGGGTCTGCCGGTCTTGTTCCGCGCCGCGTGGATCAGCCTGACTGTTCACTCTGATCTCGAGGCTGTTGGCCTCACTGCGGCGTTTTCCAGCGCTCTAGGTCAGGCCGGCATCAGTTGCAATGTTGTCGCCGGCGCATTTCATGACCATCTCTTCGTTCCGTTCGCGCAAGCTCAGAAGGCGTTGCAGGTCTTGCGGGCGCTACAGCAGGTTCAAACGTAGCTGAGCCACCAATCTTTTCGTCGTGCCTTCACCGCTGCGACCCAACGACAAAGCGGGTAGAGCGCGACGACCACCGCAATCCAGATCACGTAGACGCCCAACAACCCGACACCGAATCCTTGCGGAAAGAATCGGTAGTGCGTCTCGAACTGCTCGGCCGCAAATCCCTGCGCGACGCCAAGCAACATCGCGACGGCATGAATGACGTAGAGATGCGCGAGGTAGAACGCCAAAGGCGCGCGTCCGAGTGTCATCAATGCATTCCTGATCGGAGCGTAGAGTCGATCGACGAACGCACAAGCGATCGCGGCAGGGCCCAGCGTCATCAGAACATAGAGCAGACTCGGCGGGTACTTGGTCGTACCCAGAAATGACGTGACCGAACCTTCCCACGGGCTCGGATCGCCGTAGACATTCAGCGCACGAATCAGAACGAACGCGATGACCATCCCGATGCCGATGCGCACCAACCATGCATTCCGCTGCTTCTCCGGGAGCTCGAACAAACCAGCGGCGCCGTAGCCGAGCAGCATCACGCCGATCCACGGCAGCAACGGGTAGGAGAAAAAGATCCGGAACGCGCCGACTTCGTACAACTGTCGCGCATGAAGTGCCGCCCACACGCCGGCAGTGTTTCCGGACATGCTCGCTGCCGGCCACACCGCGTCCAGAAGATTGTGGCCCAGCAAGATCACTGCACCGATGACGAGACACGCGCGCCGCCCGAGGAATTGCGCACCCGCCAACACCACCATGCTGGCACCGATCGCCCAGATCACCTGCAAGGCTACGTAGAGTCGTCCACCCCACTCGGCGACGCCGGTCGGCGAGAACGTCCAGGCCGAAGAAATGACCAGCACCTCCAGGACGATCAGCCACAGGCCTCGCGTCAACAGAAACGATGCCAGCTCCGCGGCGCTCTTGCGGCTCGCCATCAGTCCCGCACTCGTCCCGGCGAGGAATACGAATGTCGGCGCGCAGAAGTGAGTGATCCACCGAGTGGCAAACAGGAGAGGGCCCGTTGTCGGATCCACGGTTGGATCCTGGACGGCGGCGGTCATGACGAAGTCACGAACATGATCGAGAGCCATCAGCGCGATCACGAGCCCGCGGAGGATGTCCAGAGCGGACATCCGGTACGCCCGCCGATCGGACGTCGGGGCGGCAGTCGCGGCAACGGAATGGAGCGGCGGGCTGGCGACCGCCGGATGGATCGAGCTCGTGGCCTTCATATGGAGGCCATCGGATTGCCCAGTCCAAATACGACACGTAGGCTACGGTCGTGCTACGCCAGACGCAGAACATTCTTTGGCGTGTGGCTGCACTCGCCGCGTTCGCCATCGGTATCGTCGGCATCGCAATTCCGGTGCTGCCCACGGTCCCCTTTCTCATCCTGTCCGCCTGGGCAGCGAGCAAAGGCTGGCCCTCGTTCGAAACGTGGCTGCTCGATCACCGTCTCTACGGCCCGCACATTCGCAGCTGGCGTGAGCGAGGCATCGTGCCGCGCACGGCGAAGATCTGGGCTGTTCTCACCATGACCGCAAGTGCTGTGCTGCTTCAGTTGCTCGACGTGCCAACCTGGCTGCAGCTCGGCGCGCCGCTCATGATGGCCGTCGTCGCGGTGTGGCTGTGGCGGCGACCCGAAAGTTGAAAGCCAACCTTGTACTATCGTCCTCCATGAAGCTGCTCGCCCTGGTCTCCCTCGTATCGATCATCGTGTTCGCCTCCGGCTGCACCCGAATCGCATTCTTCATTGCGAACTCGGCGAGCCTGCCCGGCCCGTACGAGCGCTCGGCCAATCACTCCTACGGACCCGAATCGCGACAGAAGCTCGACGTGTATTCGCCCAAGGACGCGAAGGATCGGCCCGTCGTGGTCTTCTTCTACGGCGGCTCGTGGACCACGGGCAGTCGAGGGCTCTACCGCTTTGTCGGCGCAGCGCTCGCGGAGCGAGGAATAGTCACCGTGCTGCCCGACTATCGGCTCTATCCACAGGTGAAGTTTCCGATCTTCCTCGATGACGGCGCGCTCGCAGTCGCGTGGGTGCAAAAGCATGCGCACGAGTTCGGCGGCGATCCGCAGCGCATAGTGTTGATGGGCCACTCGGCAGGCGGCCACGAAGCAGCGTTCCTGGCGTACGACCGGCAGTTGCTGCAGAAGGCCGGAGCGAATCCGGACTGGATCGTGGGCCTCGTCGGTCTGTCCGGGCCGTATGCGCTGGAGCCGGATACGGTGGTCCTGAACACGATCTTCGCGAGCCCCTACACCCCGGCTCAGTGGCAACCCGTGCGGTTCGTGACGCCGCAATCCCCACCGACGTTGCTCGTGCACGGTACGGGTGATGACGTCGTCTCGATCCAGCATGCTGAAAAGCTGCGCGACGCCCTGCAGGCAAATCACGTGCACGTCGAAACGCAGTTCTATCCAGGCAAGAATCACGCGGATACCGTCGCGGCGATGTCCGTGCCGGCACGTAAGCGCAACGCCGTACTGGATCAGAGCGTCAGCTTCATCCAATCCGTGAGTGCGCGAGCGCCGGGGCAGGCTCCGGCCGCGTCGACCACCAGATGAGCGCGAGCAGCGCGACCTGGGCCACCAGCCGCCACGTGAGAAAGGCCGGGCTGATGTCAGGGAAAAGCTGAGGGTTGAGCCACATGTAGATGTTGGCGGGAGTCACGCACACGGTCAGCGCGACGAGCCCGATCCCAGCCCACGACCGCCATGCCGGCACCCAGATCGCGACTGCCCCGATGATTTCGAGCACGCCGGTGACGTACACGGTCTCCAGCGGCATCGGCACGTAGGGCGGCACGATGCTCACGAAGAACTCGGTCGCAGTGAAATGCGCCCGTCCGCCGACCAGGAAGAACAGCGAGACAAGGGCCAACCCAGCGTATTTCATGATTCTCTTCATGGTCTTGCCCAACTCGTGTATAGTGCGTCCCGGCTCGTGACCTTCCTTTTTCGTTCTTGGCCCGCCCGCCGTTCGGCGTTTACCGGCCCATTCAACTAAACCGAATCGTTTCGAACCTGGTGACAGTGCGTACGCGGCTGTCGTGTTGAGCGTCATTACTCAAGTGAGTGTATTTATCGTATGAGCAAGATCTATGTGGGCAATTTGCCCTTTTCCGCCGACGAAGAACAGGTTCGCACGCTGTTCTCACAGCACGGCACGGTCGAGTCGGTTGCCCTGATCAAGGACCGCGACACGGGTCAGTTCCGCGGCTTCGGCTTCGTCGAGATGCCGAACGCGGATGCGGCGCGCGCCATTCAGAGCCTCAACGGCCATGACATGGGCGGCCGTCCCCTGAAGGTCAACGAGGCGCAGGACAAGCCCCGCGGCGGTGGCGGTGGCCCGCGCAGCGGCGGCGGCGGCGGCTTCAACCGCAATGGCGGTGGCGGCGGCGGCTTCTCGCGTAATAACGGTGGTGGCGGTCAGCGTCGCTGGTAAGCAGTGCACTTCCGCACGGGTCGTTTACCGACCCGTGCGGGATTTCGCAGGAGAACGCGATGTCGGACCAGAGGTCCTATCACGGCTCAGTGGCCGATCCGGGCTCGATCGCAGATCGTCGCGCCCAGGCCGAGCACGAGCAGCAGCAGCGTCTGCAGGAACGTCAGCAGCAGATCGCTCTCCTGACTTCGCCTCTGAGCACGCCCGAGGAACGGATTCGCCTCTGGGAAAAACTGCACGCGCTCAACATGCCGCGGTCACCCACGCACAAGCTGTTGCGCATCATTGCCGACCAGACAGAGCTCTCTCTCGAACAGGTGCTGGAAGTGCAGCGTCGCAGCTTTGCACCCCGGACCCCGCAGGGCCCGGCAACCTGACGTCATCGCGGGCGAACGTACTCGATCTCGAACGGCCCCGTGCCCATGATCTGTACGACCGCACCGCCCTCGGTCGTGGCGTAGTGGGGCTCATCCGCCCGCAGCCTGACGAACGCACCGGAGCCGAAGCTGCGCATCCGCGCAGGATCGAACGACGAGCCGTCGCCGATCTTCAAACCGCCCGCCAGCACCACGATGCTTTCATCCGACGAGCGCCGATACGGCGCGATCGAATAGCCTGGCGGAAGTTCTGCCCGTAAGACGAAAGGGCCGGGCTGTGCGGGATCGCCCGTGATGGCTGCGAACTTGACGCCGGCCGGCATTCCCTCAGGTCCCGCGTGCCACGCAGCGTCCTCCAGCGGCAACACGGCGCGCTTGGGGACTGCAGTGCTGTTCTGGCTGCTCACGACGTGTGCGCCAAACAGCAGCACCGCCGCAAAGCCCACCAGCAGATACGGTGGTCGATCCAAGCTCGCATCCTCCAGATCGCACTAAGTGCGATCGAGAATGCGTGCACGTCGCAATGCGCGACAGAGACGTTCGCTACTGACCGTAACGCACTTTCAGCAGAGCGAGCCCTGTATCGAAATCAGAAATCCGCGTTCTTCGGCGCACGCGGGAACGGGATCACATCCCGGATGTTCTGCATGCCCGTCGCATACTGAATCGTCCGCTCGAAACCCAGGCCGAATCCTGCATGCGGCACAGTTCCGTAGCGGCGCAGGTCGCGGTACCAGCTGTAGTGGTGTTTATCGAGGTGCATCGAATCCATGCGCCGATCGAGAAAGTCGAGACGCTCTTCGCGCTGCGACCCGCCGACGATCTCGCCGATGCCCGGAGCGAGCACGTCCATCGCCGCGACGGTTTTCTCATCGTCGTTGAGGCGCATGTAGAACGCCTTGATGTCTTTCGGGTAGTTCATCACGACCACCGGCCGGCCGATGTGCTCGGTCAGGAAGCGCTCGTGCTCCGATTGCAGATCGAGTCCCCACTGCACCGGGAACTCGAACTTCTTGCCGGACTGCTCGAGGATCCTGATGGCATCCGTGTACGTGATGCGATCGAAGCTCGACTCGACGAATTTCTCCAGGCGCGTGATGCAGTCCTTGTCGATGCGCTCGGCGAAGAACTTCATGTCGTCCGGCCGCTCGTTCAGCACCGCGCGAAAGATCGACTTGAGCAGCGCTTCGGCGAGGTCGGCGTTCGCAGCGAGATCGGCAAAGGCGATCTCCGGCTCGATCATCCAGAACTCGGCGAGGTGCCGCGGCGTAAACGATTGCTCGGCGCGAAACGTCGGGCCGAACGTGTACACCTTCGACATCGCCAGGCAATACGACTCGACGTTCAACTGGCCCGACACGGTCAGGAACGTCGGCCGGCCGAAGAAATCCTGCGCGAAGTCGATCTGCCCGGCGGGAGTCTTGGGCAGGTTCGCGAGATCGAGCGTCGAAACCCGGAACATTGCGCCGGCGCCCTCGGCGTCGCTCGCAGTGATGATCGGCGTGTGGATCCAGTAGAAGCCGTGGTCGTGAAAGAACTTGTGGGTCGCCATCGCCAGCGTGTGACGCACGCGCGTGATCGCGCCGAACGTGTTCGTGCGCGGCCGAAGATGCGCCACGTCACGCAGGTATTCGAACGTGTGGTGCTTCGCCGAGACGGGATAGTTGTCAGGGTTTTCGACCCAGCCCAGGATCTGCACGCGCTCGGCCTGCATTTCGATGGCCTGTCCCTTGCCCTGCGAGCGCACCAGCTTGCCGGTGCACGTCACCGCGCAACCGGTCGTGACCTGCAGGATCTCGTTGGTGTAGTTCGGCAATGAGTTGGGGGCGACGATCTGGATGGTGTCGAAACACGAGCCATCCGAGATGGCCAGGAAGGAGAAGCCGGCCTTCGAATCGCGGCGGGTCCGGACCCAGCCGTTGATGGTCGCGACTTCATCGACCGGCAGACGCCCGGCGAGGACTGCAGAGATTGATACGCTCGACATGCAGAGAGTCCCGAAAATTCAGTGCGGGCCCGCATTCTAGTTTTCTGGTCGAAAGCGGCCAAGGCCCTTTCGACAACGCCGTCAAAAGGCGTGACTTTTGCCGGCTACGGCATGAAGGACAGGAACAGGTACGCGCTGAGCAACGCGAGGGCCGCGCCGGCCAGCAATGCAGTTGCGAGAGCCACGCGAGACCGCTTCAGGCCTGGTAGACCGTCGTGCCGCCGGTGATGGTCCGCAGCACCTTGATGTCCTTGATCGTATCCGGTGCGACGGTGTGCGGATCGGCCGAGAGCACTACGAAGTCTGCGAGCTTGCCCGGCGTGATCGAGCCCTTGATCGTTTCCTCGTGAGAGGCGTGCGCGCCGTTGAGCGTGAGGACCTGCAGCGCCTCCGCCACAGTAATGCGCTGGTTCAATCCCCACTTCTCTCCATTCCAGCCGGTGCGCGTAACCATGCCCTGCATGCCCATCAGCGGAGCGAACGGACCGGGGTAGAAGTCCGAGCCCGCGGCCACCGGTATGCCCGCATCGAGGAAGGATCTGAATGCCATCGCGTGACGCATGAACTCCTCGCCGTAGAAGTGGAATTTGTCGGCGTTGTAGTACGCGTAGCTCGTAAACGGCATCGGCACAGCTCCGGCGGCCCTGATCCGTCGCAACAGCTCGTCGTTGATGAGCGTGCAGTGTGTGATCTTCGGACGCGCATCTTTCACTGGAAATAGCTGCTGCGCGCGCTCGACCGCATTCATCATCATGCCGATGGCCACGTCGCCGTTGGCGTGACAGTTGATCTGAATGCGCGCGCGATGCACTCGCTCGACCCAGGCATCGAGTGCGTCCTGCGTCGTCGTGACATTACCCTTGTAGCCCGCGCGTGACGGGTAGCCCGTGCTAATCGACATCGTGCGCTCCGAGAACGAGCCGTCCACGGTGTGCTCCCGCGTAGCACCGATGCGCACCCATTCATCGCCGAACCCGCTGCGAATGCCGGCGGCGATCATCGTCTCCAGGTCGATGTCGTTGAGTTGGAAGTTGACCCGATGCAGCAGCTCGCCGTTGTCCCGGATCTCCTGGATCGACGCCAGGTCTCCGTCCTCGTGATGCACACTGGTCAATCCATAGCGAACGAACTGCTTGGAAATATGTGCCGCGCCGTTCCTGCGTCTTTGCTGCTGTTCCTGCGCGGAGTACTTGGGGCGCAGGCCGACCTTGTCGAACACGTCGAGCGCGTTGTCCGTCACGCGTCCATTCAAGTTGCCCTTGGCGTCGCGATCGAAGGTACCGCCCGGCGGATCCGGCGTATCGCGCGTGATGCCCGCGAGCTCGAAGGCCTTGCTGTTGTAGAAGGTGGTATGGCCGCCGCGATGTTGAACACTTACAGGATGATCCTTCGACACCTTGTCCAGGTCCTGAACCGTCAGCGGGCGTTTGTCCTTCACCTTGGTGTCGTCATAGAAGAAGCCTTCGACCCAGTGGCCGGGCGGCGTCTGGCGCGCTTTCGCGCTGAGCTTGTCGATGATGCTGGCGATCGTGACGAACTCGACGTCGAACGGATTCCCGACTGCGACCTCGTACAGCAGCCGTTCTCCGACCGGGTGGTTGTGGCAGTCGATGAACCCCGGCACGACCGTCAAACCCTGCGCGTCGAATACCTGTGCGCCCTTGCCGGCCAGCGCGCCCATCTCTGCGTTCGTGCCCACTGCAAGGAATCGGCTGCCTCGTACTACGAAGGCCTCCGCCCGAGGCAATCGCGCGTCCACGGTGCAGACGTTTGCATTGCGAACGATCAGTTCCTGTTCGTCCGCTGCGGCCATCGCGGCGATGCCCAGCGTCGTCAAGCCAATGAATTCTCGGCGGCTGCAGGTGCGACGGCTCATTCGTGGTGCCTCCCGTTCGCTTTAGGATGCCATTGAATGCAGTTTTCCTGCATCCGCATCCGTGCACCCGACGTACATCCCGCCACAAGGGGATTTTCCCCCCGTCCGAGGTCTACTGAGGGGACTACGTCATGCGCAATCTATCTGGCGCCGCGACGACGATCGTCGCCGCACTGCTTCCGTTAGCTGCTTTTTCGTCGAGCCACCGCGAGGCGCCGAACATCACGCGCTTCCCGACGGTCGATTCGACCGACGTCTATTCGTTCATGAGCTACGAGCCGGGACGCGAAGAGTTCGTGACGCTGCTCGCGAACTACATTCCGCTGCAGGATCCCTACGGCGGTCCGAATTACTTCGCGCTCGACCCGTCGGCGGTGTACGAGATCCACATCGACAACGACGGCGATGCTCGCGAGAACCTCACGTTCCAGTTCCGCTTCGACAACGACCTCGGCGGCAACCGCGCGCGCGGCTTGAAAGTGCCGGTCGGGCCGAAGGGCCAGGAGCAGAACATCGCGGTTCCGCTGAAGAACATCGGCGGCGTCGCGGCCAACTCCGACAACGCCCAGACGCTCAACTTCCGCGAGAGCTATTCGCTGACGCTGGTGCGCGGCGACCGCCGGCGCGGCGAAGAGTCGAGCGTGCGCAACTCCAGCACGGGCGACAAGACTTTCGGCAAGCCGTACGACTTCGTCGGCACCAAGACCTTCAGCTCGATCGCGGGCTACGAAAGCTACGCGAACCAGTTCATCTACACGATCGACATTCCCGGCTGCTCGAAGCAGGGCCGCGTGTTCGTCGGGCAGCGTAACGAGCCGTTCGTCGTCAATCTCGGGCCGGTGTTCGACCTGGTGAACTTCGTGCCGATCGAGGGCGACAGCGCGCCGGGTGCTGGCGACGGTAAGGGCTTCCCTGGCGGCATCACGCAGGACGATGCCAACGACATCATCTCCGACAAGAACATCACGACGCTCGCACTCGAAGTGCACAAGAGCTGCCTCGTCGGCTCGGGCAACGGCGTGATCGGTGTGTGGACGTCCGCGAGCTTGCCGCAAGTCCGTGTGCTGAACCCGCGCGCGACGTTCGAGACGCCCGACGTGAACGCCGGTGCGCTCACGCAGATCTCGCGTCTCGGCATGCCGCTCGTGAACGAAGTCGTGGTCGGTTTGCCGGACAAGGACCGCTACTCGGCGAGCGAGCCGAAAGACGACGGCCAGTTCCTGAGCTACGTGACCAATCCGTCGCTGCCGTTCCTGATCGATGCGCTGTTCAACAAGGCGGTCAACAGTGTGGTCGAGCCGGACATCGCGAATCTCGCGCCCAACAACTTCCCGCGCGAGGATCTGAAGGCCGCTTTCCTGACGGGCTTGAAGTTGCCTGACGGCACCAACGTCAACCAGCTCGCGCGCGTGACGCCCTCGGAGATGCAGCGTCTCAATACCACGATCGCGCCGACTGCGAAGGACAAGCAGAGCACGTTCGGCGTTGCCGGCGGCGATCTGGCTGGATTCCCGAACGGGCGCCGTCCGGGCGACGACGTCGTCGACATCGAGCTGCGTGTTGCCATGGGCGCCCTCTGTCATCTGGGCCTGGGCTTGTGCTCGCCGGGGAACGCGCCGGTCGGCAATCAGCCGATCACGGACGGTGCGCCGATCAGCTCCGCCGACTTCGACAACAAGTTCCCGTATCTCACCACGCCGATTCCCGGCGCGGTCGGGCCGATGAGCTCCACGCTCGGGTCGCGATGAGAGGAGGACGAGCCATGAAACTCACGTCAACGAAGATTGCGGTCGTGCTGGGCACGGCCGCTCTGGCGGCAGGATGCGGCGGTGGCGGCGGCTCTGCGGAGTCGACGCCGACCGTACCGATGCCGGTCAACGCGGCGCCGACGATCAGCTCCATCGCCAGTCAGACCATCGACGAAGGCGGTGCCACCGATGTCCTGGCTTTCACGATCGGCGACGCCGAGACATCACCAGAGGCGCTGACGGTCTCGGTGAGCTCGTCAAACGGCAGCCTCGTGCAGGCGAGTGACCTGGAGATGACCGGCAGCGGCAGCAACCGTGCCCTGACGATCTTTCCGGCCGCAGAGCAGAGCGGTGCTTCGACCATCACGATCTCCGTTCGCGACGGCGGTGGTGCAACGAGCACCAGCAAGTTCGATCTGACAGTCGTTCCGTTGCTGAGCGCACAGTTCTCGGAGTGGTTCCGCGGCACCGTGTTGCCGAACGATCCCACTGGGGATCCCATCGGTGAACCCGCGGAAGACGGCCAGGCCCTGCCCCAGGTGCGGGATCTCAATCGCATTCGGGTCCAGGACGATGCGGCCTCCTTCGATGATCTGATCCCGCCGGAGCCGCCGGACGAAGTGTAACGACGCAAGACGATGCCCTCCCTCATCAGAGGGAGGGCATTTTGCGTTCCTATCCCTTCCTGCCGATGATGAGAAACGCAGCGTCGTCGACATCTTCGATGACGTTGACGTCGCCACCCACGTCGGATCCGTCCCAGCGCATAGCCGAGAACTCCTCGATGATGCTGCTGTAGCCGCGCAGGCGGTTGCTCTCGACGATCATCTCGGCCTCTTCCATATCGCTCACGGCGTCGATTCGATACTGAGTCATGACACGTCTCCTGAGCTACTTGCAGTTGTCGGGCAGCGAATCGAACAGCCCGGGCACCATTCCGTTGCCGAGGTCGCCAAGGTATTCCGCGAGTGCCTGCGTGGTCGTGCGCTTCTTCAGTGCCGTCACGCTGCTGGAGCTGAACTGAGAGGCAGCCGCGCCAGTTGCCTTGGCAATGGCCGCATCCCGCTTCGTCGTGTCGACCGCACCGTTATTGTCGAAGCACTTTGCGATGACATCGATGTGCTGGCGCTCGGCCACCATCTGGCCGGCTGCAGCTTGCGCGATCGCGGCGGACTGCGGACTGACGGATCCGTCCGGGTTCTTCGCGAACAGCAGCGCGGTCGCCGGATTCTGGATCGTGGCGGCGTCGCCGATCGCGAGCCGCTGATAGATGCCGCCGCCGTTCGAGAAGATTCCCGAGTAGCTCAGCTCCATGATGACGCTGGCAGCGTTCTTCGCGGAGCGGTTGTTCGCAGAGCCGCCAGGATCCGCGCTCGCGCCGCCGCCGGCTGGGGGCGCGCTCTTGTCGGTCGGCACGATCGCGAACTCGGCTCGCTTGTAGCCGAGAGTCCCGGTCACAGCCTGAGTGGCCTGGCCCTGGCCCAGATCGACGCCGATGACCGTGGCCGTCGATGCAATGACGTGAGTGGGACTCTGAGCGCACGCGCTTGCGAGCGCTGCACTTACCAGCAACAACAGTCGACTGTTCATTGGTCGCTCTCCTGTGAATCGGGTATTTCCGTTCGAATCTTCAGCGGACCCGCGAAACTGTCGCTCATTTCCAGAAGCACCGATTTCGCGTCGGCCGCGGCTTCCATCTGGTAGCTCTTCGTGTAGCCGACAATGAGCCGGGGGCCGGGCGTGGCTGTCGCCACGATGCCGACCGCCTGAACTTTGACGGCGGTCACCGGAACATCCGGTGGCATGCTCGGCACTGAGCAGACGCCGATACCCACGACTACGTAGTGTTGCGTTCCGTCAGCGCCCGGCCACGGGACAGCGCAGCCGCTTGCCGCCAACGCTGCGATGCTCGGCAGCCATGTTGCGCGAGGCGCGAACATTGCGGGCTAGCCCCCTTGCGTGCCCTGTTTCGGCATGAGCCGGGTCTTCTGCTCTTGCGACGTGTCCTCGCTGACGTCCGACGCGCCCGCGTAGCGATTGCGGACGAAGCCCTCGATGAAATCCGTTCCGGCATAGCCGATCCCGACGAGCACGAGCACGAA
>Ga0075420_100001358_pt1 | contig 20738 bp, 17 predicted proteins | sample SoiMetdeltSBSDD4_FD_75296 | JGI IMG/M metagenome (GOLD analysis project Ga0075420, IMG submission 75296) | Bulk soil microbial communities from a Populus tree surrounding site in Tennessee, USA - Soil MetaG P. deltoides SBSDD4 | ecosystem: Environmental > Terrestrial > Soil > Tree plantation... | reverse complement strand
GCGAAGCGCCGCGTCTCCGCGGACTCGCGACCCATCGTCTTGACGACGAGGGCACCGTCGAAGCTCTCGTGCGCGATCGCACTGACCTCGCCCCGCAGTTCCTGGGCTCGGGCCTGGCGCGGCGCCATCCGGCGGGAATAGATCACGTTGAGGCCGAACAGCGCGGGGAAGATCGCGCAGCCCACCAGCGCGAGCACCCAGTCGACCGCGAACAGCGAGAGGATGGACGCCACGAGCATCACGAGCGTGCCGACGGCGAAGGGCATTGGGGCGATCGGATACCACGCCGCCTCGACGTCGGAGTTGGCGTTGGACAGCAACGTGCCGGTGGCGTGCCGCTGGTGCCATTCGACCGGCAGCTCGAGGTACTTGCGGGTGACCTTGCGGCGGTACCGAGCCTGCAGGCGGAACTGCATCCCACCGGCGCCGAGGCGGCGAGCGAAGATCGCGGCGACCTTGACGAGGCTGGTACCGAGGATCAGGACGGCCGCTCCGGCGAGCGCGGCCGGACCCACCGTCCCCCGCTCGATCGCCGGGATCACCACCCGGCCGGTCACCGCCCCGATCACGAACGCGGTCACGATCGTCGTGAGGCCGAACAGGCTGCCGCCGAGCACCGCCACCGTGAAGATCCTCGGCTCGTCTCGGATGGCCCGTCCCAGTACCCATAGACCCCTGCTGAGGATCCCCCGCTCTGACACCAGCACCTCCGTTCTCCGGTCCTTACATTCTTCCCCACGCGTCTACCGGTTTACCTCCGCCGGGCGACCTAAGTCACACGACTACGATCGGTTGACGTGAATGATGTTCGTCCCGCGCGAGCCGAGCGTGCGGCTCTCGTCGATCTCATGGAGACACTCGGTCCCGACGCGCCTACGCTGTGTGCCGGGTGGACCACCCGTGACCTGGCCGCACACCTCATCATGCGCGAACGCCGCTATGACGCCGCACCCGGCATCATGCTCCGTGCGTTGCGCGGCCACGCCGAGCACGTGCGCCTGGCGCTCGCCGAACGCCCGTACCCCGACCTGCTCGCGATGGTCCGCAACCCGCCGTGGTGGAGCTGGTCGGCGCTGCCGCCGCTCGACAACGCCACGAACACCATCGAGTTCTTCATCCACCACGAGGACGTCCGCCGCGGCCGGCCCGACTGGGCACCGCGCGAGCTTGACCCGGACCTCGAGGCCGCGCTGTGGCGGCGGATCAAAGGGCTGGCAAAGCTCCATCTGCGCCGCGTACCGGCCGCCGTGGTCCTCAACGCGCCGGGGTACGGCGAGACGACGGCCGGCCGAGGCGGCCCCGACGTCCGGGTCACCGGCTCCCCGGGTGAGCTGACCATGTTCATCTCCGGCCGTCAGCGCTCCGCCCGGGTCCAGCTGACCGGGCCGGAGCCGGTCGTCGGCAAGCTACGAACGGCGCGCCTCGGCCTCTAACCCGGGCAGGGTCACCGTCGCGCGGAGGCCGGGGGTGGCGTCGTCGAGGGTGATCGTGCCGCCGTGCAGGCGTACCAGCTCGCGCACGATCGCCAGGCCCAGCCCGGCGCCCTCGGCCGAGCCGTCGCGGCTGCGGGCGTCGTCGAGCCGGGTGAACCGGTCGAATACGCGCTCGCGGTCGGCCGCGGGGATGCCCGGCCCGTCGTCCTCGACGGTGATCGTCGACCCGCCGGCGCACAGCCGTACCCCGGTCCGGGCGTGCCGCACCGCGTTGCCGACCAGGTTGTCCACCACCCGGTGCAGCGCCAGCCGGTTACCCTCCGTCCACTGTGGACCCTCGGTGGACACGACGACCGGCACCCGGGCGCCGGCGTACCCGGCCGCCACGTCCCGCAGTACCGACACCAGTTCGACCGGTTCGCGTTGGCGAAGCCGCGGGTCGCCCTCGTCGGCGCGAGCGAGGGTCAGCAGCCCGTCGACGAGGTGGTCCAGCCGCTCGACCTCGGGCAGCAGCTCCCCCGGCGACACTTGCTCGCCGAGCCGCTCGGCGACCTCGAGCTGGGTACGCAGGCTGGCCAGCGGGCTACGCAGCTCGTGTGCCGCGTCTCCGACGAACGCCCGTTGCCGGGCTCGCGAGGCGGTCAACCGGTCGAGCATGCCGTTGAGCGTGACGGCCAGCCGGTGTAACTCGTCGTAGCCGTCCGGCACCGGCAACCGGTCGGCGCCGGCCGCCCCGGTGATCTCCTCGGCACCGAGGCGCAGCGCCTCGACCGGGCGCAGCGTCCAGCCCACCACCCGCCAGGCCAGCGCCGCGAGCACCGCCAGCAGCAGGGGGTACGCCAGCAGCAGCGCCACCCGCATCGTCCGTACGCTCGCCTCGAGGTCCTGGGCCGGGGCGGCCACGACGACGGTACGGCGATCGTCCGTCGTCCCGGCCGACACCGCGACGACCCGCAGCGGTCCCTCCCGGCTGGCCGCGTCCCCGTCGACCACCACCACCGCGCCCGCCAGCGCCCGGGCCCGCTCGTCCGCCTGCAGCAGCGGTACCAGGCGGTCGGCGCCGAAGGACGCGGACCGGATCCCACCGCTCTCGTCGAGCACCTGCACGATCTGGCTACCGGCCGTTGGTATCGGGTCGGTGAGCTGTCCCGCGTCGACGAGCGCGGCAACGTCCCGCGCGGTCTGCCGGGCGCCGGTGTCGACGGCGCGCTCCAGCACGACGTTGAGCACGGACACCAGCAACAGGCCGCCGACGGCGAGGCCCACGGCGAGCCCGGCGGTACCGATGAGGATCAGTCGGCCGCGCAGCGTGAGCCGGCGGAACCAGGGCACCGCTCAATCTCCATCGGCGACGAGGCGGTAGCCGGCGCCCCGGATCGTCCGCAGCGACTGGCAGCCGAACGGAGCATCGATCTTGCGACGGAGGTACCCGACGTAAACCTCGACCAGATTCGCGTCGGTATCCGCGGCGGCGTCCCAGACGTGGTCGAGCAGCTCCGTCTTTGTGACGACCCGGTCGGAGTTGCGCATCAGGTACTCCAGCAACGCGAACTCGCGCGCGGTGAGTGCGATCTCCGCCTCGCCCCGGGTCACCTGGCGGGTCGCCGGGTCCAGCCGGAGCGTGCCGGCGGTGAGCACGGCCGGCCGCTCCCGCGCGCCCCGGCGCAGGAGCGCGCGCAGCCGGGCCAGCAGGACGACGAACGAGAACGGTTTGGTGAGGTAGTCGTCGGCGCCGAGGTCGAGACCGTCCGCCTGGTCGTACTCACCGTCCTTGGCGGACAGCATGAGGACCGGTACCCAGTTGCCCTCCTCGCGCAGCGCCCGCACGATCCGGTAGCCGGACAGCCCTGGCAGCATGATGTCGAGCACCACCGCGTCGTACGCCTCGTGCCGCGCGGCCTCCAGCCCGCTCGGACCGTCGGCGGCGACATCCACGACGTACCCCTCGGCGGCCAGCCCGCGCTGCAGGGCGCGCGCGAGCCGCGCCTCGTCCTCCACCACCAACAGCCGCACGAGACACAGCGTGGCACACGGCCGTAGTGATCTCTCAGCGGCCGCACAGCTACGGGCAGCGAAGATGACTGTGCTGACTTTCGAACGGGGAGGTAGCCGATGTCCCGTATCAACCGCTGGATGGTGCCGGCCGGGGTGGCCGTAGCCGTCCTGGGGGTCGCCGCGGTCACCACCGCGCTGCGCGCCTCCGCCGACCCACGGCTGCCGGAGCGCAGTGCGGCGCAGCTCCTGGTGGACGTACAGACCGCCCGGCTCGAGGGCCTGTCCGGCACCGTGGTGCTGCGGTCCGACCTCGGGCTGCCGGCCCTGCCATTGCAGATCGCCGGTAGCGGCAGCGGCCAGCTGACCGCGCTCATCAACGGTTCGCACACGCTGCGGGTCTGGTACTCCGGACCCGACAAGACCCGGATCGCTCTGCTCGGCACGCTCGGCGAGTCGGACATCATCCGCAACGGCCGCGACGTGTGGCTCTGGTCCAGCGCGGAGCAGAGTGCCACGCACCGGGTACTGCCGGAGCAGGCGGCACGGTCCGGTGTGGACGGTCCCATCCTCGACCCGAACCTGATGCCCGCGAGTCCGCAGGAACTGGCGGACAAGGTGCTCTCGATCCTCGAGCCGAGTACCCAGGTGTCCACCTCGGGTACCACGAAGGTGGCCGGGCGGGCGGCGTACGAGCTCATCCTCGCGCCGCGCGACAACGACTCGCTGGTGAGCCAGGTGCGCATCGCCATCGACGGCGAGAAGCACCTTCCGCTGCGCCTGCAGGTGTTCGCGAAGGGCTACGGCACACCGGCGTTCGAGGTCGGCTTCACCCAGGTGAGTTTCCAGCGGCCAGGCGACGAGCACTTCAAGTTCAACCCGCCGGCCGGTACGCAGGTACAGGAAGAGGGCGCCGCTCCCGACCAGGTCGGGCCTGATGTGAAGCCGGACGCGCGCGGCGAGCGCCGGCCCGACCTGAAGGTTCCCCCGGCCGGCAAGCCGGACCAGCCCGTGGCGGACCCGGACCAAGGCAAGTCCAATGTGGTCGGTCAGGCGTGGACGATGGTCGTCGTGGAGAAGGTGTCCGACGGTACGAACGCCGCGGACAACCCGCTCGGCCCGTTCCTGACTACCCTGCCGGCCGTCAGTGGTGACTGGGGCAGCGGGCGGCTGCTGCGGTCCAAGTTGTTCTCCGCTCTGCTGACCGACGACGGCCGGCTGCTCTTCGGCGCGGTCAAGCCCGAGAAGCTGTACGCCGTCGCCGCTTCGACGAAGTGAATGCCGTCTCGTCCGAGGGGTTGACGAAACGGTTCCGGTCCGGCCAGGTCGCGGTCAACGCCATCGACCTGGCCGTTCCGACCGGTTCGGTGTACGGCTTCCTCGGTCCCAACGGTTCGGGCAAGACCACCACGATCCGCCTGCTGCTCGGGCTGATCCGGCCGACCGCGGGCAGCCATACGCTGCTGGGTGAGCCGATGCCGGCCAAGGCGGCCCGAGCGCTGCCGAGGGTCGGCTCACTGGTCGAGGGGCCGGCCTTTCACCCGTACCTGTCGGGTCGCGACAACCTCCGCCGGCTCGACGCGGCGGACCGCACCGCGGACCCGCGAACCGTCGACAAGCGCGTGGACGCGGCGCTGGACCGCGTCGGGCTGCTCGCCGCGGCCCGCAAGCGGTACCGCGCCTACTCGCTCGGAATGCGCCAGCGACTGGCCATCGCGGTCACCCTGTTGCGCCCGCGGGAGCTGCTGATCCTCGACGAGCCGACGAACGGCCTGGACCCGCAGGGCACCCGGGAGGTACGGGCGCTGCTCACTTCGCTCGCCGCCAGCGGTACGACCGTCATGCTGTCCAGCCACCTGCTGTCCGAAGTGGAGCAGATCTGCAGCCACGTCGGCGTCATGCACCTCGGCCGGCTCGTCGCTCAGTCCACTGTGGAGGCTTTGCGGGCGCAGACCGTGCCGCGGGTGCAAGTGCGTACCGGTCATCCGGCGGCCGCCGCCGGTACCCTGACCAGCCTGGGACTCGCCGAGGTCACAGTGGACGGTGACACGGTCACCGCGTTGCTCGGCGGAGCCGCGCCGGAGAAGGTGGTAGCCGCTCTGGTGGGCGACGACGTTCCCGTCCGCGGGTTCGTGGTACTCGAAGCCGACCTGGAGGAGATGTTCGTCTCGCTGACCGGGGAGGGCTTCGATGTCAGTGGCTGAGCTCCTCCGGGCCCGCTTCTTCCGGTCGGAGGTGTGGCTGATCTTCGGCCGCCGGCGCAACTGGGCCGGTCTGGCGGTACTGGCAGCCGTCCCGATAATCATCGCGATCGCGGCGGCGAACACCACGCCGGCACCGGGCGATGGCCCGGACTTCTTCGCGAACATCACCGCGAACGGGCTCTTCGTCGCGCTGACCGCGATCGTCCTGGAGCTGCCGTTGTTCCTGCCGCTGGCGGTCAGCGCGATCGCCGGGGACTCGGTCGCGGGCGAGGCCAACCTGGGTACGTTGCGCTACCTGCTGCCGGTACCGGTCCACCGGCTCCGGCTGCTGACGATCAAGTTCGGCGCCATCGCGCTCTTCACCGTTGCCGCGGTCTTCCTCGTCGCCGCGGTCGGTACCGTGCTCGGCCTGGCGCTGTTCGGCACCGGGCCGATGCTCACGCTGTCCGGCACCGAGCTGCCGTTCTGGTCCGGTGTGCTGCGGGTGGTGCTCGTCTGCCTGTACCTGAGCATGTGCCTGATCGGTCTCGGCGCGATCGGGCTGTTCGTGTCGACGCTGACCGAGCAGCCGCTCGGCGCCCAGATCGCGACGCTCATGCTGACCATCGCCAGCTACATCCTCGACCAGATCCCGCAGCTGTCCGGGATCCACCAGTACCTGCCGACGCACTACTGGCTCGCCTTCGGCGACCTGCTCCGTGACCCGATCGCGTGGGGATCGATCTCGGGCGGCATCCTGTCGGCCGCCTGCTACTCCGTCATCTTCTTCGGGGCCGCCTGCGCACGCTTCACGACCCGCGACATCTCCAGCTAGGGGGTAGCCCGGGGGTCGCCCGCGCAATACTCTCTGGTAACACTTGCCGTGACGGCCGTCACGGGTGCACATCGGAGGCGACGGGCAATGACCCTGGAAGTTCCCTACAAGTCCATTCCGGACATGTTTCTCACACGGGTCGCGACAACGCCCGACTCCAGGGCGCTGGGCTACCCCACCGCGGACGGCCAGATCGAGTGGCTGACCTGGGCGCAGGTCGCCGACCGGGCAAAGGCGATCGCCGCCGGGCTGCGGTCGCTCGGCGTCGGTACCGAGGACCGGGTCGCGATCCTTTCCAACACCCGGTTCGAATGGGTCCTCGCGGATCTCGGGGTGATGTGCGCGGGTGGCGCCACGACGACGGTGTACCCGACCACCGAACCGGAGGACGCCTCGTACATCGTGCGCGACTCCGAGTCCAAGGTGCTGATCGCCGAGAACCCGCAGCAGGCCGCCAAGGTCGACGGCGCAGATCTGCCCGACCTGAACCACATCGTCGTCCTCGACGGCGAGCCGCAGGGCAACCAGATCTCGCTGGCCGACCTCGAACGCATGGGCCGGGAGACCCTCGAGGGTGATCCCGACCTGATCGAGCGGACCGTCGAGCAGATCGAGCCGGACCACCTCGCCACACTCATCTACACGTCAGGCACGACCGGCCGCCCCAAGGGCGTCGAGTTGCTCCACAAGGGATGGTGCTGGCAGGGCGTCGCCCAGGGCCAGCTCGGTCTGCTGCTGCCGGACGACCTGCAGTACCTCTGGCTGCCGCTGTCCCACTCCTTCGGCAAGACCCTGATCTGCGGCATCATGCACGTCGGCCTACCGACCTATGTGGACGGACGGCAGGACAAGCTGATCGACAACCTGGGCATCATCAAGCCGACGTTGATGTGCGCCGCGCCGCGCGTCTTCGAGAAGGTCTACAACCGGGTGGTCACCAACGCGCAGAGCGCTGGCGGCGCCAAGGCGAAGATCTTCGGGTGGGCCGTCCGGACCGGCAAGCAGGTCGTCGACCTCGAGCAGGCCGGCAAGCCGGTGCCGAGCGGCCTGCGGTTCCGGTACGGCCTCGCGACCCGGCTCGTCTTCTCCAAGCTCCAGGCCCGCCTCGGTGGCAACATCCGGGTACTCGTCTCGGGCGCCGCGCCGCTGTCCAAGGAGATCGCCGAGTTCTTCGCCGCCGCCGGACTGCCCATCATGGAGGGCTACGGCCTGACCGAGACGTCCGCGGGCAACTTCGTCAACCGGCCGGAGCACCTGAAGATCGGTACGGTCGGCCAGGCCATGGGCGATCTGGAGCACAAGCTCGACACCGACGGCGAGATCCTGGTCAAGGGCGCGCCGGTGATGCGCGGCTACCACAACATGCCCGACGAGACCGCCGCCGTCTTCACCGAGGACGGCTTCTTCCGGACCGGCGACATCGGCGAAGTCGACGACGAAGGCTTCCTGCGCATCACCGACCGGAAGAAGGACCTCATCAAGACCTCCGGCGGCAAGTACGTGGCCCCCTCGCACATCGAGGGACTGTTCAAGTCGGTGTGCCCGTACACCTCGCAGGCGGTGGTCATCGGGCAGGCCCGCAACTTCTGCACGATGCTCGTCACGCTCGACCCGGACGCTTTGGCGGGCTGGGCGGCCGGCGGCCCGCTGGAGGGCAAGCCGTACTCCGAGGTCGTGGCCTCGGCCGAGGTCGAAGCGATGGTGGCCGGCTACGTCAAGGAGCTCAACGAGAAGCTGAACCGCTGGGAGACCATCAAGAAGTTCCGGATCCTGCCCCGCGATCTGACCATCGAGGACGGCGAGATCACACCGTCGATGAAGGTGAAGCGCAAAGGCGTGGAGAAGAACTTCGGCACCGACATCGACCAGATGTATGTCGGCGCCGTGGCCGAGATCTGATCAGCCGTTGCCTGCCGTTACCGGGCGCCCAGTACGGGCTCCGTAGTTACTGAGCCAGCGCGAGAAGTGATCCGCCGGCATGGGACGAGCCACGAACCACCCCTGGGCCAGCGTGCAACCAAGATCACCTAAAAGCCTTCGGGTGTACTCGTTCTCGACGCCCTCGGCCACCGTCCGCAGGCCCATGGATCGGGCCATCAAGATGATCGACGCGACGATGGTGGCGTCGTCGGCATTGTGTGCCAACCCGGCCACGAACGACCGATCAATCTTGATCTCGGTCAACGGCAGCTTCCGCAGATGCTGCAGCGACGAGTACCCGGTACCGAAGTCGTCGAGTGCGAGGGCCACCCCGAGATCGGCGAGCTGCGACGTGGTGGCCAACGCGCGATTCGGATCGGCCATGATGGCGCTCTCGGTGATCTCCAGCTGGATCCGTTCGGCCGGCACTCGGTGCCGAGCCAACTGCTCCGACAGGCGCGTCACAACATCGCCCCGGTAGAGATCGCGCGCGCTGATGTTCACCGACGCCCGCAGCCTGATGCCGTTCGCATCCCAGGCGGCCACCTGCGCCAGCACTTCGTCGATGACGTGCGACGTCAGCAGGTGGATCACCGACGTGTGCTCAGCGACGTGGATCAACTCCTCGTTGCTCACCAGTCCGTACGTCGGATGATTCCACCGCAGCAGCGCCTCGACCCCGACGACCGCGCCGTCCGCGAGCGATATCTGCGGCTGGTAGTGCAGTGCGATCTGCTGGCGTTCCCTAGCCTCCAGCGCGTGCCGGAAGTCGGTCAGCAAGCCCAGACGCTCGGGCGTGTTGTGGTCCGCCCGCGGTTCGTAGAGTGCGATGCTGTCGCCGCGTTTCTTTGCCTCGTACATCGCAACGTCGGCGTGTCTCAACATGGTGGGGAAGTCCTCGCCGCGGTCGAGTCGCAAGGCGATGCCCACGGACGCCGTCACATCCAGCCGGAGGCCGTCGAGCGTCGCCGGCTCCTCGAGCGCAGCCGCGACGCGGACACCCACCTCGTGCGCCTCCTGGCAGCCCGAGACCACGGCCAGGATGGCGAACTCATCCCCGCCGAGACGAGCGACGACCCCGCCGTCGACATCGACGGCTGCCAGCCGTCCGGCCACCGCGACGAGGAGTTCGTCGCCGGTCTGGTGCCCGAGCGCGTCATTGACGTGCTTGAAGCGGTCCAGATCGAGCACCAGCAGGGCGAGCTTGCGGTCTGCCCCGCCGGCGCCGGATCGACCGACCCAGTCTGTGAGTTCGTCGAAGCGGGTACTGAGCCCGGCCCGGTTGGCGAGCCCGGTCAAGGGATCCTGGCGTACCGCGCGGTTGCGCTCGTCCGACAGCCGCGCCATCCGCTGCAACGCGAACAACGGCACGAAGACCAGTGGTACGAACAGCACGTTGACGCGGACGGCCACGGCCACCACCGGGCTCAGCAGCAGCACTGCGGCCGCATAGAGCACGTGGTAGCCCACGGTCCGACCGGCCCGCCGGATCGGCAGTACACCCCGCCACAGCAAGATGGAGATGGCGAGCAGGATGCCGAAGGTACCCAGCCACGCCGCGATCGCGCCGACCACCGCTAGTGCGTCGGAAACGACGTCGACCGGGCCATCGTTGCCGAATCGGTCCAGGTGTCCCCGGACCAGTACCGCGTCGGCGGCGGCGAGCGCGAGGACGAGATTGCTGGCTCGGGTCACGGCCTGCAACGGAGGTTCGCGTACGCGCCAGGCCGCCGCGACGGCGGCCACCACCTGGGTCACGACCGCCGGGCCGAGCCCCCAACACAACAGCGTCGCGAACGTGAAACAGGCACCCGGGCTGACAACGGTCATCATCCCGTCCGCTTGCGGCGTGGCGAACGCGAGCCACGCGACGAGCACGGCTAGCGCGCCGACGAGCCAGAACCGGGGCTCGGTCGCCGCCACCGCCACGAAGTCCGGAAACTGGGAGATCGCGATCACGGCGCTGGAGATGGCCACCGCCACGACGTACGCCCGGAACGACCGGGGTCGTGCGGGACCCGTCCGAGTTTCAATCACGGTCAACACCCGGTCCCCCCTCGCGCGAGCCACAAATCGTAGCCTAAGCTATCAGAAGGTGCGAATCGGCTTCATGCGCTGGCCCAAGCTGTCTCGGTGGCTTCGTGCCGGGTTGCTGGCGCGGCGCCACCACGAGGGTGGATCTTGAGCAACGACATACCCGATGATTTGGCTGTTGCGATTGCGCTCGGCGGCGAAATGGGCCGCCGGCTGGGAGAATACGACTGGAAAACGCATCCGCTGGGGCCTATGTCGGATTGGCCGGCAGAGGTGCGTGCGACGGTCGCTGTCGCCCTGACATCGCGATTCCCCATCGTGCTGTGGTTGGGCACCGAAGACCTGTTTCTGGTGTACAACGACACGTACATTCCCATGCTGGGCGACAAACACCCGGCTGCGTTGGGTAAGCCCGGCCGTGACGTGTGGTGGGATATCTGGGACCCGATCGGGCCAATGCTCGCGGGCGTCGTCGCCAGCGGTCGAGCGACGTGGTCAGATGACCTGAGGCTGGCGCTGGCAACCGCCGGACAGCGGCAGGAACGCTACTTCACGTTCAGCTACGGCCCCATTTTGGCCTCGGCCGGAGATGTGAGCGGCGTGTTCTGCGCCGTGACCGAGACGACCGAACGGGTGCTTGGTGAACGGAGGCTGCAGATCCTGAACACCGCAGCCGCGGCGTTGATGGATACGCGTACCGTCGACGACGCGGTGGAGGCGACGATACAGGCGTGCGGCGGGCACCATCCCGATCTCCCATTCGTTGCTGTCTATGTCGGAGGCGGCGACGACGAGAAGGCCGTCCTGCGGGGAGCGAGCGAGCGCGTAGCCGGGCTGCTGCCGCTCTCGCTGTCGGATCTAATCGGCTCACACGATTCGTCGAACATGTTTGTTCTCGACGACCTCGAACGGGTCGTCGAGGCTCTCCCAGCCGCATTCGGTGAGGACTGCCCGCGGCAGGCACTGGTGATGCCACTGGCCGATGCCGCCACGGAAGACGTCATCAGTTACATGGTTGCCGGCGTAAACGCGTACCGCCCCCTCGACGAGCTGTATCTGACGTTCTGTCGACTGTTAGCCGACCAGGTCGCAGCTGCCTTTACCGCTGCGCACTCTTACGACCAGCAGCGCCAGCGCGCCGAGATGCTTGCTCAGCTCGATCGAGCGAAAACGGTGTTTCTGACAAACGTCAGCCACGAGTTCCGCACGCCCTTGACACTATTACTGGGTCCGCTCGATGACGCCATCCGTCACGCTGACCAGCCGGCACAACGTGACCGACTGCAGACAGCGCAGCGCAACGCGGGCCGGTTGCTTCGCCTGGTCAATTCACTGCTGGAGTTCTCCCGGATAGAGGCCGGTCGGACCAACGCCACGCCGGTACCGGTCGATATCGGTGCGCTCACCTCGCAGATCGCCTCGTCCTTTTCCGAGTTGTGTCAACGTGCTGGAATCGAGCTCGTACTCGATTGCAGTCCGGTGATCGCCGACGTGGACGTCGCGATGTGGGAAACCATCGTGTCGAACCTTTTGTCCAACGCGATCAAGTTCACGCTCAGTGGGTCGATAACGGTAGTCGTGGCGGCCAGCTCGGCCGAGCAGTGCCGAGTACAGGTGATCGACACCGGAACTGGCATCCCGGCCGCCGACCTAGACCGATTGTTCGAGCGATTCTATCGAGCCAGCAATTTGCGCGGCCGCAGCGTCGAGGGAAGCGGAATCGGGCTGTCGTTGGTGCGCAGCCTGGTCGAGCTACTGGGCGGCACCATCGGTATCGACAGTCAGGTTGATGTCGGCACCACGGTCAGCATTACTCTGCCCATCAGCAGTTCATCGTCCGCCACGGCTGCGCCGGTGAGCCAGCCAGCTGACAACGCGTACGTCGCCGAGGCCATGCAGTGGATAGACAACGACTCAATGGAGTCAGCCAACGGGTCTTTGTCAACCGAACGGTCGCGGCCATTAATCTTGATCGCGGATGACAACTCCGACATGCGAAACCACCTTCGGCGCATCCTGTCCGAGCGTTGGGACACCATCGCCTTCGGCGACGGCCAGGCGGCAATCGACGGCATCCGCCAGTACCACCCAGATGTTGTGGTCACCGACGTGATGATGCCTGCCTTGGACGGCTTCGGTCTCGTCGCGGCGTTGCGGGCCGACCCCGCTCTCGCGGCGACTCCAGTGATCATGCTGTCGGCCCGCGCGGGTGCGGAGGCAGCGGGCGAAGGCTTCGCCAGCGGCGTCGATGACTACCTTACGAAGCCCTTCTCGTCTCCCGACCTGTTCAACCGGGTCGAGGCCCGCCTTGGCGCGATCGCCAGACAACGAGCAAGCCGGGCGGACGAGGAGATCCAAGCACGCCACGCCACCGCCCTGGCCGACGTCACCGCCGCGCTCGCGTCGGCGCTGTCGGTTCAGGGTACGTTGCGGGCACTCTTGACCGCTCCGATCGGGTCGCTGGGCGTCGTGGCGGTGGCCATTGGTCTGATCGACCAGGCCACCCAACAGGTCACGGTTGACTATGCGGGTGCGCTCGACGGCCTGTCTCCCGATGCTGAGGCCGCTGGTCAGCACGTGCGCGAGCCGATCCTGGACGTGATACTTACCGGCCGTCCGATCATCGTCGACGATCTTGGCGGCGGCGACAACCGAGCGGCGGCGATATTCCCGGTACGTGAGGACGGCGCCACCGTCATCGGAGCCGTCGCGCTGTTCTGGCCGACACCGCGCACATTCAGGCAAGACGAGATCGATTTGATGAGCGATGTCGCCGCAGTTGCCGGGACGACCATCGCCCGCATCCGGGCGGCCGAACGAGAGCGCCGTATCGCAGCCGTCTTCCAGGACCAATTGCTCGACCTCGACCGCGGCTCGGATGCTGTTGTGGTTTCCGCGATTTACCAGCCCGCGTCGGAAGCGATGCGGGTTGGCGGCGATTGGTACCTCGTCACTCCGCTGAACGACATCGGTCACGTCGCGGCCTGCGTGGGCGACGTGGTCGGCCACGGCCTACGAGCGGCTATCGCGATGAGCAAACTGCGTGCTGCCGCTGCCGTCGCGGCCTTGACCGCTTCATATCCCCCGTTCGTACTGAGCGCCATCGAGCGGTACGCCTCCACGGTTCCAGGTGCCATGTACTCGACGCTGGCCTTCGCAACGATCGACGCGACCAAGGGCACCATGAGTTACATGTGCGCGGGGCACCCATACCCGTTACTGGTCACACCGGACGGTGTGGCCCGGTACCTCGAGGACGGTCGTATGCGCCCGCTGGCTGCGCAGCAGCCTGCCATCGATACGCAACCGGGTCACGCACTGTTTCCGGCCGGCAGCCTGCTGATCATGTACACCGACGGCCTCATCGAGCGTCACGACGAGACCCTCACCGAAGGGTTCGCTCGCCTTGCCGGGTCCGCGGCTGCTTGCGTCGACCTACCGGTGGATATGGTGTGCTCCACCCTACTGGATCAATTGACGCCCGCGGCCGGCCACCGGGACGACGTAGTCGTCCTCGCATTGCGTCGTACCGGCACGACGGACACCAGCTTTGTGGCCACCGTGTCGGCGGACCTGGCGCAGGTAACAGCGGTACGTCACCGCCTGCGGAAATGGCTCGCCGACCTCGACGTCGGTGCGATGCTCGAGCACAACATTGTGCTGGGCGTCAGTGAAGCGCTGACCAACGCCATCGAACATGGCAACGAGCTGGACGCGCAGAAATCTGTCTCGATCGAGATCTTCGCACACCCCGCAGCGATCAACGCGACCATCAGCGATCTCGGCCACTGGACGCTGGATCCTGAGGCCTCCCGCCCGAAACCAGAACGCGGGCGGGGCCTGACACTCATCAACGGCCTCGCGGACCGGGTAGACACAAATCGTTCACCGTACGGAACGAATGTGCATCTTCACTTCCGACGCATGCCGGACGGAGGTACCCGCAGATGAAGTCGACGTTCGACGTAAGCCTCGATACCGTGGACACAGCCGATGGAGTTGCGGTGACTGCGACTGTCACCGGTGAGGTCGACGTGACCAACGCGTCGGACTTGGCGCGGTCGGTCGACAACGTCGAAGGACCGCGCCCGCTGATTCTCGACCTGAGCTATCTGCGGTATCTGGACAGTGCCGGATTCGCCGTCATATACCGGCTCCTCGAGCGGCGTGCCGTCATCATCGTCCTTTCCTCGCAAAGCCCGATCCACAAGGCTGCGACGCTTATCGGCCTTACCTCCCACGAAAGCATCGGAACTGCGGTCAGCACGGAGTGGAAACAGTGAGCAGCGCCGGCTGCTTAGCATTCAGCCGCCGTTGCGCAGGTCGGCCAGGCGCTCGGGGACGAGACGAATCTCGTCGAACGTCACCGTGCAGCCCGCGCCGACCGGCGACTGTGCCTCGAAGCCGACCCGCACGTCGTCCCCGGGAAGGGCGAAGTACCGGATCAGCTGCCAGTAGGAGCCGTCCGTCGAGGCGTGGAACGCCCACGCCCGCCCGTGTCGGGTGACCCGCAGCCGGACGACCGCACCGTCCACAGTGAACCCGTTGGCGTCGTCGGACTCGCCTCGGGTCACCACGGTGACGATCGTCGGCCGGCCCTGCGGCGACAGTTCGAAGCAGAGCTTCGCCCAGTGCCGCTCGTCCGACCACAGTAGAAGGACACCGGCGTCGTACATCCCGGCGAAGTCGACGCGCACCCGCGCCGACAGCTGCCAGTCACCCGGCGGTGGCGCGAACAGAGCCCGCGGCGCGCTCAGCGCCGGTGGGTCACCGGCCGGATCAACGAACAGGTCGGTGGCCGCTGGGGCCACGGCGGTCAGGGTACCGGGCTCGTCGAGGCGCCAGCCGTGGGGCAGGTCGAGTGCGGCGAGGGAGAACTCCATCCTGACACGTTAGGCGAGTACCGCCGGCTCCGTCCACGATGGACGGCCGGTGCGGTCGAGGTCGAACCGGGCGGCGGCAATGCGGTGTACCGCCTCGACGAGGTCGGCCTCGGGCAGCGTGAACGGTAGGCGCAGGAAGCGTTCGAGGGTGCCGTCCAGTCCGAACCGGGGGCCGGGCGCAAGGCGTACCCCCAGATTTTCCACCGCTCGGGAAAGAGCGCTGGACACCGGCGCGTCGAGCTCGATCCACAGCGTGACGCCGCCCTTGGGAAGGTTGAAGTGCCAGTCCGGCAGCTCCGCACGCACGGCGGCGACCAGGGCCCGGCACCGTCGGGACAGCTCGAGGCGGCGGGCCGGGACCACCTCATCCGCGCGGCGCAACAGCTCGACGGCGACGAGCTGTTCGAGCACGGGGCTCGCCATGTCGACGCCGACCCGCACGGCGACCAGGCGTTGCACGACGGGCGCGGCGGCGCGGATCCAGCCGATGCGCAGCCCGCCCCAGTACGGCTTGCTCATCCCGCCGATCGACAGCACCCGGGCGTGCCGGTCGAAGGTCGCCACCGGAGGTGGCACCGGTTGCCCGTCCAGCGGAAGGTCCACAAAGGACTCGTCGACGACGACGTCACAACCGATGGCGTGCGCGGCCGCGGCGAGCCGCTCGCGCAGCTCGACCGGCATCAGGTGGCCGGTCGGGTTGTGGAACTCGGGGATCAGGTACGCCACCTGCGGGCCGGTCTGGCGCAGCGTCGTCAGGAACAGGTCCGCGTCCCAGCCGCTGTCCGGCATGCCGTACGTCGCGATCCGGGCATGCCGCACCGACAGCCCGGCGAGCGCGTTGGGATAGGTGGGCGACTCGACGAGCACGCCGTGCCGGGGCGCGACGAGCAACCGCAGGACGAGGTCGAGCGCGTGCTGGACGCCGCTCGTGATCATGATCTGCTCGGGGCTCGTGGGCAGTCCGCGGGCCGCGTAACCGGCGGCCACCGCCTCGCGCAGCTCCGCGAGTCCGGTCGGGTGGTAGCCGGCGCCGCCGGTGTACCGCGGCAGTTGCTCGAGGGCAGCCGCCGCCGCGGCCGTGAGTTGCGGGGGCGCCGCCGGCGACGCGGCGGCGAGGTCGATGACGTCGAGCTCGTCGTCCGGTGCCCAGACGCCGGAGCTGGCGACCCGGTGGCCGGACGGCAGGGTGGTCCAGCTCCCGGCGCCGCGCCGGCTGGTCAGGTGGCCGGACTCGCGGAGATGGCGGTACGCCGCCGACACCGTGGTCCGGCTGATGCCCAGCGCGTCGGCCAGCTCCCGTTCGGCCGGCAGCCGCGTGCCGAGGGCTAGGCGCCCGTCGCTCAGCAGGCCGCGAACCGTGCCTGCTAGTGCCGCATAGTCTGGACCACTCCGCTTTCCCGGAATCGAGTGCCAATTTCCGAGGAGACGCTCCAGTTGGCTACCGCGCACCAGTCCAATTTACCGTCAAGCCAGTCCACTGCGCACCGCATGGAGTGCGGCCTGGGTGCGGTCCTGCACGCCGAGCTTGGCGAGGATCGCGCTGACATGTGTCTTGACGGTCTTCTCGGCCATGCCGAGCGCGCGGGCGATCTCCCGGTTCGACCGACCCCGGGCCAGTTCGGCGAGCACGTCCCGCTCGCGCGGAGTCAGCGACACCGGGCCGCGGGCCGGGTCGCCGGCCGCGAGCAGTGCCGCGACCTCCGGGTGCAGCAGGACATGACCGGCGTGTACCGAGCGGATCGCCGCCGCGAGTGCCGGCGGATCGACGTCCTTGTAGACGTATCCGGCGGCTCCCGCGCGCACGGCCGGCAGGACCGCCGACGGCTCGGTGTAACTCGTGACGACCAGTACCCGGGCCGGAATGCCGGCCTCCCGCAGTCCACGTAGCGCGGCGACCCCGTCGGCGCCCGGCATGCGCAGGTCCAGCAGCACCACGTCGGGGCGTACCGCGTCGGCGACGGCCACGCACTCGTCCCCGTCGACCGCCTCGCCCACCACCTCGATGTCCTGCTGGGCGTCCAGGAACGCGCGCAGTCCCTGGCGTACGACCTGGTGGTCGTCGACGATCACGACGCGGATCCGCTCAGCCAACGGGCACCTCCAGCCGCACGGTCGTACCCTTGCCCGGGCGCGACGTGACCGCGAGCCGCGCGCCGGCCGCGCGGGCCCGTTCGCGCATGGACGCCAGCCCGAGCCGGTGCCCGGCCTGCTGCGCGGAGGAGGCATCGAAGCCGGCGCCGTCGTCGCGTACCTCGAGCACCACCTGCGGGTGGCGGCCGTTGGCCGCGTGCAACCGGACCTCCACCGAGGCGGGCGAGCCGTGCCGCAGCGCGTTGTGCAACGCCTCCTGCGCGACCCGGTACACCGCCTCCTCGCGCTCGGCGGCCAGTCGCGGTACCGCAGCGCCGACGTAGTGCACCCGCGCGGTGTGCACCCGGTCCAGCAGCTCGGCCTGCTTGCGCAGCGCCAGATCCAGCCCGTCGCCGGCGAGGTCCGCAGGGCGCAGCCCGACGACGATCGCCCGCAGCTCGGCGGCCGCCTCCGCCGCCGTCTGGCGCACCGACGCCAGATCGGCCGCGGCGCGCTCCGGCTCACCGGGTAGCCGGGTCGCCGCCGCCTCGGCGGTCAGCCGGACGCTGAACAGCTTCTGCGCGACCGCGTCGTGCAGCTCGCGGGCGATCCGCTGCCGTTCCTCCACAATGGACAGTTCGCGGACCCGTTCGTAGAGTCGGGCGTTGACGATGGCGATCGCCGCGTGCGCGGCGAGCATCGAGACGAGATCCTCGTCGTCGGCGGTGAAGCCGCCCGGCTTGTTCGCGAGGTACAGCGCGCCGAGGATCTCGCCGCCGTCGGTGATCGGCATGCCCAGGAAGTCGCGCAGCTCCGGGTGGGCCGGCGGCCAGTACTCGAACCGCGGGTGCGCCCGGATGTCGGGCAGCCGTAGCGGCTCGGTCTGTCGCAACAGCACACCGAGCAGGCCGTGCTGCCGCGGTACCGGGCCGATCGCGGCCCACTGTTCGTCGGTCAAGCCGTCGGCCAGGAACTCGGCGAACGAGCCGGCTTTGTCCGGCACGCCGAGCGCGGCGTACTCCGCACCCAGCAGCCGCCGCGCCGACCGCACGATCGTCTGCAACACCTCACGCATCGACAGGTGGGCGGTCACGGCGAGGACCGCCGCGCTCACCGCGCGCAGCTCCTCGCGCCCACAGGTCATAGTTCGCACGGTACCCCGGTGGGCGGGTCCGGGGACCGGCCCGTGGTCCTGCGTCCAAAGACCTAGCCCGTACCCGGCCGTGGCCCGATGGCGCCGCCCGGGCTGCGACCTAGCGTCGGGATCATGCCAGTTGCGATCGTGACCGGAGCATCCCGAGGGCTGGGGCAGGCACTCGCCGCCGGGCTCGCGGAGGCCGGCTGGGACCTCGTCGTCGACGCGCGCGGTGCCTCGGCGCTGCACGCGGCTCTCGCTTCGTTCTCTGGGGTGCTTGCTCTGCCGGGCGACGTTGTGGATCCGGCGCACCGGGCCGAGCTGATCGCCGCCGCGGACTCGCTCGGCGGGACGGACCTCGTCGTGAACAACGCCGGGATCCTCGGGCCGAGCCCGCAACCTCCACTGTCGACGTACCCGCTCGACGTGCTCCGGGACGTGTACGAGGTCAACGTCATCGCCCCGCTGGCACTGACCCAGCTGGCCCTGCCCGGCCTGCGCGAGCGCGGCGGAGCGGTGGTGAACGTGACGTCCGACGCGGCGGTGGAGGCGTACGAGGGCTGGGGCGGGTACGGCTCGGCCAAGGCGGCGCTCGAACAGGCGAGCCGCGTACTGGCCGCCGAGGAGCCGGCGGTGCGGGTGTGGTGGGTGGACCCGGGCGATCTGCGTACGCAGATGCACCAGGAGGCGTTCCCGGGCGAGGACATCTCCGACCGGCCGCTGCCGTCGACCGCGGTCCCGGCGTTCCTGCGGCTGCTGCGCGAACGGCCTCCGTCGGGGCGGATCCGAGCCGCGTCCCTGCTGGCGGTCTCGTGAAGGCGCTCTGGCTCCCGTTCGAGGTCTCCGACCTGGACGGCGCGCTGGCCTTCTACGAGGGCCGGCTCGGGTTGGCGCGTACCGACGCGTGGACGCGCGACGGCGAGCGGGGTGCGGTGCTGCGGGCCGCGGGTTCGGCGTACGTCGAGCTCGTGGAGCCCATCGGTCGCGCACCCGTACGGGGGGCTCCGCTCGCCTTCGAGCTGGCGTCCGCGGCCGAGGTCGACGCTTTCGCCCGCCTCGACGGGCCGGCGCCACACCGGTACCCGCGCGGGCACTACGGGTTCGTGCTGCCCGCGCCGGCCGGCGCCGAGGTGATGCTGTGGAGCGAGGCAGGGACATGACGGTAGCCGAGTTCACGTTGCCGCCCGAGCTGGAGGCGCACGAACCGCCGGAGGCGCGCGGGCTGCCCCGGGACGGCGTACGGCTGCTCGTCGGCTGGCGCGGATCCGGGGCGGTGGCCCACCACCGGATGGCTGACCTGCCGGAGCTGCTGCGACCCGGGGACGTGCTGGTGGTGAACACCTCGGCGACCGTGCCGGCGGCAGTGCCCACTGTGGACGGTACCGGGCTCGTGGTGCATTTCTCGACCGAACGCCCCGACGGCACGTGGCTGGTCGAGCTGCGCCGAGCGGCCGAGGGCAAGGCGACTCTTCCGCACCCGGGCGGTGCTGTGGGCGAGCGGTACCGCCTGCGCGGTGGGGGGATCGTGACGCTGCAGTCGCCGTACTCGGCCGGCCGGCTGTGGGTGGCCGATGTATCCACTGTGGACGTAGACGTGCTAGGTTACCTGCAGCGCTTCGGCCGGCCGATCCGGTACGGGTACGTCACCCGCTCCTGGCCGCTGCCGTACTACCAGACCGTGTTCGCGACCCAGCCCGGCAGCGCGGAGATGCCCAGTGCCGGCCGGCCGTTCAGCCCGGAGCTGGTGACCCGGCTCGTGGCGGCCGGGGTGCTCGTCGTACCGATCGTGCTGCATACCGGGGTGGCGTCGGCCGAGGCGCACGAACGGCCGTACCCGGAACGTTTCGAGGTGCCGGCCACGACGGCGCGGATCGTGGCAGAGGCCAAGCGAGCCGGTGGCCGGGTCATCGCCGTCGGTACGACCTCCGTCCGTGCGCTCGAGAGCGCGGCCGACGGCCAGCGTGGCTGGACCGACCTGGTGATCACGCCGGAGCGCGGCGTACGGGTGGTCGACGGCCTCCTGACCGGCCTGCACGAACCGCGCGCGTCCCACCTGGACCTGCTGGCCGCCGTAGCCGGCCGGGACCTACTCGCGGCCTGCTACCGAGAGGCGCTGACCCACGCCTACCTCTGGCACGAGTTCGGCGACCTGAACCTGCTACTCCCCTGACGCCCTCCCCCCCCCCGGTTGATCATGAAGTTGATGGCCCGACACGCCGTCCACACACCAACAAAGTTCATGATCAACGGGGG
>Ga0075420_100001357_pt1 | contig 20738 bp, 17 predicted proteins | sample SoiMetdeltSBSDD4_FD_75296 | JGI IMG/M metagenome (GOLD analysis project Ga0075420, IMG submission 75296) | Bulk soil microbial communities from a Populus tree surrounding site in Tennessee, USA - Soil MetaG P. deltoides SBSDD4 | ecosystem: Environmental > Terrestrial > Soil > Tree plantation... | reverse complement strand
GCCCATCGCGACGATGTCTTCGGGCCGTTCCTCCGCAACGCGGTTGCGGAGCTTCTCCACGTTCGAGATCAGGCCGCCCGCCACGAGACGGTCGATCAACGCCCCCGCTGCGCCGGTGACGGTCTCATCGCGCAGCGGGACGACGATCTGATTCGCGAGAACGAAGTCCGAGAGTTTCAAAGGCGTGCTTTGATCAGCTCGACGAAATCGATCGGCCGGCGCGCGACACCCATGCCTGCCTCCTCGAACGCCTGGATCTTTTCAGCGGCGGTGCCGGCCGACCCCGAGATGATGGCGCCTGCGTGTCCCATGCGACGTCCGGGCGGCGCCGTCTGACCGGCAATGAACCCGACGACCGGCTTCGTCATGTGCTCCTTCACGAAGCGCGCCGCGTCCTGCTCGTCAGTCCCGCCGATCTCGCCCATCATCGCGATGGCCTTCGTCTCCGGATCCTTCTCGAAGGCCGCGAGACAGTCGATGAAGTTCGTGCCGTTGATCGGGTCTCCGCCGATGCCGACGCATGTCGTTTGGCCGATGCCCGCGCGCGTGAGCTGGTAGACGATCTCGTAGGTGAGCGTTCCCGACCGGCTGACGACGCCGACCGGCCCGGGCGTGCAGATGCGCCCCGGAATGATCCCGACCTTCGACTTCCCCGGTGAGATGAGTCCCGGGCAGTTCGGCCCCAGCAGCCGTGCGCCGCGCTCCTTCACGAAGGGATACACCTTCGTCATGTCGAGCACGGGCACGCCTTCCGTGATCGCGACGACGAGCTTCACGCCCGCGTCGGCCGCTTCCATCATCGCGTCGGCCGCGTACATGGGCGGGACGTAGATGACCGACGTGTTGGCGCCTGTCGCCTTCACCGCTTCGGCGACCGTGTTGAAGATCGGCACCGTCTCGTCGAACTGCTGGCCGCCCTTGCCCGGTGTCACGCCGGCGACGATGCGCGTGCCGTATTCGATCATCTGCCGCGTGTGGAACGAGCCGTCGCGACCGGTGATGCCCTGGACGACGACCGTCGTGTTCTTGTCGATGAGGATGCTCACGCGGCCTTTCCTCCCGTCGCGAGCTTCACTGCGCGCTGGACTGCCTCGTCCATGTCGGTCATCGCCGAAAAGCCATTCTCGGTGAGGATCTTCACCGCGATCTCCTCGTTCGTGCCCGTTAGGCGGATCACGATCGGGACTTTGAGCGGGTTCTGTTTCGTGGCGGTGACGATCCCGTTCGCAACGTCGTCGGTGCGGGTGATGCCGCCGAAGATGTTGAACAGGATCGCCTTCACGTTCGGGTCGGCGGTGATGATCCGGAGCGCGTTGACCACCTTTTCCGGATTCGACGAGCCGCCGATGTCCAGGAAGTTCGCGGGCTCGCCGCCGTAGAACTTCACGAGGTCCATCGTCGCCATCGCGAGCCCGGCACCGTTCACGACGCAGCCGACGTTGCCGTCGAGCTTGATGAACGTCAGGTTCGCGTTCCGCGCCTGCACTTCGCTCGGCGCTTCGGCGGTCTCGTCCCGCAACGCCGCGATCTTCGGGAGGCGATCGAGCTCGTTGTCATCGACCGATATTTTCGCATCGAGCGCGACGACATCGCCGTTAGGCGTCACGACCAGCGGGTTGATCTCCGCGAGCGACGCCCCGCTCTCCATGAACGCCCGGTACAGCTGGCCCATGATCTTCGCCGCCGCGCGGGCCTTCGTTGCGTCGGGATAGAGGAAGAAGCCGAGCTCCATCGCCTGGAACGGCATGAGGCCGTACCGCGTATCGATGGCAAGCCGCATGATCTTCTCCGGGGTCTTCGCGGCGACTTCCTCGATATCGATCCCGCCGGCCGGACTGACCATGAAGACCGGCTTCTTCGACGCACGGTCGAGAATGATGCCGACGTACGCTTCGCTCGCGATGTCGGCGGCGTCCGTGACCAGCACCTTCTCGACCGTCAGCCCCTTGATCTGCATGCCGAGGATGCGACTGGCGACGTCGCGGGCCTCCTCGGGCGTTTTCGCGAGCTTCACGCCGCCGGCCTTGCCGCGTCCGCCCGCGTGTACCTGCGCCTTCACCACCACCGTACGTCCGATGCGCCGGGCGATCGCCTCGGCGTCGTCGGCGGTCACTGCAACTTCACCCGGCGGGATCGGGACGCCGTACCCGCGCAGGATGTCTTTCGCCTGATACTCGTGAATGTTCACGTCTTCTCCAGTTCGATCTCGATACGGCCGGCGCACTCGGGCGCGGCCAAGCTACGGACAGTGAAAAACTGCAGCAAGCACGGTCTACAACGGCCTATGGCGGTGCAACGCGAAGGACTCGACCAAGGTCCTCGTAAGCCTTTCCGAACGCCGTCCAATCCGCGCGACGAAGCGCCTCACGCATCGCCGTATACAGCTCGTTGACGCGTGCTCGAAAACGCTCGGGTGTCAGCGTGGCGTCACTGGCGTTGGGATCCGGCGGCGGCACCCCTGCGGCTTCGCTCAACGTCGTGCCTGTGGACAGTGAGTCGCGGGCGGAGCCAGCCCCGTGCACCGTCACGCGCCCGATCGTGGGCGCCCCGTCGCTCCGCCATGCGTACGTCGTCTGCACGTACGCGGCCAACCCACCACTGAGAGGGATCACACGTACGGGGCCACGGCGCAACGAAACCTCACGCGCCGGCGGCGGTGACTCCGGCGCGCGGATGAGTCGCTCGAGGACCGCCGGCCACCGCACGCCGGGCTGCAGGAGCGGATACCAGTATGTCGTGGGCTGGCCGCTCCCGACCGACACCACCACTCCGCGCACGCGCTCGTTCGCGTCGAGCAACGGCGTCGTCCACGCAAGGCGTCCATCGGGTGCCGCGAGGTGCGCGGGGCGCCATGCGCCGGCAAAGAGCGTATCGCCGCCAAACGTCGCCGGCAGGTGCGCTGGCGGCGTCGGCTCCGCGCGCGTGCCAACCCGTGCCAGTGCCGATGCCTGCGCGACCGCACTCTCGATCGGCGGTGGAATGCTGGCGACGACAGGCGCAGGGAGAGCGCTCCACGTCGTAAACAGCGACGGGAACCGCCGGACCCACGTGTCCGTCAGCGGATCGCGAACCGAGTCGGCAACGAGAACGACTCGGCCGCTGTGCGAGTGGATGACGGCTGTCGCGGCGTGACGGACGTACGAGACTTCTTCGCCAGCGAGCCTGGTGTGCTCGCTCAGCGGATAGAAGTTCGACGCGGAATAGAGATGCACCGCCCAGTACAGCGAATCGCGCCAGTGAACCGGCGTGATGTGCGCCGCCTGCCAGAAGAACGGCGCCAGCATGCGGAGACGGTCGCGAACGTCGCGGTGCAGCACCATCCGCGGCTCGCGCGTGTCCACATCACTGAACATGAGCCGCATGTTCTGCTGGTCCCAGGCGTGCGCGACGCGGGACGGCCAGCGCGAGATCTCCGGCGCAGCCACGTCTCCGTCGCGGTCGGACACGACGAGCGGACCGCTCGCCGAATCGTATATGAGCGCGGCCGGCATGGCGCCGCCTTCTTCGACGCCTCCGCCATCCGCGCTGACGATTCCGCCCCGTTCGTCATTCCCCCAGGCGCGGATGCGGGTGACGGTCCACGGCGTGAACGGATCGACGGCGTCCGGACCTGTCGGGCGCTGGGCCGCAACGGCGACGAGACGTCCGCTGTCTGATGCCCAACCGATCGCGCCGCTCACGATGCCTTGCCGACGTCGCTCGACAGCCCGACGAATTGCCACCGCGTCCCACTGCGACATCGCCTGCACCGATGATCGCACGGACGGGAGCGCGACGCGGGCGCCGCTCGAGTCCACGGGCACCACGCGATCCACGGCGTACGCCCGCCGTGTGTAGCCCGCGCGAGTCGTCAGGAACGGTGACTCGCGCGCCTCGGGGTCCACCGGGTCAGCGAGCCGTCGCGCGAGCGGTGGAAGGAACTGCCGAAGCCCGAGCGAGAGCGCGAGCACGGCCGTCACGGCGACGAACGCGATGCGCATCTGACCGGTCCACGCCGCCCAGCCCACGAGCACTGCGGCCGCGGCCGTCGCGAACGCGAGCACGAAGTTCGCCGGAACGCCTACTCTCCAATCCCCCGACGTGAACGCGCCACCCGAGCCTGTGCCCGAAATCAACAGGCCGAGGCCATCGAGCCGGTAGCTCCATGCCAGCAGGAAGATGAGGAGCGCACCGAGGAGCGAGAGGTGGCGGCGCACGTAGCCCGACACGTGCAGCGTGCCGCGCTCCCACCGCAGGCTCGGCGTCAGCGCATAGAGAAACACGACCACGGTGGTCGCGGCGAGCAGCGCGATCAGCGACCAGACGTGCAGCGCCGTCTCGAACGGAAGCCAGTACAGCCAGAAGCCAAGGTCGTACTCGAAGTACGGGTCGGCTTCCCCGAACGGCTGTCCCCACCGCACGAGTGCGAGGGAGGTCCAATCGTCCTGCGGAAACGCGAGGAGGATGCCGAACAGCAGCGACATCCCGATGACGGCGAGCAGGAGGTAGCGGCTTGGCACCTCTTCGCCGATCTCGATGTTCGCGACTCGGCGGGGGAGCACGAGCGAGACGACGGAGTGCCGAACGGCGTAGAGGTTCGCGAAGAAAAACGCCGTGGCCACGAGGCCGGACAGGCCGCGCAGGACGAGCAGGTTCTCGAGCCTCGCCCACCACACGGCGTCGGCACCGAGCGCGGCGAACCAGCGATAGTCGACATACACCCCGGCGAGCGCTTTCCCCAGGAGGAGGATCGCGGCCACCGTGACCGCCGTGCCGATCAGCCAGGCGCGCTTGAGCACGTCAGACCTGAACGCCCCGCGACCGGAGCCAATCCTCCATCTCGGTTCGGATCTCGCGGAGCCGCTCGCCGTTCGCGGCCTCGAACCGTGCCACGAGCACGGGCTGCGTGTTCGAGGCGCGGATCAACCCCCACCCATCGCCGAAGAGCACGCGCGCGCCATCGACGCCGACGACCTCGCGGTACGACGAGAAGTGCCTAACGGCATCATCCACCACCGCGAACTTGAGATGGTCCGGGCAGTCGATCCGGATCTCTGGAGTCGACACGAAATGGGGGACGTCCGCGAGCAGCTCGTCGATGCCCTTGCCCGAGTCCGACACGATGCGCATGAGGCGCGCGGCGCCGTACAACGCGTCATCGTGGCCGTAGAACGACTCGGCGAAGAACATGTGGCCCGACATCTCGCCGGCGATCGGCGCCCCGAGCGCCTTCATCTTCCCCTTGATGAGTGAGTGCCCGGTCTTCCACATGACGGGCGTGCCGCCGGCGGCTGTCACCGCGTCGGGCAGCGCCTGCGAGCACTTCACGTCGAAGATGATCGGCTGGCCCTTGCCCGTCCGTGCCAGCACATCGCGCGCGTAGATGATGAGCAGGTGATCGCCCCAGACGATGTCGCCCCTGGCGTTCACGACCCCGATGCGATCGGCGTCGCCATCGAATGCGACGCCGAAGTCGTAGTGCCCCCGTGTGACTTCGGCAATCAGATCCTGCAGGTTCTCGACGACGGTCGGGTCCGGGTGATGATTCGGGAACGTCCCGTCACTTTCGCAGAAGAGATACTTCGCCTGGACGCCAAGGCGGTCGAACAGCGGCTGCGCGACCAGTGAACCGGCGCCGTTTCCGCAATCGATCACGACGCGAGGCGGGCGACGCAGCGGACCAATGCGATGCACGATGTCGTCTACGTAGCGCTCGATGACCGCTTCGTGTCGGACCGTTCCGTGTCCGCCGGGAAACGAGGTGCCTGACGCCAGCTCACGGAGCTCCTGAATCCCCTCTCCGTGAACGGAGTCGGTCCCGAGACAGATCTTGAAGCCGTTGTACTCGGGCGGGTTGTGCGAGCCGGTGATCTGAATGCCGGCCCCGACGTCGACGTGCGAGAGGCTCCAGTACAGCAGCGGCGTCGGAACGACGCCGATATCGGCGACGTTCACGCCACATGACGTTAGGCCGGACACGAGCGCATCGCGAAGGGCGACGCCGCTGGGCCGGTTATCGCGTCCGACAGCGACCGGGCGAGCGACGCCGCGACGCTCGAGGAAGGCGGCGAACGCGCGACCAATGGCGGCCGCGGTCTCGACAGTCAAGTCGTCGCCGACGACGCCGCGGACGTCGTACTGGCGAAAGATCCCGGGTGCGATGCTCATTCGAACGTCTCGCGAGCGACGGGCCCGACGCCGGGCCCGCCGCGTCAGCGGGGCACGGTGCCGATCGGCGCGGGTTGCGACGGAACCGCGGCCGTCTCGGCGGACGTCACCGGGCGGTTCGCCCCCTGCTGGGCGAGCCGAGCGATCGGATCGGGGAACAGTCCGAGCACGACGATGAGAATGGCCGCACCGGCGATGACGAGCCGGGTCAGGGCTGTTGTCGGCGCTGTCGGCGGCGCGGCGGCTGGACGCGGCCGCATGAACATCACACGCACGACCTGCAGATAGTAGCCTGCGGAAATCGCGGTCGTGATGACGAGCAGCACGGCGAGCCGCGCCTGCGGCGCCGGTGCCTCGAGCGCGGCCTGAAGCACGTACCACTTCGCCAGGAAGCCGATACCGCCGACGATCGGGAAGCCGAGCAGCGCCAGCATGAACACGGTCATTGCCGCGGCCATCCACGGACGCTCGTTCCAGAGTCCGGAGTAGCTGTCGATCGTGAGGTCCGCCTCGCCGGCCTGGCCGAGCGCAACGATGACGGCGAACGCCCCCATCGTGGCGAGCGTGTAGGCGAAGAGATAGAACAGGAACGCCGACGATCCGGCCGGCGTCCCCGCGACGAGCGCAACGAGCACGAACCCGGAATGCGCGATGCTCGAGTACGCGAGCATGCGCTTGAGGTTCTTCTGCGCCAGCGCGACGACGTTGCCGACGACCATCGTGATCGCGGCAAGCCACCACACGGCGACGTGCCACTTGGTGTAGGCGCCACCGAACGCCTCGAGCCACACACGCAGGAACGCGGCGAACGCGGCGGCCTTCACCGCGGCGGCCATGTAGCCGGTCACCGGAGTCGGCGCGCCGTCGTACACGTCCGGCGTCCACATGTGAAACGGCGCCGCGGCGACCTTGAACCCGAATCCGACCAGCAGCAGCGCAATGCCCGCGAGCAGCATGGGGCTCTCGGCGAGCTGATACTGGACGACGCGCGACGCGATGGTCACGAGGTTCGTCGAGCCCGTCGCGCCATACACAAGCGCAATGCCGTACAGCAGGAACGCTGTCGAGAACGCGCCTAACAGGAAATACTTGATCGCCGCTTCGGCAGACCGCGCACTGCGGCGATTGAGGCCGGCGAGCACGTAGACCGCGATCGACATCAGCTCGATGCCGAGGAAGATGATCATGAGATCGCGGGCGGCCGCGAGCATCATCATCCCGCTCGTCGCGAACAGCACGAGCACGTGCGATTCGCCGGCCTCGATGCCCTCGCGCGCGTTGTAGTCGACCGCGAGCGCGATCGTGATGAACGTGGCGATGAGGAAGATGAGGTCCGCCCCCCACCGGAACGCGTCGAGGGCGACGATGCCCGCGTTCGACGTGTACCCGCGGACGGCGAACACGATCACGGCGACGATCGTCAACGCCGTCAGAACGAGCGACCCGATCCCGACCGAACGCTGATGCGTGATGCTGTCGGGGCGCCATGCTGCCCACAACATGAGGATCATCGCGCCGACAATGAGCACGAGATCCGGCGTGAGCGCGAACGTCAGGCCGAGCGGAGTCGTGACGTCGATCGGCATCAGCGGGCTCCCCCGTTCACACTCGCCGTCTGCTGCCCGGCGCGGGACTCGACCGACTGCACGAACGCCGTCGTGGCGCCTTCCATCCGCGTCAACACGGGTTTCGGATAGATCCCGAGCCAGAAGATCGCGATGATCACGGGCGTGAGAAGCGCGATCTCACGCCAGTTGAGATCCGTGAGGTGTTCGTTCTCGGGCTTGTCGAGCGGGTTGTAGATGATCCGCTGAAGCGCCCACAGCAGGTACGCCGCCGCGAGAATGACGCCGATCGCCGAGACTGTCGTCAGAATCGGGTAGGTCTTGAACGACCCGACCAGCACGAGGAACTCGGAGACGAACCCGTTCGTGCCGGGCAGCCCGATGCTGCTGAGCGCGACAATGGTCAGCAAGGTCGCGAAGACCGGGACGACCTTGGCAATGCCACCGTATGCGGCGATCTCGCGCGAATGCTTTCGCTCGTAGATCATGCCGATGAGAAGGAACAGCGCGCCGGTCGAGAGTCCGTGCCCGATCATCACCATCATCGCGCCCTGCACGCTCTCGCGGGTGAGCGCGAAGAGCCCCAACATGACCATGCCGAGGTGGGCAACGGACGAATACGCGACGAGCTTCTTGAAGTCGGGCTGCACCATCGCGACCAGCGAGCCATAGATCACGCCGACGACCGCAAGCACGATGATCGTCGTGCGAATCGCCGGGCTCATCGCCTCGGCCGGGAACAGCGGGATCGCCAGCCGAATGAAGCCGTACGTGCCGAGCTTGAGCATGATGCTCGCGAGGATCACCGAACCCGCCGTCGGCGCCTCGACGTGTGCGTCGGGCAGCCACGTGTGGAACGGGAACATCGGCACCTTCACGGCGAACGCACTGAAGAACGCGAGGAACATCAGCACGTTCGCCGACACGAAGACGCCCACGAACGGGAGCGTGAGCCCGCCCTGCCTGGACTGTTGCGCCGCCGCGAAGATCGCGTCGAACGCGAAATTCGGGATCCCGGTCGCGGGATCGCCGGCCTTGATGCCGAGATAGAGGATCGCGACGAGCATCAACAGCGACCCGACAAACGTGAAGAGGAAGAACTTGAGCGCGGCGTACAGTCGTCGCGCGCCGCCCCAGATGCCGACGATGAAGTACATCGGCACGAGCATCACTTCCCACATCACGTAGAACAGGAAGAGATCGCGTGCGACGAACACGCCGACCATCCCCGTCGTGAGGATCAGCATGAGGGCGTGATAGCTGTGCACCTTCGTGCGCACACTCGTCCAGCCGCCGAGTACCACGAGCGGCATGATGAACGTGGTGAGGAGCACGAGCATCACGGAGATCCCGTCCACGCCGACGGCGAAATTGATCCCCCACGTGCGGATCCACGGCAGGTCGACGACGGCGCGGAAGCCGGTTTCGCCGGGCGCGACGACCCACCACAGTCCGATCGAGACGATGAACTGCAGGACGAACGTGAACAGCGTGATGCGACGCGGGAACATCGCGCTCGCGTCATCGAGTCCGCCGGTGCCCTCCCCCTTGCTCGACGCGCCGTGGAGCAGAATCACGAGCGCGCCCGCGATGGGAAGCGCGAGCAGTGTGGGGAGCACCCACGACTCGTAACCGATCGAGGTCAGAAAGGCGAGCATCGAATCAGCGGAAAGTGAAGGCGCCGAGCACCGCGATGACGCCGATCAGAAGGACCCATGCGTACGTGCCGAGCTGACCCGATTGCAGGCGAGACCCAAACCAGCCGAACATCCGCGGAATGCCGGCACCGATGTACGTCACGAGCAGCTTGTCGATGATGCCCTGGTCGATACCGGTGGACAGCACGTTGCGCGACGCCCAGACGGTGGGCTTTACGATCGTGCGGTCGTACAGCTCGTCGACGTAGTACTTGTCGCGGAGCACGCGCTCGATCCCCTGCTCGTCCGGCGCCTGGGCCTTCGGCACGAGCCGCTCCGGCTTGAGCCTGACGAACGCGATGACGATACCGGCGATCGCGATCGCGACCGCGGCGCCGATGAGCATGTACTCGGTGCTGTGATCGAGGTGTGCGGCACCACCAGTGACGGCCACCGTGGCCGGTCCGACAACCGGCTCGAGCCAATGATCGAGGACCTGAATCGGGCCGAGCGGCATGATTGCCGGGAGGTTGAGCCACCCACCGAAGACGCTGAGGACCCCCAGCACGACGAGCGGCCCCGTCATGATCCACGGCGCCTCCGCGAGATGCGATTGCTCCTTCTCGCCGGTGCGGTTCGGCCCGTGGAACGTGTAGATCATCATCCGCGTCATGTAGATCGCGGTGAGGAGCGCCGCCCCGAGCGCCATCCCGTAGATGACATACAACACGGTGCTGCCGGGAATCCCCAACCAGCTCACCTGGGCGAGCGTGGACTCGTGCGCCCTCGCGAACACACTCGCGAGGATCTCATCCTTCGAGAAGAAGCCAGAAAAGACGGGAATGCCCGCGATCGCGAGCGTCGCGATCCACATCAGGATGAACGTCACCGGCATGTAGCGCCGGAGCCCGCCCATGTTCCGCATGTCCTGCGCGTCGTCGTGGTTGTGCGTCGCGTGATACGCCCGGTGCATCGCGAAGATCACGGACCCCGAACCGAGGAACAGCAGCGCCTTGAAGAACGCGTGGGTCACGAGATGGAACACCCCGGCGACATACGCACCGACGCCTACCGCGACGAACATGTAGCCGAGCTGTGAGACCGTGGAGTACGCCAGCACGCGCTTGATGTCCCACTGCTTGAGGCCGATCGTCGCCGCGAACAGCGCCGTGAGCCCACCAATGAACGCCACCGTGAGCTGCGCGACCGGGGCGAGTGAGAACAGGAACGCGCTGCGGGCGATGAGGTACACCCCCGCCGTCACCATCGTCGCGGCGTGAATGAGCGCCGACACAGGCGTGGGGCCGGCCATCGCGTCAGGCAGCCACACGTAGAGTGGAATCTGAGCCGACTTGCCGGCGCAGCCGAGGAACAGGAAGAGACAGATGGTCGTGGCGAGCGCGCTGTTGAACCCGAGCGACGGCGCCGCGTCGGCGACGCCGACGAAATCCAGCGCGCCGAGGTTCGCGAACAGCAGGAACATGGCGACGAGGAATCCGAAGTCGCCGATGCGATTCACGATGAACGCCTTCTTGCCGGCGTCCGCGTTTGCTTTGTCGGTGAACCAGAAGCCGATGAGGAGGTAGGAGCAGAGCCCCACCCCTTCCCACCCGACGAACAGTACGGGATAGCTCGCGCCCAACACGAGCACGAGCATGAAAAAGATGAACAGGTTCAGGTACGCGAAGTAGCGCGGGTACCCTGGGTCGTCTCGCATGTAGCCGACGCTGAAGAGATGAATCAGCGTCCCGACGCCCGTGACGACGAGCGTCATCACCATCGAGAGTGGATCGATCTGCAGCGCGGCGTCGACGCTCAGCTCACCGGCCGGCATCCACGAGAAGAGCGTGCGAACGAAGGGCGCCTCATGGCTCACCCCGAGCATGGCCATGAAGATCGCCACCGACAGGCCGAACGAGAGCGCGAGCACGCCCGGGCCGACGATCGAGACGATCCCGGCGTACTTGTGGCGTGCGACCGTGTGGTGGTCGTCGCCATGCGCGCCGTGCGCGTCGTGTTGTTGGCCGTGCTCCTGGCCATGCGCGTCGTGTCCCGCCGCGCTCGGGTCCTTCGGACCAATCGGTGCTGCCGCCGATAGCGACAGCCACCCATTGATCAGAAACCCGATGAGCGGGAGCACGGGAACCAGCCAGACCAACTCCGCAATGCTGCCGCTGAGCGGGTGCGCGAGCGTCGTCGCTTCCTGAAGCAGCATTTAGCCTTTCAGCAGATTGATGTTCTCGAGGTTCACGGTCTGGCGGTGACGGAAGATCGCGATGATGATCGCGAGTCCCACCGCCGCCTCCGCCGCCGCGACCGTCATCACGAACACCACGAAGACCTGCCCCTCCATGCCATAGACCTTGCTCAGCGCGACGAACGTCAGGTTCACCGCGTTGAGCATGAGCTCCACGCACATGAAGATCACGATGGCGTTGCGGCGCACGAGGACGCCGATGGCGCCGATCGTGAACAGCACCGCGGACAGGGCGAGCGACTCAGCGACCATCGACGCGTTTCCTCCGGCCGATGACGACGGCACCGACGATCGCGACGAGCAGCAGAATGCTCGTCAGCTCGAACGCCAGCAGGTACTCGTTGAACAACGGTTGCGCGATGCTTCCGACGGCCCCCTGTGCGCGCACTTCGGCGGCGCTGTATCCGCCCCCTGGCGTGAAGGGCTCCGGGAGTTTGCCCCCCGCAAGCGCCATCACCTGCGCGAGGAGCGCGAGCCCCAACAGTCCCGCGAGCAGCTTGCCCCACTTCCCGCGGGCGTCGGCGAGATCGGACGGATGTCCGAGGTTGAGGAGCATGATCACGAACAGGAACACGACCATGATCGCCCCGGCGTACACGAGCACCTGAATCACACCAATGAAGTGCGCCTCGAGCATCGCGTAGAGCGCGGCCAGGGAGAACATCGTGTTCACGAGCCAGAGCACCGCAGACACGGGGCTCTTCCGGGTCACGAACGCGATCGCCGAGGCGATCGCGATCAGCCCGAACAGGTAGAAGTGGACTTCGAAGAAAAAGTTGGGCATGGGATGCGCTACTCGCCTTTCGGATCGGCGGGGTCCCACATCTCGCACACCGGGTGCGTCTGCTGCATCAAGCGCTCGAGGTCGTACACGAAGCCTTCGCGACTGTACTCCGAGTTCTCGTAGTGCCGGCCGACGTGAATCGCCTCTTCGGGACACACCTCCTGGCAGTAGCCGCAGAAGATGCAGCGGAACTCGTCGATCTCGAAAATCAGCGGGTACCGGTTGCCCTGCTCATCCTCACCGGGCACGAGCTTGATGCAGTTCGCCGGACAGACCGTCGGGCAGAGGCCGCACGCGACACACTTCGCCTTGCCCGTCTCCGTCGTGAGCATGCGATGCGTGCCGCGCCAGCGCCGCGAGATCGATTCCTTCTGCTCCGGGTAATGCGTCGTGACCTTCTCCTGGAACAGATGCTTGAACGTCCGCGCCATCCCCTTGAGTGTGGCGCGCACGTACGAGACCTCGCTGACCGGGCGGTCGACCACCTTCACGTTGATCGCCATCAGTCTCCTGACTGTGGGCTCAGATGCGTGCGCGCGGCCGCGACGGCCCGAAGGCGCGCAAGCTGCTGCGGCGTTGCCCTTCCATACGCCGGGCTGATGATGCGGCCGCGGTCGAGAATGACGAACGCAATGAACACGAGCACGAGGTTCACGCCCAGCATGATCAGGCCGGACACGAATCCACGCGGCACGCCCGCGTAGTCGAGCGCGAGCAGGATCGACGCGACCAGGACGATGTAGGTGAGCGCGGCGGGGAGCATGAACTTCCAGCCGAGCGACATGAGCTGGTCGTACCGGAACCGCGGGAGCGTCCAGCGGATCCAGATGAACACGAAGATGAAGAACAGCGTCTTGAGCCCGAAGATGCCGATCGAGAGCAGCACGCCAAGGAACGACACGCCCGTCGTGTTGTCGGCCCGCATGAACGGAATGTCCCAGCCGCCGAAGAAGAGCGTCGCCATCATGGCGCTCGACGTCGCCATGTTCGCGTACTCGGAGATCGGGAACATCGAGAACTTCATCGCGCTGTACTCGGTGTGATAGCCGGTCACCAGCTCCGACTCCGCTTCCGGCAGGTCGAACGGCAACCGGTTCGTCTCGGCGAACGCGGCGACCATGAAGATGAAGAACGAGATCGTCAGCGTGAGCACGTTCCAGAGGTGCATGCCGGCCTGCTGGTTCACGATCTCGCTGAGCGTCACGTTGCCCGCGAGGAGCAGCACCGGGATGAGCGACATGCCCATCGCGATCTCGTACGACACCATCTGCGCGCTCGACCGAAGGCCACCGAGTAGCGCGTACTTGTTGTTCGACGCCCACCCGGCGAGCACGATGCCGTACACGCCGAGCGAGGTGATGGCGAGTGTGAACAGGAAGCCGACCGGAAGGTCGGCGACGACCATCGTGATCTTCCCCCACCGCGACGCCCATGGCGCGCCGAACGGGATCACGGCCCAGGCGAGGAGCGCGGGAACGAAGGCGAGGATCGGGGCGAGCAGGAACAAGGGCTTGTTCACGTGCCCCGGCATGGTCTCTTCCTTCATGATGTTCTTCACGCCGTCCGCCGCGGGCTGCAGCAGCCCGAGCTTGCCGCCGACGCGGTTCGGCCCGTGCCGGTCCTGAATCCACGCCGAGATCTTCCGCTCGGCGAGCGTGAGGAGGGCGACGCCGACCATGTAGACCGTGAAGACGACGATCATCTTCACGACCGTCGCCAGCAGGAACACGCCTAACGGGACCTGGGCCGGTTCGGGCGCCTGGAGCAGCGCAGCGACGGCGGGCATCACGAGGCCGCTCCTGCCGCTGGCGCGGCGTTGAGGACAGGCAGACCGCGAAGTCCGAGCGTGTCGTAGCTCAGCCCGGCGAAGTCGGCGTGCGACGACGCGAGCGCCGCGAACACCTCGGACGGCAGGAAGTAGTTCGTGGACTCGCCGAGCGATGCCAGCAGGTCGGCCAGCACGAACCAGCTCGGCCGCGCGAGACCCGGCGCGGCCTTCGCCTGCAGGAAGCGCTGCACGCGACCGCGAAGGTTCGTGAACGTCCCCTCCTCTTCCGTGAAGTTCGCGATCGGGAGCACGACCTCGACCTTCTGTAGACCAACCGGAAGCGAGGTCCCGATCACGATCACCGCCGACGCGCGAGCGGCGGTCGGGAGGTCAGTGTCGCCGAGGGGATGATCCGCGACCACGAGCACGTCCCCGTCACGCAGCGCGGAGAGCGGCGAGTCCGACTTCGTGAAGCCCATCATCTCCGCGCCCACGACGTTCGCCGCGCGCTCGGCCCGCAGGGCCAGATCCTTCACGCCCGGCAGTGGAGCTTCGGGGCCACGAGCGACTCGGAAGGCACCTGTGCCACCAGTGAGTTTTACAAGGCGGCCGAGCAGGTGGAGTGCCTCGTTCGATAGCATCGGGGAGGCGAGCACGAGGACGCGCCTGCCGCGAATCGCCGTCGCCGCCGCGCCGAGGGCGATATCCCAGTCGGCATCGACCAGGCTGTTGGCGCCGCGAACCTGCGGCAGCTCGACGCGATTCGGCGCGTTCATCCACCGGTAGTCGAGGCGCCCCTGGTCGCAGAGGAAGTACTCGTTCACGTCGGGATTCGCGCGCGGACGCATGCGGACGACGACGTTGTCACGTGTCTCGATGATCGCGTTGCACCCCTGTGTGCAGTTCGGGCAGATCGACGCCGTGCGGTCGAGCTCCCACGCGCGCGCCTTGTTCAGGAAGTCCTTCGACAGCAGCGCGCCGACCGGGCAGAGATCCACGACGTTGCCGGCCCACGGATGCGTGAGATCCTTCCCCTCGAACTTGCCGATGTACGCGCGGTCGCCGCGCTCGCTGACGTTGAGCACCGGGTCCTGGGCGACGTCGTCCATGTACCGGACGCAGCGCGTGCAGAGGATGCAGCGGTTCGGCACGTACATGACGTCGCCGCCGAAATCCTCGACGGGATTGAACCGCTTCGGCTCGTGGTACCGCGAATCCTTGCGCCCTTCCTGGAACGTGTAGTCCTGCAGCTCGCACTCGCCGGCCTGATCGCAGATCGGGCAATCGAGCGGGTGATTGATGAGCAGCATCTCCAGCACTCCCTTGCGCGCTTCGCGCGCTTTCTCGGAGTGCACGTGCACGACCTGTCCTTCGGCGACCGACGTCGCGCACGCCGGGGCGAGCTTTGGCGCCTTCTCGACCTCCACGAGGCACATGCGGCAGACGCCGGCCACGGGGAGCCCGGGGTGATAGCAGTAGTGCGGAATGAGCACGCCGACCGTGCGCGCCGCCTCGAGGATCGACGTTCCCTCGGCAACGGACACCGGTCTGCCTTCGACCGTCAGATTGATCGTCTTGACGTCAGCCATGAAACTCGCAGGAGCTCGTCGTTAGGCGCGCGTGGAGTGCGCGCCTGTGGGCTACGCCGCCGCCGCGGCGCGGAACGGGCAGCGCTTACCGGTGATGTGTGCCTCGAACTCGTGGCGCCACTTCTGGATGCCGGACGCGACCGGCACCGCACAGGAGTCGCTGAGCACGCAGATCGTCTTGCCCGTCATGTTGTCGCCGATCTCGAGCAGCGTGTCGAGGTCGCCAATGGTGCCTTCACCCGCCTCGATGCGCTCCATGATCTTCGTCGTCCACGCCGTGCCTTCCCGGCACTGCGTGCACTGGGCGCAGCTCTCGTGCGCGTAGAAGCGCGCGAGCCGTCCGATCTGCTTCACCATGCACTGCGCGTCGTCGATGACGATGCAGCCCGCGGAGCCGAGCATGGAGCCTTGCGCCACCATGCCCTCGTAATCCATCACCGCGGCTTCGGCCTCCTCCATCGTCATGATCGGCACCGACGAGCCACCGGGAATCACCGCCTTGAACTTCCGCCCCGGCGGCGGACCGCCGCAGAGGTCGTACAGGAAGTCCTTGAACGGGAATCCCATCTCGACTTCGTAGTTGCCCGGGCGCAGGACGTTGCCGCAGACCGACCAGAGCTTCGTGCCCGTGCTCTTCGGGTTGTCCGCTCGCGCCATCTTTTTGTACCAGTCGGCGCCGTTGTTCAGGATGTGCGGCACCGCCGCGAGCGTCTCGACGTTGTTGATCGTCGTCGGCTGACCGAACACGCCGGCCACCGCCGGGAACGGCGGCTTGATGCGCGGGTTCCCACGCCGCCCCTCGAGCGAGTTCATGAGGGCCGTCTCTTCGCCACAGATGTACGCCCCGGCGCCCTTGTGCACCCAGACGTCCACGCGCTTGCCGGTGCCCATCGCGTTCGGCCCGATCACGCCGGCGGCCAGGGCTTCGCGCACCGCGGCCTCCATGCGCTGGAGCGGCTCGGTGAACTCGCCCCGGATGTAGATGTAGGCCGTCTCCGCCCCGATCGCGTACGCGCCGATCGCGCATCCCTCGATGAGGGCGTGCGGGGTCCAGCGCATGATCTCGCGATCCTTGAACGTGCCGGGCTCGGACTCGTCGGCGTTGCAGCACAGGTAGTGGGGCTTACCGTCGCCCGGCTTCATGAACGACCACTTGAGCCCGGTCGGGAAGCCGGCGCCGCCGCGACCGCGGAGCCCGGAGTCCTTCACCACGTTGACGATCTCGGCCGGCGTCATGCCTAACGCCTTCTCGAGCGCGACGTAGCCACCGCGCTTGCGCCACCCGTCGAGCGGGATGGCGTCGCGGTCGCCGAAGTACTTCGAGAGGACGAGCGTCTCCCGCGGATGCGGGGGGTGCGGGTAGCCCATTAGGTCAGCCTGGCGAGGATGTCCGGCACCTTTTCGGGAGTCACCGACTCGATGAACTCGGAGTTGATCATCACCGGCGTCGCGAACCCGCAGGCGCCGAGGCATTCGACTTCGATCACGGTGAAGCGGCCGTCATCCGACGTCACGCCGAGCTCCCCACATTTCGTGTGCTTCAGGAACGCGTTCACCACATCCTCGGCGCCACAGACGTTGCACGGCGACGTCGTGCACACCTGAATGAAGTGTTTCCCCACCGGGTGCTGGTGGTACATCGTGTAGAACGTCACGACGCCCTTCACGTACGCCGGTGTGAGCGACAGCACGTCGCCGACTTCCGCCATCGCTGCCTCACTCACCCACCCGCGATCCTCCTGCACCATCCAGAGCGCGGGGAGCAGCGCGGCCATTTTCGTCGGGTAGCGCGTGAGCAGCTCGTCGAGCTGACGGCGGCGCTCGCCGACGAACACCGGCTGATACGGCTCGCCGTGGTCGTGCCCGGCGCTGCCGTGTGCCGCGTGCGACTCGGCGTGAACGCCGCCCATCTCCTTGGAGGTGGCCATCAGCGGTCGATCTCCCCCATCACGATGTCGATGCTCGCATTGATGGCGATCACGTCGGACAAGAGGTGGCCTTCCACCATCTTCGAGATCGCGGAGAGGTTCACGAACGACGGTGGACGGATGCGCCAGCGCACAGGCTTCGACGTGCCGTCCGACACCATGTAGTAGCCCTTCTCGCCCTTCGGGCTCTCGATGGCGACGTACGCCTCGCCGATCGGCGGACGCGGGCCTTCCATGACGAGCTTGAAGTGATGGATCATCGATTCCATCTCGCTCGTCGCTTTCGACTTCGGCGGCAGGATGAGGCGCGGGTCGTCGACGTTCACCGGTCCGTCGGGCAGCCGGTTCGCCGCCTGCTCCAGAATGCGCACCGATTGCCGCATTTCTTCCATGCGCACGAGGTACCGGTCATACACGTCGCCGTTCGTGCCCACGGGGACGTCGAAGTCGTACGTCTCGTAGTCGAGGTACGGAAAATCCTTGCGCACGTCGTAGGCGACGCCGGACGCCCGCACCATCGGACCGGACAGCCCGTAATTCACGGCTTCCTCCGGCGTCATGACGCCGAGGCCGACGGTGCGGCCGACCCAGATCGCGTTCTTGGTGAGCATGCGATCGACTTCGTCGATCGTCGACGGGAACGAGCGCACGAAGCTCCTGAGGCCGTCGATCCACCCGTCGGGGATGTCCGCCGCCATGCCGCCCACGCGCGTCGCCGACGTCGTGAGTCGCGCGCCGACCCACGACTCGAGCAGGTCGTACACCTGCTCGCGCCGCTGGAACGACCAGAGGAACGGCGTGAACGCGCCGATGTCGATGCACGTCGTGCCGAGCCACACCAGGTGCGAGATGATGCGCGACAGCTCCATCGCGATCACGCGCAGGACCGTGCACCGCGGCGTGATGTCGACCCCGAACAGCCGCTCCGCGCCTAACGCGAACGCGCAGTTGTTCCCGATCGAGTTGAGGTAGTCCTCGCGATCGGTCCAGGGGACGATCTGGTTGTACTGGCGATACTCGCCGATCTTCTCGAACCCGCAGTGCAGGTAGCCCACGTGCGGGATGCATCGCACGACCGTTTCGCCATCGAGCTCGAGCACCAGCCGGAGCACGCCGTGCGTTGCCGGGTGCTGCGGGCCGATGTTGATGAGCATGTGCTCTTCGGCGAGCTCCGGCTCGACCGCCGGCGGCGCCTCGACCGCGACCGACGACCCATCGTCGGCGGTGACGAGCGGAACGCGCTGCGGCCGGCCCTGCGCGTCCACGCCGGTTGTTGCCAACGCGACGTCGACCGTTCGTTTCTGTGTCGCCACTCCTATTCTCCTGTCCGCTCGCCGCCGCGGAGCCGCTGGCGCATGTCGGTCGGAAGGTCCTCGAACGCGTCGGCGATCGAGAGCTCTTCCAGCGAGTAGCGCGCCTCCGGATTCGCGGCGAGCGCCTGGCGAAGCTGCTCGGCGCGGCTGAACCGCCCTCGCAGCGGGAAGTCCTTTCTCAGCGGGAATCCTTCGCGATACTGCTCCCACATGAGGATCCGACGCAGATCGGGGTGCCCGACGAACCTGATGCCGAACATGTCGTAGCACTCGCGCTCCATCCAATCGGCAGCCTTGTAGATCGACCACACGCTCGGCACCTCGAGCGGGCGATTCTTCGTGAGCTGGACTTTCACGCGAAGGAACCGCCGATGCGGCAACGACCGAAGGTGCCACACGACCTCGACGGGCTGCTCGAGATCGCGGAACTCGACGCCCGTGACGTCCGAGAGATAGTCGTACTGCTGCGACGGATCGTCGTGGAGCCAGCGGATGACGTCGAGCACCGTCTCCGGCGCGACGACGACCGTGGTCTCTCCCCACACGACGTCGATGCGACGCACCGCCGCGCCGAACTTCGCCTTGATCTGCGCGGCCGACGGGTTCTCCGCGCCACCGCGATGCGGCACCTGCCGGGGCGAGACGGGGGCCGGCGCGTTGCGATCGGCGCTGCCGGGGTGGTGAATCTCGAACGGTGCGGTCACAGGCCCGAGCGCGTCTGGTGCACGGAGTTGCCGAACGGCTCGGAGAGCTCGTTGATCGTCGGCGCCGGGATGTAGAGCTGGCTCCTCGGGTCGGGCTCCATCTCGTTCCGGAGCGCCGAGTCGTTCATGCGCTCACGCTTCACCTTCTCCTGCAGCATCATGATGCCGTACATGAGGCCTTCCGGGCGCGGCGGACAGCCGGGCACGTAGACGTCGACCGGGATGATCGTGTCGATCCCCTGCACCACGGCGTAGTTGTCGAACATGCCGCCGCTGGATGCGCACGCGCCCATGGAGATGGCCCACTTCGGCTGCGCCATCTGCTGCCAGATGCGCCGGATGACCGGCGCGAGCTTGAACGGGACGCGACCGGCGCAGATGAGAACGTCTGCCTGACGCGGCGAAAAGCTCATCCGCTCCATGCCGAACCGCGCGAGGTCGAACCGGCTCGCGGCGGTGGCCATGAACTCGATGGCGCAGCACGCCGTGCCGAACGGCATGGGCCACAGCGAATTCGCGCGTCCCCAATTCACGAGAAAGTCGAGCCGGGTCGCGACCCAACCTTCCTGCGAGCGCGGATCGTATTCGACGACCCGCCGCTCGGGGCGATTCGTCAATCCCACTGTAACGCCCCCTTCTTCCAGATGTAGATGAAGCCGACGAGGAGGATCGCGATGAACACGAGCATCTCCCCGAGGCCGAAGAACGACACGTTGCCGGCGGGACACGCACCGTTCACGAGCGCAACGGAGCACGAGAGCTGCCGGTAGTGCACGCCCCACGGGATCATGAACACGGTCTCGATGTCGAAGATGATGAACAACATCGCGACCATGTAGAACTTGACCGAGAACCGCTCCCTGGCGTCGCCGAGCGGTGGCATGCCGGACTCGTACGGGGTGTCCTTTTCCGGCGTGGTGCGGCGGCGAATGGTGAGGTGGGAAAGCCCAAGGATGAGGATCGCGTTGGCGACCACGAAGCCCATCAGCAGCAGTATCGGCAGATAGGTGCGATCCATCACGCTCCCGACTTCGTGAAATAATTCA
>Ga0075420_100001356_pt1 | contig 20749 bp, 15 predicted proteins | sample SoiMetdeltSBSDD4_FD_75296 | JGI IMG/M metagenome (GOLD analysis project Ga0075420, IMG submission 75296) | Bulk soil microbial communities from a Populus tree surrounding site in Tennessee, USA - Soil MetaG P. deltoides SBSDD4 | ecosystem: Environmental > Terrestrial > Soil > Tree plantation... | reverse complement strand
ATCGCGAGCGGCCACGAGCTCCTCGGCATTTCGCGTGGCCCGATAGAAACGGTGGGTGTAGCCTCCGTTGCCGGTGTCCGTTGAAATGGTCAGGACGTCCTTCCTGGCTGGATCGTGCAGCGCGTCGTACAACCTGGCGATCATGCGCACCGTGTTTCGGAATGCCGGGTGGGTCGTGACGTCTTTGACGCGCTCGCCATAAATCCAGATCTCGCGTCCGTCGCGAATGCTCTCCATGTACTCGGCGCCAGTGAACGGGCGCGTGCGATTTGCGCTCATGATGCTTGACCCTCCAGTTCCCTGGCACGTTGTTCCCACTCGGCCATGAACCGAAACACGTTTTCTGACGGGGGCTGCGGAGAGAAGGTTTCCAACCACCGTACCGGCTCGAGGCCCTTATTGGCAAACGCATGAACGCACCCGACACCGGTCCAGAGCACATCCCCTGCGCGCGCCAGATACCGCTGGCCGTCCATTGTTGCTTCGACTTCGCCGCTCAGAATGAAGTATGCCTCTTCATAGGTATGGTCGTGCAGGCCGATCGAGACCCCGGGCAGATACTCGATGAAGAGCAGGCGATGGTGTCGCGCCCCGAATTTTTCGTCAATCAGCCACTTCAAAAACACGCCCTTCAGACCGCCGGCGACGATACGTCCCTCATCTCCCGGCGGAATCTGTCCGACGTCGAAATGTCCGAGCAGATTGCCGTCGAGATGCGCGAGATCGAGAGGTGACGCCTCGGCCGGAACCGTCGCGTTCTTGGCGAAGAACGTATCGCGCTCCTGGCCGGCGGGTTTCGGCTGAGGTGCGGCCATCTGCAGCCATCGCACGGCTGTCGGGCCCAGCGCGCGCCAGCCGTGAACCGTCCCCACCTTGATTGCTCCGAAATCACCTGGGCGGACCCGATACGCCTCACCACCGACGCTCAGCACCGCCTCGCCCGCGAGCACGTAGAAGCTTTCCTCGTAGGAATGCACGTGCGGCGAAAGGGCCCCGCCAGGCGCGAGTTCGTCAATGCTGAGGCCGGTATGGACCGACCCGGTCGCGTGATCGACCAGCGACGCATGGCGGTAGCCTTCGCTATGGCCGGCCCATCCCGGGTCACGAGCGAACGCCGCGGCGTCGAAATGACCGAAGTGGTGCATGTATTGATCTCTAGTCCGGTGGAAGCGTATAAGAACCCAGCCACGAGCGCAGGAGGTCCAGATGACGCTCCAGGGGACTGCCTTTTCCGTCGCCGAAACACACGGGCGCGCGATGCGGCCCGAGAACGAGCTGCTCGCCCACAGTCAGGATGTGGGCTGGCGTTCGCTTCACGCAGCCATCTTCAAGGAAGCGCCGCTCCACGTTACCGAACCCGCGCTGGATCATCCGTTCATCATCTACCACATCACCCATCCCACCGAGGTGATGCGAAAGATCGAAGGCGCTCGTCGCGAAACGGGACTCCTCGGCCCGCGCAACATCTGCGTGACTCCGCCTGGCACCGCGACCGAATGGGAACACCACGGCAACCCCGAGATCCTCCAGGTTTACCTGCGCCGTTCGCTGTACGAAGCGGCCGTCGGCGAGCTGTACGGCTGCGACGCAGCGGCGGCCGAGATTGTGCCACGGTTTGGCATCGTCGATCCGCTTCTCGAACAGCTCTCCATCGCTCTTGCGGAGGCCTTGCGCAGCGGCGCAGTCAGAGACGGCCTCTACATCGACACCATCGCGCAGATGATGGCGGTGCACCTTGCGCGAACCCACTCCGTGCAATCACGTCCCGGTGCTCTACCGTCGACGCCCGTCGTCTCCCATCAGCGGATGCGGCAGCTGCTGGAGTTCATCGAGGCCAATCTCGACCAGCCTCTGACACTGGACGCGATGGCGGCACACGTTGGTATCAGCCCCCTGTATCTGGCCCGCGCATTCAAGGCCGCTATCGGACAATCGCCCCACCAATACGTGCTCGCCCGTCGCATCGAGCGTGCGAAGGAGCTACTGCGAAATACCGAAATGCCCATCATCGATGTTGCGCTGTCGGTGGGATTTTCGTCACAGAGCCACCTCTCGCACTGGATGATTCGGCAAACCGGTATAACCCCGGCCGTCTACCGCCGCAGCGGATGAGGAGAGTTTCTATAGAAGAACGGCCCCGTAATCTTGCAGAAACATTACACAGATCGCTCGAATCTTGACCGACCCGGAGAGCAGGATCCTGTTCAGGTCAGTGGCATTTCTGTAAGACGAGGCGGTCGCCGTTCTGTAAACCCGTAGGCCTGCCCTTTTCGGAGGCGATACCGAATGACCACGGCAAATACCCGATGGGATACCTCGTACGAATGGAAAGCCGTCACGCTGCTCGGACTGGGCTTCGGGCTGGTAGGCCTCGATCGGTGGATCATCGCGCCGCTCTTTCCCTTCATGCTCCAGGATCTGGGCCTCAACCTCCAGGATCAGGGAAGCATCATCGGCATCCTGGGAATGGCGTGGGGTGTGTTTGCGATCTTCAGCGGCAGGCTCTCGGATTCCATCGGACACCGCAAAGTGCTGATCCCCGCGATCCTGCTGTTCTCGTTGCTCTCCGGGGTGTCGGGGATGGCTACCGGGTTCGCCAGCCTGTTTGCGATCCGTCTTCTGATGGGGGTGATGGAGGGGTCGTACTGTCCAACGAGCTTCACGGCGACGGCTGCTGCGTCTTATCCGAGCCGGCGCGGGTTCCTCCAGGGACTCCAGCAATGCGGGTTCGCGCTGTTTGGGCTGGCTCTTGGACCCATCATCGCGACGCAGTTGCTGCTGGTCGTGCCCTCGTGGCGATGGGTGCTGGGAATCGTCGCGATTCCCGGCCTGGTCGTTGGCGCCCTGTTGTACCAGGTTCTGCGTGAGCCAGCGGATACGCAGGGGGGCCGCATGGTCGGTGCAGTGGAGCCGAGCGGGAAATGGATTGATGTGTTCAAGAGCCGGAACATCGTGTTGTCGATGTGTGGGCTGCTCTGTGCCATGACCTGCGTATTCGTGCTCGGCGCGATGGTGCCGAACTACCTTCTCGATTACCTGAAACTCAGTCCCACGCAGATGGGCTTCGTGATGTCGGGACTCGGATTCGGCGGCTTCGTCGGCCAGTTTGCCGTCCCGGGACTGTCCGATCTTTTCGGACGCAGGGTCATGGCAGTACTGGGCTTCGTAGGTGCGGCCGTATTCGTCTACCTGCTGAAGAACATAGGCGCGAATCCGCCCATGCTCTTCACGCTGCTATTTCTCGTCAGTTTCTGTTGTCTCGGCAACATCGCGCTCATCACCGGACCGATATCAACCGAATCGGCGCCGCCTGGGCTGATCTCGTCAGCGATCGGCATGGTTGTGGGTGCCGGCGAGATCTTCGGCGGAGGCGTCGCGCCCATCATCGCGGGTGCGGTGGCGCAGAACTACGGCATCCAGAACATCCTGTGGGTGGCGATGTCCGGCGTGGTGCTGGGCATCGTCGTGTCGGTATTCCTGCGCGAGACGGCGCCGCGAAAGGTGGGGATGGCCGCGTCTCACGCGGTCGCGGCCACGCATTGAATGTGAAGCCAACTGCGTTCGCGTGTGCTGTTCTGGCGCTGCTGAATCTCAGCGGCGCCGCTCAGTCGCCCAGCACGACGCAGGTGCGCACCGCGCCGACGTTCAACCGCGACGTCGCACCGATTTTGTTCAATGTTTGTGTGGGGTGTCACAGGCCCGGCGGCGTCGGCCCCATGTCGCTGCTGACGTTCGAGAGCGCGCGGGCGTACGCGGAACCAATCCGTCAGAAGGTCATGGCCGGAGAGATGCCGCCGTGGTACGCGGATTCCCGATATGGGCAATTCAAGAATGCACGCGTCCTGACGCAGGCGCAGATGAATACGCTCGTCGGTTGGATCGATGGCGGAATGCCGCAAGGAGCTGGTAGTCCACCTCCGTCACCCAGGTTTCCGCCGGAGGGTTGGCAGGTGCAGTTGAACCGTCCGCCCGACGCCATCCTCGAGCTCCCATTCCGCGAGTTCGAGCTGCCCGCGCAAGGCGAAGTGCCGACGTTTACCGTCTGGATGAAGCTTCCGTTCCGAGAAGACCGATTCATCCAGGCGATCGAAATGCGTCCGAGCGTCCGGAATGCTGTTCATCACTCGAGCATGTCTCTGGGGCCACTTCCGTCCGGGACGTCGATAGGACGTGCGGCGGTGTTCCCGGGTGGTCCGGTCCTGGACGGGGTCCCCGTATTTCCAGACGGCCGGGCAGTCACCATGGCATCGGCAGAACAGTTTGGCAGGCCTGTCATGTTTTACGTCCCCGGCGGCGGCGTGATACAGCTCGCCGACGGACTCGCCAAGCGTTTCGGCCGCGATGACTATCTCTCGTGGGGACTCCACCTGATGTCAACGGGAAAACCGGAAAAACTGCAGGTCCAGATCGGTCTTTGGTATGCCCGTGGCCAGCCACACCACGAGGTGCACACGTGGACCGTCAATCAGAGATTACTGGCGGACGGCAGAGAGATAGCGGCGGATGCGAACGGGAATCGGCGTATGCCGAACATTCCTGCGCGTGTCGAGAGCTGGGCGGTGACCGGCGTTCTCAAGGTTGAAGATGACATCACCATTCATTCCCTCTGGCCGCACATGCACTCTCGCGGGAAGGACATGACGTTCGTGCTGACGCTGCCGAACGGACGGCAGGAGACGCTGCTGAGCGTGCCCAGCTACAACCCGCACTGGCAAATCACGTACGAGCTGGCCAAGCCCCTGAAGGTGCGCCAAGGAAGCACGATCACCGCATATGGTCACTACGACAACTCGTCGCGGAATCACCACAATCCGGCGCCGGATGCGGAAGTGCGGTTCGGGCCGCAGAGCACTGATGAGATGTACATCCCCTTCATGGAAGTGTCGGTTGACGATGAGAATCTGCGGCTGAAACAGGTCGAGGAGTGGCTGCGATGAAAGCATTCTTGGCGCTTGCCTGCACCATTTGCATGGCGCTCTCGGCCCAGCAAGTCGCGGCGCAGGCTCTCGTGGTGACGAACGCGCGCATTCTCGACGGCACAGGGCGCGTGATTGAAAACGGCTCGGTTGTTGTGCGCGACGGCAAGATTGTCTCGGTTTCGCCAGGGTCGGCGACGGTGCCGGGAGCTCGAGTCATTGACGCACGTCGTAAGACGGTGATGCCGGGATTCATCGATGCGCATCGGCATATCGTGCGAGGCGAGGCAGCGCAATGGTTGAAGGCGGAGTCTGCTGCGCGCATGCAGGAGTTCCTCGACGCCGGCTTCACGACGGTGCTCTCCGCGGGTGACGCATCCGAAGTAATCCTCGAGCTACGGCGGCGGCTTCAGCAGGGTGAACTCAAGGGTCCACGGCTGTTTGCGGCTGGCCGGGTCCCACTCGCCCGGCCCGCCGCCGCTCCCGCCAGCGGGAGGGGCGGAGCCGCGGCCGGCGATCCGGCGCGCTTCGATGTGTCGCGCCCCCCGCTCCGGCCGACTGCGGCTGCGGGCGCTATTCCACCGGGCGAGACCATCAAGGCGGTCGAAGCGGTAGCGAAGGCCGGCTTCGATTACATCAAAACTGCCATCATCGTCACGCCAGGCGGTCCCGAGAAAGACACGCTCGCGCTGATTGTCCGCGAGGGGAAGAAGCACAATTTGCCGACGATCACCCATGCTGTGACGGTGCAGGATGCGTTGGCGGCTGTTGATGCGGGCGTCGCTCGTCTCGTGCATACGCCACATATTGGCCGGCTCGACGAGGACCGAGCCGCGGCCGAACGAATTGCGAAAGCCGGCATTCCGATGACCTCCACGCTCGCCATCTTCCTGCCCCACTTCGGTGCCGACAACAAGCCGCTTTTTCGCGATCGTGGGCCATTCCCGTGGGACACGGTGTCGAGCGCCGGCCAGGGACCGGTGAATGCGAGGCTTCTTTGGGAAGCGGGAATCACCTACGGCTACGGAACTGACACGAGCTGGCATCCCAGGGACACGCTCGGCGACGAGTTGCGAGCGCTCCAATTGGTGTTCTCCCCTAAAGACATCGTCACAATCCTCACGAGGAACGCCGGGATTGCGGCAATGAAAGACGATCAGCTCGGCACGCTGGAAGTGGGTAAATTCGCGGACATGGTCGTCCTCGACGGCGATCCGCTGGCCAATGCGGGGAACCTGCTCAACGTTGCGATGGTGATCAAGAACGGCGAAATCGTGATGGGACAGTAACGACGCCGTCGCGTCGCAGGATTCTGCTCATTTACGTCGAATTTCTGCAAGACGCTGGCGGGAAGTCCGTTTAGAAGAACGCTGGCGGCCCTCAGTCCGGGGCCAGAGGAGAAATCACGATGCGCGTATTCGCGAAGGTGGCTTTCGTGCTCTCGTGGACGCTCTTGACGCCGGCCGTCGCGCTGGCGCAAGCGTCGATTGCCGGCGTAGCGAGGGATACGTCGGGCGCGGTGCTACCGGGCGTGACCGTCGAGGCGGCCAGTCCGGTGTTGATCGAAAAGGTTCGCACGGCCATCACCGATGGCAACGGGCGATACGAGATTATCGATCTGCGGCCCGGCGTTTACATCGTGTCCGCGTCGCTCCAAGGCTTCAACACCTTCAGGCGCGAGGGCATCGCCCTCGGCGGCGCCGGAACGGTGACCGTTGATGCAGAAATGCGCCTGGGAACCATTCAGGAGACGGTGACGGTCACTGCCGACGCGCCGGTCATCGACGTAGCATCGGTGACCAGGCAGACCGTCCTGGATCAGGAAGCCATCTCGATGCTGCCGACCAGTCGCAACTACGGCAACTTCGGCCGACTGGCGACTGCGGTCGTGACGAGCCGTACAGACGATGTGGGCGGGGTGCTCGGCGATCCGATGCCGTCGCTTTCGGTGCATGGCAGCCGGAACGTCGATCAGCGGATCACCCTGAACGGAGTGAACACCTCGACGCTGCAGGCGGGCGGCAACATCGGCGGGGCCACGCCCGACGTTGGCACCGCCGCGGAAGTCACCATCGACACCGCTGCCGTGAACGCAGATCTGCCGACCGGCGGCGTGCGCATCAACCTCATCCCGCGGGATGGCGGCAACACGTTCGCGAGCTCCAATTTCTTTTCGTTCGCGAACGAGTCGATGGTCGGCGACAACGTGACCGATCGGCTGCGGGCGCTGGGCATCCGCACGCCGGACAAAGTGATCCGCAATGTCGATCTGAACCTGACGTTCGGTGGCCCGATCGTCCGCGACCGTTTCTGGTTCTGGGCGTCCGGCCGGCACACGATCGCGGACAGTCAGCCCGCGGGTGTGTTTTTCAACAAGAACGCGTACGACGTGACCAAGTGGACCTACGTCCCCGACACGTCACGCGACGCGCCGCAGAACAAGGGCGTCTGGCACTCGCTGCAGTTCCGCGGCACCATTCAGGCAAACGCCAAAAACAAGATTGCGTTCACCTGGCGAGAACAGAACTACTGCCGGTGCCCCGATCGCGTCAGCGATACGCTGGCACCCGAAGCGGCACAGGACCGGCGGTTCCCGCGGCTGCAGCAGCAGCACGCGGAGTGGACGTCGCCCCTCACTAACCGCATCCTCGTGGAAGCGGTCGGCATGCATTTCTACGAGCGCTGGGGCAACATGCACCCGCGTGTGTCCGACGGCAATTTCTTCTTCCCCGGCGGTTCGCTGACGGACCCCGCGCAAGCCGAAGCGCTGCACAACTTGATTCCCGTCCTCGAGCAGTCCACCGGAATGTTGTACCGCGGTGGCAACGCGGACAACGCCAACGTGAACAACAACTATTGGCGGAACACGAGCGTCCCGAACTACTTCTACCGCGCGGCGATCTCGTACGTGACGGGGACGCACAACATGAAGGCCGGGTTCAATCGGGTGCATGGCTACCTGCAGCAGCAGTTCTACCAGTTCCAGCCGTACACGTATCGATTCAACAACGAGGTGCCGAATCTGGTGACCATCTGGGCAACGCCCTATGGGAACCGTGCGAATCTCGACAACGACCTCGGCCTCTTCGCACAGGACCGCTGGACGCTGGACCGCTGGACGGTGCACGGCGGCCTTCGCTTCGACATGTTCCAGAGCAGCTTCCCCGAGCAGCGCATTGGGCCGGGCCTGCTGGTACCAAATCGGGATCTCGTGTTCCCGGCGCAGGACAACCTTGACTGGAAAGACATTACGTACCGGTCAGGGGCCGCATGGGATGTGTTCGGCACGGGCAAGACAGCGGTCAAGATCACACTGAACAAGTACCTGCAGGGGCAGGGACTGAACACGCTCGCCATCGACCCGGCACCGGGCAATCTGCTGGTGCAGAACGCGAACCGTTCGTGGAATGACTCCTTCTACGGGCCGGGCGATCCCCGCACAGGCAACTTCGCGCCGGACTGCGTGCTGGATGCCCGGGTGCCAGGCGCGAATGGCGAGTGCGGCCCGCTGTCGAATACCGACTTCGGCGCGCTGAGTTCGCGTCCGGCGGCAACCTTCTCGAAGGACCTGATGACCGGCTGGGGACATCGCGCGTACAACTGGGAGTTTTCGACCAGCGTGCAGCACGAAATCGTGCCGCGCGTGTCGGTTGACGTCGGCTACTTCCGCCGAATCTTTGGAAACTTCCGAGTGATCGACGACCTCTCGGTCAGTCCTGAGGACTTCGACACTTTTTCCATCACCGTCCCGACCGATTCGCGCCTCGGCGAGAACAGCGGCCAGCAGCTCACAGGCCTCTATAACCTGAAGCCAGGGGCGTTCGGCCGGCCCGTGCGCAACTACAACACGCTGTCGAACGAGTACGGAACGATGACCGAACACTGGAACGGCGTCGACGTCACGGTCGCCGCGCGTCTCGAGAACGGCTTAACGGCGCAGGGCGGCATCAGCACAGGCAGACGCTCGATGAATAGATGCGATATTTACTCGAAGCTGCCGGAGATGCTGCTCGGTGTCACCGATTCGGGCACCAATCTCGGGACCGACAACAACAACGTCTGGCTGCCCGCCCAATGGTGCGACCAGGCGGAGCCCTTCCTGACGAACGTGCGCTTCCTCGGCACCTACATCCTCCCGCGCGTCGACGTGCTCGTCAGCGCGACGTTCCAGAACTCGCCCGGTCCGCTGGTTGCGGCGAACTTCGTGGCGACCAATGCGTACCTGGCCGCCAACTCCACGCTCGGCCGGGCGCTCGCCGGCTCGCAGCCCAACATGACGATAAACATGGTCGAGCCTGGTTCGCTCTTCGTCGAGCGGTTGAGTCAGCTCGATTTCCGGGTCGGCAAGATCATTCGGTACGGCCGAACGAGGTCGACAATCAACCTCGATATCTTCAACGCGCTCAACGCCGATGCGATTCGGGCGATCAACAACGCTTATGCGTCGTGGATTGGTCCGAGCTACCGGCCGTCCGGGGTGTTGTTGCCGCGTTTCTTCAAGATCAGCGCGACGTTTGATTACTGACCAGAAATGCGTAAGTCAACAGTCAAAGGTCTGACCTTTGCCTTACGAGACACTGTTTAGATGACAACACGTCCCCGCGTTTCTCGGCGACGCGTTCTGAAGACCGCTGGCGCGGCCGCCATTGGCGGTAGCGCAGCCTTGCTGGGCGGCGGAGGTCTGCAAGCCCAGGGCGGCGCGCCGGCGATTCTGACGAATAACCAGGGAGGGCGACGGTTTCGAGCCTTCGTGAAATACGGCACGAACGTGCCCTCGGTGGAAACCCTCGTCGTCCGTCCGCTGACCGGACGCCAGGTGCTGATGCGTACGGAGGCCGCACAAACCTGCTACACGAGCGTTGACCAGGTTCTCGTGCCTGGCGTCCCCATCAACCAGGCGACCATCGTCGGTCACGGCGGTGTCGGCGTTGTCGAGGCGGTCGGTCCGCAGGTGATCAGTACTCGCGTCGGTGATCGCGTGATCGTCAACCTCCACGCAGCGTGCGGACGTTGTTTCAATTGTCTGCGGGGGCGTTCTGACAAATGTATGAACGGAGGTGCCGCAAACCCGGGGCCTTCGTGCGACATGGGGAACACTCCGGTCTTTTCGTATACCGGCGCGATGTCTGAGCTGATGATCACCAACGAAGAGTACGTCACGCCGCTCTTTACCGATGTGCCGGCAGCCCAGATCGCAATGCTCACGTGCGTGGGCGGCTGCGGTCTGGGAATGACGATGACGAATTGTCCGGTCGAAGTGGCGTCGGACGTGGTGATCTTCGGCGCCGGTCCGGTCGGTTTGTCGGCGGTCCAGGGCGCCAAGATCAAGGGGGCATCGCGGATCATCGTCGTCGAGCCGATTCGATACAGGCGCGAGCTCGCATTGAAGTTGGGCGCAACCGACGTGGTCGACCCGAATCAGTACCGCGAGCGTACGCGCATTCAGGGAGCGGCCGCGAACGCCGACCAGTTCCGCGACAGTCTCGTCGAGCACCTTCGTGACATGTGCAGCATGAAGACGGATCGGCGATGGGCCGGCGGCGGCAGAATCGGCCCCGACCACATCATCGAAGCCGTCGGCGGAGACAGGCTGCCGCCGAAAGTCGAACAGGGACCCGATCCGACAGGCCTCTTACCGCTGCAGCAGTGTTGGGAGCTCGAATCGCAAGTCGGGACGCTGGTGACGTGCAGCGTCGGTCACCCGGTGGGCACGATGGTGCAGATTTCCGCGTCCCAGTGGGCCGACGGTGCGAAGCACCATTGGCCGGGCACGGGCGGCGGCACCAACGATCGGCGTGATTGCCCCCGCTACGTCCGGTTGATGGAGACCGGACAACTCGACATGAGAACGCTTGCGTCGGCCACGTATCCGCTGGAAGAGACGCGTGACGCGTATCAAGCGGCTGCAGATCGCACAGTCGTAGCGACGGTCGTCGCTCCGACTACGTAAGCCGTCGCGGCGCGCCCGCGAACGCTACCGACGCACGACGGGACAGATGACACACAACTCGAGCGCAAGCGGGACCGCGCCTTGACAGGGATACAGGTTGAGTGTATTCCGGTCGCAGGCTTGGTCGAGCGAGGTGACCCGTAATGGCAATGAGGCATGTGCATCGAATTGTTGGCTTTGCCGCCGTCTGGGTGACGGTCGCACTGCCCGGGTCCGCCTTCGCTCAGATCGACATGAACGGTGTGTGGGCACCGATCTTCCACGAGGATCAACCGGAGCGCGTGCCAGGGCCTGAAGTCGGCGATTACGCGGGGCTCCCCATCAACGATGCCGCTCGTGCGCGCGCCGACGCCTGGGACGCGTCACTGCTGACGCTTCCGGAACATCAATGCAAGCCGCATCCGTCGACCTACGGATTCCGCGGCGTTGGCAACCTCCGCCTGCGCTTTGATTTCGACGATGCCACGCAAAGGCTCGTCAAGATCAACACGCAGATTCAATGGATGGAACAGAAGCGCGAGATCTGGATGGATGGTCGTCCGCATCCGCCGGAGTATGCGCCACATACGTGGCAGGGCTTTTCCACGGGCCGCTGGGACGGCCCGGTGCTGGTCGTGCAAACCACGCATCTCAAGGCAGGATGGATGAGGCGCAACGGACTTGCATTGAGCGACCGTGCCACGATGGAGGAACGCTTCATCCGTCACGGCGATTTCCTCACGCACGTCTACATGATTTCCGACCCCGTGTATCTCACCGAGCCGCTCGTCAAGACCAACGGGTTCAGGTTGCAGCTCAATGGAGAGGTTCAGCCTTATCCGTGCGAATCGGTCGATGAAGTAATCCGGGCTGCCGGCGTTGTCCCGCATCACTTGCCGAACACGAATGACGCGTCCGAGCAATACGCCAAGAAGCATCACCTGTCTCTGGAAGGAGCAAAGGGCGGTGCCGAGACCGCGTTGCCGGAGTTTGCCAAGCGGGCAGCAGAGCCCGCGTCGTCACGATAGACGGCGCCGCATCATGATGCGTGTATTCATCGCTGGCGCCCTGTTGGCATCGATCACCTCGGTATCGCCGGTCGACGCTCAGACGACTGCGGTACCGAATTTCGCGAGCACCGAGATCCACTCCTTTCACGTTCAAGGGAACGTCTGGATGATCGTAGGCGGACCGTTCAACGCCGCCGTTTCAATCGGCGACGATGGCGTGCTCGTCGTGGATACGATGGTCGAGCCGCTGGCGGAAAAGGTTCTCGCGGAGATCAAAAAGATCGCCGGCGACAAACCAATACGCTACATCGTCAACACCCATTTCCATCCCGATCACACGGGCGGCAACGCGAAGGTGACTGCGGCAGGCGAGTCGATCGTGGCGGGCAACTTTGCAGCGCAGGTCGGCCAGGATGCGTCGAAGCAGGCGAACATCGTTGCGCACGAGAACACGCAGATCCGGATGGGCGAGATGCAGCCCACGCCTCCGTTTATCGCCATGCCCACGAGCACGTTCTTCACGGAGGCCAAGGACCTGTTTTTCAACGGCGAGGCTGTTCAGATCCTGCACCAGCCCGCGGCGCACACCGATGGCGATGTCATCGTGTTTTTTCGGAAGTCAGACGTCATCGTCGCTGGTGATGTTTATGTAAACACCACGTTTCCGATCGTGCAGACCGCGCAGGGTGGAAGCTTTCAGGGTGTGATCGACTCGTTGAACCGGCTCATCGAGCTGACAGTTCCGGCGGAAAAGCAGGAGGGTGGCACCTATGTGATTCCAGGCCACGGCCGGCTCGCTGACGAAGCTGACGTCGTCGAGTACCGGGACATGAACACGGTCATTCGCGACCGCTTCGTCGAGGCAATCAAGAAGGGGATGTCGCTGCAGCAGGTCAAGGCTGCAGGGCTGCTTCGCGATTACGAGGGCCGGTACGGCGCGACCGCAGGGTTCTGGACAACCGACAACTTCGTGGAAGCCATCTACCGGAGCTTGAGCGAGCCGGCGAAACAAACGAGCCAGCGTCGATGAGGCAAACAGCATTCACGTGCGTCGTGCTTGCGGCGGTTGTTGCCCTGAGCCAGTCGCTTGCGGAAACGCAAGGACGCGGCGCTGAGACGCAGGCGCCACCTCCGTCGCCTCAGGCTGCGGCACCGATCGATTTGACCGGCTACTGGGTCGCAATCGTCACCGAAGACTGGCGCTGGCGCATGGTGACGCCGCCGAAAGGCGACTATGCAAGCGTGCCGCTAAACGATGCGGGACGCAAGGTTGCCGACACGTGGGACATCTCGAAAGACGGGCGGTGCGAAGCGTACGGAGCGCCGGCGCTTCTGCGAATGCCGACCAGGCTGCGCATCACCTGGGAGTCGAGCTCGATCCTGAGGATCGATACTGATGCCGGACAGCAGACGCGGCGACTGCTCTTCGACAAGTCGCGACAGCCGTCGACCGCGCATTCGCTGCAGGGATACTCGCTGGCCGAATGGGAACGTCCTGCTCGAGCCGGCGGAGGTGGCGGTGGCGGGCGCGGCGGTGGTCCCCAGACCGGGCCAGCGCCTGGAGCAAATCTCAAGGTCCTCACAACTAGACTGACAGGCGGATGGCTCCGGAAGAACGGCGTCCCGTACAGCGAGGAAGCGGTGATCACCGAGTACTTCGATCGCTTTGCCGCGCCGAACGCCGAGGAGTGGCTCGCCGTTACGACAATCGTGACTGACCCGAAATATCTGAATCAGGATTTTGTTACCAGCTCGCATTTCAAGAAGGAGGTCGACGGCTCGAAATGGAGCCCGTCGCCCTGTAAGGCCGGCTAGTCCGGCAGGCCGTGAAAGTCCGCCCTACGGAACTGGAGAACGTTGAATGCCACTTCGAGTCCCGTTGCTCGCTGCTGCACTCGTGCTCGTCGCTGGTCCCGCCTTCGCGCAGGTGGATATTTCCGGCGAGTGGGGAAGACGAATCCATGAGGACCAGCCCCACCGCAATCCCGGCGCTGAACTAGGCGACTATACGGGTCTTCCGATCAACGCCGCCGCGCGTCAGAAAGCCTCGAGCTGGGACGCGTCCATTCTGTCGCTCCCCGAGCACATGGCGAAGCCGCATCCGGCGCAGTACTTCATGCGCGGCCCGGGGCCGGATATGCGCATCAACAAGATCACGGATCCGGTGACGCAGACGCTCATCGCTTTCACGCTCGAAGGCATCTTCGGGCGCGACGATCGCGTGATCTGGATGGATGGCCGTCCGCATCCCTCAGAGTACGCCGAACATACGTGGGACGGCTTCTCGACCGGCAAGGTCGAGGGCAACAAGCTGACGGTCACGACGACGCACATGAAATACGGCGTGATCCAGCGCAACGGCGTCCCGGCCAGCGCTCACGCAACGATGACCGAACATTTCATTCGCCATGGCGACTTCCTGACGCTCGTCACCATCGTGGACGATCCCGTCTATCTCGAAGAGCCGTTCATACGCACCTCGCACTGGGTGCGCACCTCGAACATCACAATCGATCAACGGTTCATTTTCGAGGTGGTCGACGAAGTGGCCGGCCATAAGCAGGGATACGTGCCGCATTACCCTCTGGGTACGAGGCAGGACGAGTTCGCGAAGAAGCACGGCCTGCCGTTCGAGGCGACGCAGGGCGGCAAGGAGACGATCTATCCCGAGTACGAAGCGATCCTGCGAAAGGCCTTGGCCGAGATGGCCGCGAAGCGAGGATCTAATTGAGGACGGGCCACAGAGATAGACGGTCGCAGAACGTAGCGCGCAGGCTTAAGCCTGCGCTCTACACGTCACTGGTGTGTGCTTCGGTTATTGCCGTGACGACCGTTCGCGCGCAGCAGGTGCCGACGCGACGCGCGCTGGAGAGCGAATGGCCCGAGACGGTCAAGGTGGAAAACGTCGAGATCGTGCACGTGCAGAAGAACGTGTACATGCTCGTCGGCGGCGGCGCGAACGTCACCATACAGCACGGCGACGAGGGAGTGGTGATCGTGGACTCCGGCGCGTCGGGGCAGACGGATCGGCTCCTTGCGGCGGTGCGACACCTGACACGCAAGCCGATTCGTTATCTCGTGAATACCGGACCCGACCCCGACCACATCGGCGGCAACGGCGAGATCGTCAAAGCCGCCGGGGCGCGTCTTCCGAACACCGGACGGGCAGGCGGGCCGCCCGAGAACGCGGGCACCTCCGTCATTGCGCACGAGAACACTTACAACCGAATGGTCGAAGGGACGCCGCTGCTCCCGCCACTCGTTGGCGAAGCGCTGCCCGAATCGAGCTTTTTCACGCCGAGAAAGGACATCTTCGCCAACGGCGAGCCGATCCAATTGCTCTTCCAGCCAAACGCGCACACGGACGGCGATCTGTTCGTCTTCTTCCGCGGCTCGGACGTCGTGAGCGCCGGCGAGATTTATCGAAACGATATGTACCCGCTCATCGACGGTTCGCGCGGCGGCTCGATTCAGGGTGAGCTCGCCGCGCTCAATACGCTGCTCGATATCACGGTTCCCGAGCGAAATCAGATGGGCGGCACGCGTGTGGTGCCGTCGTACGGACGCGTCGCGAACGAGGCCGACGTCCTCGAATACCGCGACATGCTTACGATCATTCGTGACCGGGTGCAGGCGATGGTTGCGAAAGGAATGACGCTGGAGCAGGTCAAGGCGGCACGGCCAACGCTCGAGTACGACGGGATCTACGGCAAGAAGCCCGAATGGACCGGCGAGATGTTTCTCGAGGCGGTCTACCGCGATCTGAGCCAGCAAGAGCAAAAGAAGTAGAACGGCGATGAACGACGTTTCCGCTGGGAAAACCTTTAGTGTCCTTTGTGCCCTTTGTGGCTATGTCCGTCTTCGTGGTCGTCGTGGTTGGGGCGCAACGGCGTTGACGGTATCGCTGCTCGTTGCAGGTCTTTCCACTGGGACCGTTGTGGCCCAGCAACCGCCTGCGAGTACGCCGCCGAAGACGCCGCGCGCGGCGGCGCCGGTCGATCTCACCGGAAACTGGGTGAGCGTGATCACCGAAGACTGGCGGTTCAGGATGGTGACGCCGCCGAAGGGTGATACCGCAAGCCTGCCACTCAATGACGCTGGCACCGCGGCTGCCAAGCAGTGGGACCCGGCGAAGGACATCGCAGCGGGCGAGCCGTGCCGCGCGTTCGGTGCGGCGGGCATCATGCGGCTGCCCGTGCGCCTTCGCGTCACCTGGCAAGACGACACAACGTTGCGAATGGACGTGGACAACGGGCAGCAGACACGCCTGTTTCGGTTCGACCGATCGGCGAAGCCTCCTGCGCAGCCGCAGTGGCAGGGGCACTCGTTGGCGGAGTGGGAAACCGTCGCACAGGGCCAGGGAGTGGTCGGAGGGGGTGGCGGCAATCAGCTGGCAGCCGCCGACGCCGCGCGCTTGAGCGGCTCCCTCAAGGTGATCACGACGCGCATGAGGCCTGGGTACCTTCGTCGCAATGGCGTCCCGTACAGCGGCACCGCCGTGCTGACGGAGTTCTTCGATCGCACCGATGAGCCTAAGGGTGATTCCTGGCTCATTCTGACCTCGATCGTCGAGGATCCGACGTACCTGAACATGCCGTTGATGCTGAGCACGCACTTCAAGCGTGAGACCGATGGCGCGAAGTTCAACCCGCGACCGTGTGAAGTGACGGCTCCTGTCGTAGGAACAGGGCAGTAACGATGATCAGCCTGCTATACGAAAGCTACGCCAGCGGCCGAATCAGCCGCCGCGAGTTCATGAACCGCGCAGCGGCGCTCGGTGTCGCCGGTGTCGCAGCCGCCGCGCTCGATCCCCTGGTCGCGAGTCCGGCAGCTGCGTCGACCCTCGCACAGGCGGCGCTCGCCGAGCTGTCTGTAGCGAAAACGCTCCCGCTCGATCTGGCCGAATGGAGCTTCATGTGGGTCAACGTGAAGCGCGCCGACACAGCGCGAGGCAGCTTCATCGGCGGCCAGCAGATGTACGTCGAGTACATGGTCCCTGCGCGCGTGCGGAAGCCGTTCCCCATTGTGCTCGTGCACGGAGGGGGCGGGCAGGGCCTCGATTGGATGGGTACACCCGACGGGCGACCGGGCTGGTTCCAGCATCTCGTCGCCGAGGGCTATAAGGTGTACGTCGTTGACCGGCCCGGGCACGGCCGGTCTCCGCAGCATCCGGATCTGCACGGCGCGATCCCTGAGCGCCCCGGCACGATGGAAGGGCTGCAGGGGCAGTTCATCTTTCCGGTGGGAGGGGCAAACAATCCCGATTCGTACCGCAGGAACCACACGCAGTGGCCAGGCCCGGGTATGCCTGGTTCGCCCGAAGTGGCGCAGTTCCTCGCCTCGCAAGGCGGTAGCTATGTGGTCGCTCCTCAGCCCGCCGCAGCGGGACGCGGTGCCGCACCCGTCGGCGGACGCGGTGGCGCGCAGCCTGCGGGTGGCGCCGCGGGGACGCCGGGCAGTGGGCAGCAAGCGGCACCTCCGACACCGGCGAACCAACTTCCTCCCGGTCCGCCGAACCTCGCTCACACTGAGTGGCGAGCCGCGGGCGCCGATCTGCTCGACAAGATAGGGCCCGCAATCATCGTCACGCACTCGGCCGGCGGATCGTTCGGACTGCTGGTGGCCGAGGCGCGTCCGCAACTGGTGAAAGCGGCCGTCATGATCGAAGGCGGCGGCTCGGGATTCAGTGCGGGCAACCGCTGGGGCATGTCGACGATTCCCGTGACGTGGGATCCGCCACTGAAAGATCCGGCCGAGCTTCGGACACGTTGGGTTGCAGATTCAGAAGTTGATGGAGGCGGCTACTTCCTGCAGGAAGAGCCAGCGCGCAAGCTGCCCAACTGGCGCGACGTCGCGGTGCTCACCGTCACGTCTGCGGCCGGAGCGGCGTCACCGGGCAATCCAGGTGCACCGGCGTTTCTCAAGCAGGCAGGCGTCAGAGTGGCTGAAGAGCTGCGGCTGGCCAACGTCGGCATCAATGGCAACAGCCACATGATGATGGTCGAGAAAAACCATCGCGAGGTGCTGCAGCCGATCCTCGACTGGCTGGACAGGAACGTTCGCGGCACCGCGCCGGCAATCCGGAAACGCGGGACCGAATCGACAGCTATGAAGCTGTCGAACATGGGTTACTTCTGGGTGGGCGCGGAGATCCAGAAGAAGGAATACGGCACCATCGTCTTCGGACAGATGTACGTGCAGCACCTGATTCCGGAGCAGATTCGCCATCCGCTGCCCGTCGTGCTCGTGCACGGCGGCGGTGGGCAGATGACGCACTACATGGGGCTCGATGGCAACGCGAGTTGGGCTCACTACTACGTCCAGGCTGGATATCAGGTGTACCTCGTAGATCGGCCGGGTCACGGACGCTCACCTGTCTCGCTCGAAACGCTTGGCACACTCGGCGCGTTGCCGATGCATGCCGGCATCGCGGCCGATACGGTGCGCGCGGCGACAGGAACCCCGAAGCGGTGGCCTGGCACTACAGGTGCGATTGGCGATCCGCTGCTCGACCAGTTCGTTGCCGGGCAGAACGCCGCGCCGGTCAATGCCGAGCTGATGCAGATGCTGTGGCGGACGCGCGGGGCCGCGCTGCTCGACCGCATCGGTCCGGCGATCGTGCAAACACACTCGGCGGGCGGACCGTTCGGTTTCATCGTGACCGATGAACGGCCGGCGTTGGTGAAGGCGCTCGTGACGTTCGAAGGGGGCGCCGGGCCGGTCCTCGGGGCCGACAACGTTCCGAACCCGATGCCCAACTACAAGGGCGTTCCGATGATGTATCTCACGGCGGAGAACTCCGGCCGCACGAACGGCCCGGCGATTGTCGCAGCCTTGCGGCAGTCGGGCGCGCTTGCGGATCACATCAACCTCAAAGATCGCGGCATCACGGGAAATGGTCATTTCGCCATGGTGGAAACGAACCGCAAGGAAGTCTTCGAGGTGATCCGCGGCTGGATCGAGTCGAAGATCCCGCTATCACCTTTACGCCAGACGGCACGAACCTAGAACGGACTTAAGGGTTCACAGGTTCACAGGTGCTCAGGTTCCGGTTCACAGTTTCACGGTTCATAGGTGCTCAGGAACGGGTTCGCAGGTTCGTCGTGCGCGGGTGCGCGTTCTGCTCACTCGAGAACCCGTGAACCGGAATCTGTAAACCCGAGAACCATTGAACCCATGAACCGGCACCCGAGCACCTGTGAACCGGTGCACCGGTGAACCAGCGAATGACACAAGTACACATGTCCGAAGCGACGGCGCCGCCCAAATGGCCTGGTGCGACGCGCATGGCGTTCAGGTTCTGCTTTCTGTATCTCAGTCTGTACACCCTCGCCGGACAGATCTTTGGCGGCGTGTTCGTCTATCCGGGATTGATGCCAGCTCTCGGCGCGGTCTGGCCTCTGCGCGACCTCACTCTCTGGACGGCGGAGCACGTGTTCGGCGCCACGCCGCCGATCAACTACGCGGGGAGCAGTGGCGACACACTGTTCCACTGGGTGCAGACCGGCCTGTTGCTGGCGCTCGCCACGGTGGGCGCGGCTATTTGGTCGGCGCTCGACGTGCGTCGCTCCAATTACGCGACGCTGCACAAGTGGTTTCGCCTGTATCTGCGCTTCGGTCTGGCCGCGCAGATGTTCTATTACGGCACGGCGAAGATCATCCCAACGCAGTTCCCTCCGCCGGCACTCGTCACCCTGGTGCGCCCAATCGGCGACTTGTCCCTGACAGACTTGCTCTGGGTGTTCGTTGGCGCGTCGATGCCGTATCAGATGTTCACGGGCTGGGCGGAGATGTTGGCCGGTGTACTCCTCATAGTCCCCCGCACAGCGACGCTCGGTGCCTTGATTGCGTTTGCAGACCTCGTTCAGGTGTTCATCCTGAACATGACGTATGACTTCGGGCTCAAGCAGATCTCGTTTCACCTGATTGTCATCACCCTTTTCCTGCTCGCGCCCGATTTCCGCAGGCTGGTCAACGTGCTGGTGCTCGGTCGTGCTGCAGAGGCGTCGAGTCAGCCGGCACTGTTCAGCACGCGGCGTGCAAACCGGCTTGCGCTGGCCGCGCAGATCGCTTTCGGGCTTTCTCTGATCGTGATGTTCACGAATCTGAGTCTACGGTTCTATGTCGCCGACGGCGGAGCCGGCGCGCCCAAGTCGCCGCTCTACGGAATATGGGACGTTGAGCGGCTTGCGATCGATGGAGAAGTGCGGCTGCCGCTCCTGAACGACTACGATCGCCGCTGGCGTCGCGTCATTTTCGATTTCACCGACCGGATGTTCTTTCAGCGTTGGGACGATTCCTACGCGGGCTACGGAGTGTCGGTTGACGAAGGCCGGCGAACGCTCGCGCTGACAAAAGGGAGAAGCAGCACCTGGACGTCGACATTCGCATATGACCGGCCGGGCCCCGACCGGTTGATTCTCGAAGGCGAGATGGACGGCCATCGGATCCGCGCCGAGCTTCAGCTTCTCGAGCGCGACACGTTCCGGCTGCTCAACAGCGGCTTTCGTTGGGTCCGGCCGCCTGACGCGGCCGGCGGCTGAGTCAACGTATCTTGTCGTGGATCGTCGTGTTCGTGATGTCCTGGCCGCGGGCGTTTTTGCGTCGCGTGACCGTAGTCAATGTGCGGCCGTCTGGCGATATCGTCACGGTGGCCACAGCAGCGATCTGGCCATCCGCCTTTGCCACGATCTCATACGTGCGCGCGTCGAGCTGCTTGTACGCATACGTCATGTATTCGTCGATTCCCTGAACCATGTAGTCCTTGCCGTCAAATCTGCCCGTCCATTCGAGATGCTGAACCCCGCCGCGCAGGTGCACGAAGTCATACGAGAACCGTACCTTGTCGTCTGCGCGTTCCACTTTCATGGTGGCGCGTTTGTACGGCGCCGGCC
>Ga0075420_100001355_pt1 | contig 20749 bp, 19 predicted proteins | sample SoiMetdeltSBSDD4_FD_75296 | JGI IMG/M metagenome (GOLD analysis project Ga0075420, IMG submission 75296) | Bulk soil microbial communities from a Populus tree surrounding site in Tennessee, USA - Soil MetaG P. deltoides SBSDD4 | ecosystem: Environmental > Terrestrial > Soil > Tree plantation... | reverse complement strand
ACGCGGCAGATCCGGGGCATCGCGACCGGACAGATCGGGCGCGAACTGCCGTACCCGGTCTACGGCGCGTACCTCCTGCTGGACGAGCAGACACCCGCGAACGACGCCCGGTTCACCCCGGTACCGGTCACGATGGAACGAGCCTGGCAGAACGCCGGGTACGTCATTCAGTGGTGGTTGTTCGCTGCGTTCGTGGTATTCGGCTTCTGCTGGCTCGCCCACCGGGAGGCGCACCAATGGGACATCCGGGACGTCGACCTCGCCGACGCGCGGTTGCCCGAGGCACCAGTTTCGCCGGCCGTCTGACCCGGCCCGCCGAGTCGGGCGAAAATGGGTCATGAGCACATCAACGACGACTACCACCGCGTGGACCGTCGAGCTCAGGTTCGACGAGGACACCGACCACACCCAGGCGCTGGCCGTACTGTCCGGGCCCGGCGGGCGGGAGCTCCGCGGGCGCGGCCAGTCCCGGCGCAATCCCGTCGACCGACCGGTGTCCCGCATCGGTGAGGAGGTCGCCGCGGCCCGGGCGCTGTCCAACCTCGCGCACGAACTGCTCGAGTACGCCGCCGCCGAGATCGAAAACAACGTCCGCGGAGGGGCCTGACGGTTAGCGTTGTCCACTGTGGATGGCGCGAACCGTGTCGATGGTGTCGGCCTCGGACGCCGGCTTGTCCTCCCGGTAGCGCAGCACCCGGGCGAACCGCAACGCGACCCCACCCGGGTACCGCGGGCTGGTCTGCACGCCGTCGAACGCGATCTCCACCACCAGCTCGGGACGGACCTTCACGACCCAGTCGCCCTTCTCGATAGCCAGCGCCAGGAGGCGCTCGGTCTGCCAGCGCAGCAGCTCGTCGGTGAGGCCTTTGAACGTCTTGCCGAGCATGACGAACCCACCGGTCTCCGGGTCGCGGGCACCGAGGTGCAGATTCGACAGCCAGCCCTGGCGCCGACCGTGGCCCCACTCGACGGCCAGTACCACGAGATCCAGCGTGTGCCTCGGCTTGACCTTGATCCAGGCGCCGCCCCGGCGACCCACGTCGTACGGCGCGTCGACCGCCTTCACCACCACGCCCTCGTGCCCGGCGTCGACCGCCGCCCGGTAGATCCCGGCCGCGACGTCGGGCGTGTCGGCGAACGACCGGGCGACGAGCAACGGCTCGGGGACCGCCGCGGCGAGGGCGGACCACCGGGTGTGACCCGGTTCGTCGATCAGATCGGTGCCGTCGAGGTGCAGCACGTCGAAGAAGTACGGCGTCAGCGCCGTCACCGCGACCTTCCGTTGGGCGGCGCGGCTCGAGGTCTCCTGGAACGGCCGGGGTCGTCCCGCAGTATCGAGGGCGATCGCCTCGCCGTCGAGGACGATCTGCCGAACGCGCAGCTTCTCGGTGGCCGCGACCACCTCGGGCAGGCGCGCGGTGATGTCGTCGAGGCTGCGCGTGAAGACCCGGATGTCGTCGCCCGACCGGTGCACCTGGATCCGGATGCCGTCCAGCTTTATGTCGACCGCGGCCGGTGCACCGGTCGTCGCCAACGCTTCGTCCACTGTGGAGGCACTCTGCGCGAGCATCGGCGCGAGCGGGCGACCGACCGTCAACCGGAACTCGTCGAGAGCCGCCGCGCCCCCCGTGAGCGCGGCGACCCCGACCGTCTTGAGGTCGCCGGCGAGGAGCAGAGCCCGCCGGACCGCCGTGACCGGTACGCCGGCCGCGGTGGCGATCGCGTCGATGAGCAACCCGGCCTGGGCTCCTTGCCGCAGCTCGCCGCTGATCAGACCGTTGAGCATGCGTTGTTCGTCCGCGGTGGCCGCGGCGTAGAGGGAAGACACCCGCTCCCGCCGGCGGCCCTGCGAACCGGCGCCGGCCTCGGCACCGATCGCCTCGAGCCTCGCGTCGACCTCGGCAACGGTCAGCGTGGCGACCTCCGCCGGTGGGGGTGTGTCCCGCAGGCTCGCCCAGCCGACGCCGATCTGACGCTGGCGCAGCTCCCCCGCCAGATACGCCGCGCCGGGGGCGATCTCCTCGGCGGGCAGCCGCCTCAGCGCGGCCGCGAGCAGCTCGATCTTTGCCCGGCGCCCCGAGGTGGCCGCCACGGCAGTGGACGTCGCCGCGAGCTCCGCAAACAACACCCCACCATCGTGGCAGCCGCCTCCGACAGTTTGACCTGGCTCAGGCCTCCTGGACCGCGAAGCCGCGGTTGCGGACGGCGTCGGCCAGGCGGGCGAGCTGGGCATCGACTTGGCACAGCACCGCCGAGAGCTCGGTCAGGTGGTTACGCAAGGCATCATCAGACCACCCGGAGACATCGACATCCCCCAGCGCACAGACCGCGGCGTCCAACCGCGCGATGACTTCCTTCGTACTCATGTTCGAAGGCTAGCATGACCCGCTGCCGCGACGTTGGCCAACAGCAGTGTTTCGGCGAGGCAGACCCGGGCGAACTCACCGAGGTGCAGGCTCTCGTTCGGCCCGTGCGCCCGGCCGTCCGGATCCTCGACCCCGGTCACCAGGATCGCGGCGGTCGGGAACATCTCCCGGAACGTCGCGATGAACGGAATCGACCCGCCCACGCCGATGTCGACCGCGTCCACGCCGTCCCACGCGGATCGGAACGCGGCCCGCGCCGCGTCGTACATCGGTCCGGTCGCGTCGATCTCGGTCGGCTCGCCGTCCGCCTCGAAGGTCACCGCGACCCGGGCGCCCCAGGGCGCGTACGACTCCAGATGCGCGAGCAGCGCGTCGGCCGCCGTCTTCGGGTCGTCACCGGGCGCGATGCGCATGCTCACCTTGGCGCGGGCGGACGGCACGAGCGCGTTCGGTGCCTCGCCCGTCGGTGGTGCGTCGATGCCCAGGATCGAGATCGACGGCTTGGTCCAGATGCGGTCGACGATCCGACCGGTACCGATCAGCGACACCCCGTCGAGCAGCCCCGACTCGGCCCGGAAGCGGTCCTCGGGGTAGTCCAGCGGCGACGCAGTCCGCCGGACGAGCCCGTCGACCGCTACGTCCCCGGCGTCGTCGTGCAGCGTCGCGAGCAGCCGGGTCAGGGCGGTGAGGGCATCGGGTACCGCGCCGCCGAACATTCCACTGTGGACAGCGTGGTCGAGCGTGCGTACCTCGACGAAGCAGTTCACGATCCCACGCAACGAGGTGGTCAGTGCCGGTACCCCGATGTCCCAGTTGCCGGAGTCGGCGATGACGATGACATCCGCGGCGATCTCGTGCTGGAACTCGCGCAGCATCGTCTCCAGGGAGTCGGAACCGAACTCCTCCTCGCCCTCGATGAACACCACGATGCCGACCGGCAGCGCGTCGCCGTACGCCCGCAGCGCCGCGACGTGGGCCATCACGCCGGCCTTGTCGTCGGCGGCGCCCCTGCCGTACAGCCGGCCGTTGCGCTCGGTCGGTTCGAACGGCTCGCTGTCCCACTTCGCCGGGTCACCGATCGGTTGCACGTCGTGGTGGGCGTACAGCAGCACGGTCGGCGCACCGGGAGGTGCCGGTCGCCGGCCGATGACCGCGGGCTGGCCACCGCGGACCACGATCTGCACGTCCGGCAGGCCGGCGTCGCGCAGCAGTTCGGCGACGGCCTCGGCGGACCGCTGAACGTGCGTGTGGTCGAAGCCGTCGAACGAGATGCTGGGAATGCGTACGAGTCGCTCGAGGTCTGCGCGGACGCCGGGCATGACCCGTTCCACCGCGGCGCGGAGGTCAGATTCTGTCATGACCGGAATCGTATGCTGACCTTACCGATCCGGCCCGTCCCCCTGGCTGTCTTCGGGATTCGGCTCGCTCCGGCGGGACCGCGTGGTGGCGTCGTTGACCCAGTTGCGTACCCGGCTCGCGCCCGCGCCGACCCACTCCCCCACCTCGGCGCCGTCGCCCAGCCGGCGCAACAGCGACACCAGCGGGTCCTGGGACCGGCTGAAGGACTCGCGGTACGAGTCGGCGGCGGCCTTGGCGTCCGCCATGACCGACGCGGACCGGTCGTCCTCCCGCCGCGGGTAGTCGCCGGAGAGAATCCGCTGGTACGCCCCCGAGTCGACCCAGCGGCGCAGCTCGGCGGCGCGCGCCACGGGCAGCGGGTGCGTGTTCGCCCAAGTCATCATGATCTTGAGGAAGCTGTCCCGAACGTCCCCTGCCCGCTCGTACTCCGCCGCCTGCTCGAGGAACGCCGCGGTGTCCACTTCGGACAGATCACCACCGCCGGCGACCTTCATGGCCAGGCGCAGCGCGGCAGCCGGATCCTGCCCCGCCAGCAGCCCCGCCCGGTCGGCAGACAGCTCGGCCTTGCGCCACCATTCGAGCAGCGCGGCGATGATGCCGCGCAACACCACCGAGCCGACCGGCAACCAGGCGAGGTTGTTCGCCATGCTGAGCAGGATGTTCAGCATGGTCTTGTAGACCGCGTGACCGGAGACGAGATGGCCGAGCTCGTGTCCGAGCAGGTGGCGCAGCTCCTCGTCGTCCAGCAGCTCCAACGCGCCACTGTTGATGACGATGAACGGCTTGGCCATGCCGACGCAAGCGCCGTTGAGCGTGCGGTTGTACTGCACGTACAGCTCTGGTAGTTCAGGTACGTCCAGCGTCGCACCGGCCTCGCCGAACAGGCGGTACACGCGCGGGTACTGGCGGTCGTCGCACCGGATCGCGCTACCGAGGTACATCAACCGGTACGCCCGCTCGTTCCACAGCGAATTGATCGCCTTGAGTACGTCATCGAACCCGCGCAGTTCCCGCAGGGCGGTCAGCGCGCCGCGGTCCGCGGGATGTTCCCAGGCGCGGGAGCTGATACCGGTCAACGTGATCCGGCGGCGGGCCGGCGGAGCGGCGCCCTGGGCGGCCTCGTCATCGATGGTCATTGCTGCCTCCCCCGGAGCGCTGCCTGTACAGGGGATCGTGCCGCACAACACCGACGGCGTCTATCGGCTCAGTGCCTGATGTAGTGGGTCTCCTCGTCGTGCGGCAGGTCGGAGCCGCCGTCCACCACGAGATCGGCGTGCTCGGCGGTGCGGTCCGCGGCGAAGTGGCGGTCCTCGCCGGTCCGCCATTTGTCGAGGTACGGCCTTATCGCGCTGCCGTCGCGGTCCAGTGCGCGTTGCAGCCGTAGTGCCGGCGGCGCGGTGACGAAGACGCTCAACGTCAGCTTCGGCCGGACCTCGGCGCGCGCGGTCGATACGCCGTCGAGCAGCACGACGGGTGACGGCGACACGGTGACCCAACTGTCGCCGAAGTCGCCGGCCAGCCAGTCGTAGCGACGGTACCGGCCCGGCTCACCCTTGCTCAGTGGCGCGAGAACCGCGGTGCCGAGCCGCGGCCAGAACGTCAACTGGTCACTCCAGCCGTCGAGCAGATCGTCGGTGTGGACGACCGGGGTCTCCTCGCCATCGATGGTCGTCACGGCTCTGGCGAGGCGCTCGGCGAAGACCGTCTTACCGGCGCCGCTCGGCCCGTCGACAGCGACCAGACGGGTACGGCCCAGTTTCGGCGGCAACGAGAGGATCACGTCGGCCAGCTCCGCGTACGCCTCCACCTTCACGTCACCGGAGGTTACCGTGTGATCGCAGGTCGTATCAGCCCGGATCAACGAGAATCGCGCTCGCACTAACTCTGGTCGAGTTGTCGTACCCGCCCGTGACCAGCACCGTACCGTCGTCCAGCGCGGCAACGGCCGGGAACTGCCGCTCGGGGCCGGCCGGGCCGCGCAGCCTGGTGAGCCGACCGGCGGCGTATACCTCGACGCCGAGGCCACCCGCGATGACCAGCCGGCCGTCCTTCAGGGCCACCACCGCATCGGAAATCTTGTAGCGCGGCTCGCTCATCGTGGGACCGGCCCGGAACCCGTTGGTACGCGGGTCGAACAGCTCGGTGGTGGCCAACCGCGCGCGCGGATCGTCGCGGGTCTGACCGCCGATGACCAACGCCGTGCCGTCCGGCAGAGCCGCCACCGCCAACTTGAACTTGGCCTCGTGCAACCGGCCCGCGTCGCGCCAGGCGTTCGTGGCCGGGTCGTAGACGAGGGCGGTGTCGAGCGGATGCCGACTGGCGTCCCATCCGCCGACGACCAGCACGCGGCCGTCCCGCAACAGAGTCGCCGCGTGCCCGCCGCGCGGCGCGGGCATCGGAGCGGCCGGCCGGAACGTGCCGGAGCCGGGGTCGTACAACTCCACGGTCTCGCCACCGACGAACAGGACGCGGCCGTCCCGCAGGCGGATCGCGGTATGTCCACCCCGGCCGATTGCCATCGAACCGGTGGCGCGGATCGTTTCCGTACCGGGGTCGTACAGCTCGGCCGAGGACAGTTCCGCTTCGCCCTCGTCCGGCCAGCCGCCAGCGATCAGGACACGGCCGTCCAGCAACAGCGTGGCGGTATGCCCGACGCGGGACCGCAGCAGGGCCGGACCCGGAGTGAATGTGCGCTTTCCGGGGTCGAACAGCTCGGTCTGCCCGCCTTCCGGAGTGCCGCCACAACCGTCGGTCGTACAGCCGCCGACGACCAGAACCCGACCATCCTGCAACGTGGTAGCGGTGTGCACGGCCCGCGGCATCCGCAGCGGCGGCAACTGGCGCACGTCATCCGGCGTCGAGGGAGTCTGCGTCGCCGGCGGGCCGGTCGAGGGCGCCGGGGCCGGTGTCCCGGTGCAACCGGCCACGAACACCAGCGCGACGGCGATGACCGCAAGTCTCATGCCTGCGACGAGCCGCCGCCGCCTGCCTCGGTTCCAGGCGGTACGAATGGCAGCCCGGGTGGGACACCGGATTCGATGAGACGCCACAACGCGGTTGTGTCCACGTGCTCCTCGACGAGGTCGCCGAGCACGTCGAGGGTGCGTTCGCGAGCGACCCGGAAGCTCGTGTCCGGCGCGACGGCGAACCCGGTACGGCCGGCGAGGCGAGCCGCCTCGACCAGGAATCGCCGGCGGAACTCGTCCGACTCGAAGGCGCCGTGCCAGTGCGTACCGAATACGTTGTCCCGTACCGCGCCCTCTGGACGGCCGTCGTGGTAGGCCAGCAGTGGCATCAGGTCGTCGGCCCGCCTCGACACGTACCCGTGGTGTATCTCGTAGCCCGTCACGGGAACAGCGGCGAACGCCGTACCGGCCGACCGCGTTACCGTCTTCCGCGCCGCGAACGTGACCTCGATCGGCAGCAACCCGAGCCCGGTTACGCTGCCCCGCCGGCTCTCCACCTCGTCGTGGATCGCTGCGCCGAGCATCTGGTAGCCACCGCAGATGCCGAGCACCGGCCGACCCTCGGCGGCGTGCCGGGCAACCGCGTCGGCGAGGCCGGTACGCCGCAACCACGCCAGATCGTCCACTGTGGACTTCGACCCGGGCAGTACGACCAGGTCGGCGTCGGCAAGCTCGGCCGGCTCGGTGGTCAGGTGGACCCGTACGCCCGGCTCGGCGGCGAGAGCCTCGGCATCCGTGGCGTTCGACAGGCGCGGCAGATGCACGACCGCGACCCGCAGCCATTGGCTGCCGCGGGGTGCGGCCGGTCGGCCGAGGGCGCCTCGATAGGCGAGTGAGTCCTCACCGTCCAGCCACACGTCCGGGTGCCACGGCAGCACGCCGTACACCGGACGCCCGGTCAAGTCCCGCAGCGTCTCCAGCCCGGGCCGCAGCAGATCAACGTCGCCGCGGAACCTGTTGACGATCCATCCGGCGATGTGTGCCTGGTCGTCGCGGGACAGCAGGGCCAGCGTGCCGAAGAACGACGCGAAAACGCCGCCGCGGTCGATGTCGCCGACCACGACCGCGGGCAGACCGGCGTGCCGGGCCAGGCCGAGGTTGACGAAGTCGCCCGCTCGCAGGTTGATTTCGGTCGGGCTGCCCGCCCCTTCGCAGACGACGACGTCGTACCTGCGCCGCAGCTCGTCGAGCGTCGCGAATGCCGTCTCGGCGAGCTTGTCCCGCACGTCGTCGAACGAGGTCGCGGTGTCGACGTCGCCGATCGCCTCGCCGAGGAGCACTACTTGGCTCGATGCGTCGCCACCCGGCTTGAGCAGCACCGGGTTGAACCGCACATCCGGAGCCAGTCCGGCGGCCGCCGCCTGCATCGCCTGCGCGCGACCGATCTCGCCACCGCTCGGGGTGACGGCCGAGTTGTTCGACATGTTCTGCGCCTTGAACGGGGCGACCCGTACCCCGCTCCGGTACAGCCAGCGACAGATGCCCGCGGCCACGACGCTCTTGCCCGCGTCGGACGTGGTACCGGCAACGAGCAGCCCACTCATGTGAACCGGTCCGGTGCGAAGAGTTCGATCGGGTGCGCGGTCGTACCGGTCAGCGCGATGTCGGCCAGGATCTCGCCGACCACGGGAACGAACTTGAAGCCGTGGCCCGAGAAACCGGCGGCCACCGCGACGGACTCGTGTTGTGGATGGCGGCCCAGCACGAAGTGCTCGTCAGGAGTGAGCGTGTAGAGACATTGCTTGCCGCCGAGCCAATCGCTGACGGCCAGCGCCGGCAGCCTGGGCTCCAGCCATGCGCGCACCTGCGCTGCTTCGGCCGGCCGCGCCGGGGCCGCACCCGCGTCGGGATCGGCCGGGTCGTCGAGCTGGTGGAAGGCGGCCTTGACGGCTCCCTGGTAGCCGGCCGCGTCGGTGGCCGGCAGTCCGTACGCCGCGACGCCCGGCCCGTACTCCCACATCCAGATCGGGAACCGGCCCGGGGTGTACTCCCGCCCCGGCGTCCGGAAGTAGTGCTGCACCCGGCGCTGGACGTCGAACGGTACGCCGAGGTCGGCGAGGAGCACCGGAGCCCAGGCCCCTGGGCTGAGCACGAGCCGAGCCGCGGACAGCTCGCCGTCGGAGGTTTCGACCGTCACCCCGTCGACGCCCGCCTGCCAGCCGGTGACCGCCACTCCGTAGTGCAACTCGGCACCGGCAGCGGCGGCCAACCGCAGGTACGTCCCGATCGCGAGCTCGGGCCGGACCAGACCCGCCGCCTCGTCGTAGAGTGCGGCCTCGTCGTCGCGCAGGGTGAACGCGGGGAACCGGCGGTGTACCTCCGCGCCGTCGAGCAGCTCCTGGTCGAGCCCGTGGGCACGGGCCGAGGCGAGCGCACCGCTGACCACAGCGCTGTCGGGCGTGCCGAGCATCAGGCCACCGGTGGTCGTCAACAGGTCGACGCCCGTCTCCCGTTCGACCGCACCCCACAGGTCGTACGCCCGGCGCAACAGCGGCACATACTCCGAGCCCTCGGCGTACGCCAGCCGGATGATGCGGCTACCGCCCGCGTGCGCGCCCCGCCCGTGCGGTGGGCTGAACCGGTCGAGCCCGAGGACTCGGGCGCCACGGGCGGCGAGCTGGTACGCCGTTGCCGCTCCCATGCTGCCGAGACCGACCACGATCACGTCCGGATGCACGTCATTTCACCTCTCCTCCGCCGCGCCGCGAGCCTACCGACCGCGTCAGGGGAGGCCGGGCAGATTCGCCTCCCCTGACGTCCTCGCTCAGGCGGGTACCGGGGTCCGGGCTCGCTTGCGCCGGCGCCGTGCGGTGCCGCCCTCTTCCGTGTCGTCCAGCGCGGCCAGCTCGTCGACCTCGCCGGCGTCGTCGTCGACCGCCTCGTCGGTGTCGTCACCGGAGTCGTCGGCCGGCGACGCGACAGCCCCCGGCCAGCGCAGCGACGCGTCGTCCAGCCCGGAACCGAAGTCCGGATCCGAGCCGAGACCCACCGCACCCATCGGGTCGTAGCCGAGCCCGCCGACCGACGGCAGGTCGTCGAAGTCGTCGTCCTCGCCGAACCCGTCGCCGTAGCTCGCGGGCGCGTCCTCGGGCGGTACCAGCTCGGTCAGCTCGCCGTGGACCCGGGACTCGGCGTCCGGCCCCTCGATCGTGCTGGTGGAGGCGGCCGGCCGGGTGCGGTAGAACTTGGCCCGGCCGCGGGACAGATCGTGGCCGATCGCCACCGCTTCCAGCTCGTACATGAGCCGGCGCTGTTTCTGGTCGTCGGTCCAGTCGCGGGTGTACAGACGCCCGACGACGATCACCGGATCGCCGACCATCAACGACGACGCGACGCCTTCGGCGAGGCGGCGCCAGCAGTTGACCCGTACCCGCAAGCTGTTGCCGTCGATCCACTTGCCGGTGTCCCGGTCGTAACGCCGCGCCGTCGACGCGACCTTGAAGTTAGCGACGAGCGCGTTGGTGTTCGTCGTGCGCCGCCACTCCGGCGCGGTCATTACATTGCCAACGATTGTCATATACGTGTCGAACATCTCGTCTCTCCACTGTGTCCAGTCGGATCTGCGGATCAGCCGGCTCGCCCACGAGCGTGGGCCGGCGAGCGCGATGCCGCCATCGCGGGGCCGAGATCTGTGGATAACCAAGGTGGTTGTGGACGAGCTTCCGCGAGGCCGGTGGATCTGCTATGGATCGGACCGGTAGCGTGCCTGGCGTGGAGACGGACCTCCTGGGACAGCCGTACGAGCGGCGGACGATCGACCTCGGTACCGACGACGAGGGGCCGGTGGTAGCGACCCTCGTCAGGCGGCGCGCCGCGAACCCGACCGGGCGGGCGGTGCTCTACATCCACGGTTTCGTGGACTACTTCTTCCAGACCCACCTCGCCGACTTCTACACCGACCGCGGTTGGGACTTCTACGCGGTCGACCTGCGCAAGTACGGCCGGAGCCTGCTGCCGCACCAGACACCGAACTTCTGCCTCAGCATCGCCGATTACTACCCCGAGCTGGACGAGGCGATCAAAGTGGTGCGGGAGGAGGACGAGCACGACACCGTGCTCGTCAACGGGCACTCCACGGGCGGGCTCCTCGCGGCCCTGTGGGCACACGACCGGCGCGATGCGGGAGCCGTCGACGCGCTGTTCCTCAACAGCCCGTTCTTCGACCTCAACGCGCCCTGGGCACTGCGCCGGCCCGGTGCGGCCGCGATCGGAGGGCTGGGACGCACCCGCCCGTACCGTGTCATTCCCTTCAAGCTCTCCCAAACCTACGGCGACAGCCTGCACGCCGACCGGCGCGGCGAGTGGGTGTACGACCTGGCCTGGAAGCCGTTGGGCGGATTCCCGGTGCGGGCCGGATGGCTGCGCGCGATCCGGGCCGCGCAGCTGCGGTTGCGGGCGGGGCTCGACCTCGCGATGCCGATACTCGTGGCGCGGTCCGGCGCGAGCCTGCGGCGCGGCCAGTGGTCGCCCGCGGCGATGAGCGCCGACGCGGTGCTCGACGTGGCGCACATGGCGCGCTGGGCGCCCGGTCTGGGGCAGCACGTCACGCTCGTCCGGATCGACGGCGGGCTGCACGACCTGACGCTGTCGCCGGAGCCAGCCCGCAGCCGCTTGTTCAGCGAGCTCGACCGCTGGATGACCGCGTACTGCTAGGCCCGGCCGCGCACCGGCGAAGGCCGGCGCAAAGCTTTACGGCCGCATGCTGGCGCCGCGGGGCGCGAACCGCCGAGCCGCCTGTGGGCGGAACACGTCCCACCCACCGGGCCGGCGTACCAGCAGGTGGCGGGTGAGCAGGTGCTGGTCGCCGGCGAAGAACACCCGGTCGACCGCGCGCCGGGCCTTCTCCAGCCCGGGCCGCGACTCCGAACCGGTCACGATCACCACGTCCCGGGCCGGTACCCCGACGACGAGTTCCCCCGGAACGTTGTCGATGAGGCCGTCCCAGAACGCGTCGGCCAGCAGCACGCTGGACTCCAGGCCGTCGAAGGAGATCATCAGGGCCGGCGGCTGCCCGTGGATGCGGACCCGGTCGAGCATGCGCTCGAGGTTCTCCGTGGCATGCCGCCGCAGAGCGCGGTGAGACAGCCCGAAACGGTCCAAATCAGTCCAGTTGAGCAGATGCTCCCCGTATGGCGGTCCTACGGTGTATCCGACGGCGAGATCACCAAGGAACTCGTCCAGCGGGAACTCGTCGAGGTACCGATCGTCGTCGATAGATACCAGGACAGGCAGGAACGTGGCGGGGGTGGGGCGCACGTTCTGCAACCTATCTGGTGGACCGGCAAACCGGCGATCCCCCGTCCAGCCCGTGGCCCTTTCTCGGCGAGCGGTAGCCTTCTCTGGCGGCCCTCGGGCGGCGAAAACGGGCGCCCGTAGCTCAGTGGATAGAGCAGAGGACTTCTAATCCTAAGGTCGCAGGTTCGAATCCTGCCGGGCGCGCAAACCGCCGCTGTGCCGCCAATCGCGAGGGCTCCCGACCCCGACGACCTGCGGTCTTACCAAGAACCACTCGTGCGGGGGCTGGCCCTGGAACCTCCCTCGGGCGACCATGGTGGGTACCGGGTGCTGACCGACCTGCCTCGTTGGCGGCGAGTGAGGAGGTGGTTGGACATGGGCCCGCTGACGCGTGCGACCGAACTGGCCGCGGAGTTTCCTCTTCCTCCACGCCTCGAGGAGCACCTGACGCTCGACGGGCAAATGAGGTTCGCCCGGCGGTACGTCAAGGCCCGGGACGCGGTGGAAGAAGAGTTCTATGCCGACCTGGACGCTTTCATCCCGGCGCGGAAGCGGATGCGCACTTTTCTAGCCGCGATGATCCGTCCGGCGATCGGCCGGGCCGTGCGGGATCCGGCCGAGTTCTACGAGACGTTCGGGCGGCTCATGCGCCGCGCCTGGCTCAGCCTCTCGCTCGGGATCTACACCGACGAGATCGACCGTATGCCGGAACCGTCGCTCCGGCTGCACACCGCGCAGGTGAACACGGTCGACACCGCGTGGCGTCCCGCATTGGCACGGGTACCGGCGGACGGTCTGCTGGTCGAGATCGGTACCGGCCGCGGCAACTCGGTCGCCCGGATGGCCGAGCTGCTGCCGGAGGCGCGGATGGTGTCGATCACCGTCAGCCCCGAGCAGGTCGCGATCGCCCGCGGCGTGGCCCGCCAAGTGGGGGCGGACCGGGCGGAAGTCCGGCTGGGCGATCTGCTCGACGAGTCCGCGAGCCGGGACCTGTGGGGGCAGGCGGACGCCGTGACCGCGATCGAGGTCACCGGACACTTGGCGCCGGAACAGAAGGGACCCGGCATCGCGATGCTCGCCCGGCTCCTGCGCCCCGGCGGCGTACTGTCCATCGTGGACACCGCGCTCATCCGGCCCATGCACCCGTGGCTGGAGCGCTACCTCGCGAACCAGTGCTGGTACCTGGGCAACGAGGCGGACTACCTCACGGCCCTGGAGGACGCCGGTGTCGAACCGGTCGGCTACGTCGACCACACCGCGCGCATGCTCCGCACGTTCACCGACTCGACGATCGTGCTGCGGGAGTACCGCGACGACCTCGTCCGGGAGTTCGGCCGGCTCGTCGGCACCGTCTGGCCTGAGGTGCCGGAGCGCGTCTACCTGCGTACGGCGGCCAGCTTCGCGTACGTCCACATCGTCGCGGTTCGATGACATGGGCCACCGGAGAGCTACGGCTCTACTGGACGGCACCGTCGCTGCGGTGACCGCGGCGGTTCGCGACCAGATGCCGGTCGGGCCGACGCGCGACTTCTACCTGTGGTGCCTGCGGCCCGACAACCCGGGTCGCCACCAGTTCCTGCAGATCTTCGGGGTCAACCAGTTGGTCCGCCTCACCTGTCAACTCCTCGACGGGTTCGTCGACGATGCCCAGTGGCCCGAGCTGGTCACCCACTCGACTCCGCTCGGCGTCTACCTGACGTTCGAGGTCGTCTCGGACAACCTCGCGATTGGTGTACTCCCACCGGATCGCCGGCCAACCGCCGACATCCAGCGCGGGGTCCTGTGCGGGTTCAACGCCGCGATGGTCCGCCGATTGACCGGCGATCCACGGCCCGGCGCCGAACTGCTCGCGCGCCAGCGGGCGTCCATCGCCCGCCTTTCCGCGTACGCGCACAGCCTCACCGGCGATGCCCAACACGCCCTGGCCCGGGCCTGGGGCGGGGACAGCGGCGCCCGCGACGTGGAACTCGACACGTGGGCCGTGCTCGCCGCGAACATCGACAGTTGCGCGTACATCGCCGACACGATGGCGACCCAGCACTGTGGACAGTTGCTGCGGGAAGGACTGGTCAACCGCTACTGGGCCGTCACCCGCACGCTCTGCACCGAGTTCAGTGGCCCGCCCGAACTGGCCGTGCTGGGCGCACACTCGATTCTGGTCGCGCCGACACTGGCCTACTACGTCATCGTGCTGGCCGAGCGGCTACGCCCCAACCCGCGGCTGCGGGCCCTCGTCCACGACGGCTCGCTCGACGAGGCGTTCTACGACGCCGCGCTGCTGGTGCGGCTGCTCAACGACATCGGTACGCCGTTGCTCGAGCAGCCCGCCGCCCGGCACCGGCTGTTGTCCGCGGCCGCCGCGGCGCCGGGTGGGCTGTTCCCCTGGCTGCTGGCGCGGGCCGCGCACGACGTCGCGTTGACGCGGCTCGCCAAGGACCTGCGGCACGGCGAGTTCAACGTCGCGCTCTTCCGGCCGAGGCACGCCGAGGCCGACCCCGCCGACCAGGTGGCCCAACTGGTACGCGCGCTGACCTACTTCGCCGCGCTCTACGTCACGCACACCGCACGGCTGCGGGCCAGCCTGGCCGCGATGGCGGTACGCCTCGGCGACGCGACGATCAGCCGGCTGATCGACGGCTTCGTGCAGTTCCACCGCCGCCTATACGCGCACGACTACACGACGCCCGAGGGCGAGTACGCGATCGGTCACCCCGTGTCCACATTGGACCGCCCCGCTGCCTGATGCCGGTGGAGGTAGTCCCGGGCGAGCGCGACCCCAGCGTCGTACGCATCGGACAGGTCGGTGATCCGCGACCCCGGTGGACCGGGCACGGGAATCCACCGGGCGGAGCGGCGACCGGTACGCGGCAGTAGGTGGATGTCCCGCCGGCCGACCAGCCGCGCGCTCACCCGGGAGATCGCCTCGGCGAACGGCGCCTCGAAGTCCGCCCAGATCGCCGCCAACTGGCCCTGCGGCCGGAAGCCGCGGAACAGTCTCGTGGCGGTCCACGGCTGGAGGAACAGATCGCCCACTGTGGACCGTCCGTGGAAGACGCCGACGCAGAGGCTGCGACCGCGGCCGGTGGGATCCAGCGGGTTGAGTGCGCCGTTGACCACCGGCATGACCGCGTATGTCAACAACCGGTCCCGCCGCATGTCGAACACCGGCAACCGGTGCGAGTCCACCGGCTGCCCGCCGGCGTCACGATCGTAGGTCAGGAAGACGCCCAAGTTGGCCAGCTCGGGATCGCAGACCTGCAGCATCGCGTACGACGGCCCACCGATCGGGACATCGAGGCAGAACGCGCTCACACCGTCCGGACCGGGCACAGAGTCGACAGTCGCATTCAGCCCGCGCTCGGACAGCACCCGCGCGGCCGCCACCAACGCGTCGTGCACCCGTGTTCCGGCAGAGTCCGACCAACCCGCCCGCACCGCCTCAGTGTGCGCCGACAAGGTGGCGGTGGGAAGCGGGTTCACAGAGATTCTACTGTGGACAGTAGAGCGACGGCCGGCCCGGTGGCCACCCTGCCCTTGGCGGCCCGCAGTGCCTGAAGCTGGCTGTCGACCCGGCCGGCCGCGGTCGCGTCGATCGCCGGTCGCACGCGGTCCCAGACCCGCCCGAACGTCTCGACCGTACTGTTGACATCACCGGCCTCCCCCGCGTCGACGTCCAGGACGAGCTGGCGCGCCCACACCCCGAGCCGGGCGCGTTCCACCGCGGCGAGCTGCTCGTGCCGCAACCGCAGATCCAGGATCGCGAAGGATACGTCCAGCGCCGCCTGCCGCGCCTCGTCCGGATCGCGCGCTTCCACCGCCGCCGCGAGGGCGTCGACCGAGCGGCCCATCTCCTTGTCCAGCAACGGAGGTACGCCCCCGGCCCGGTACCCGGCCCAGGCCGAGCGCACGGCCCGCGACGCCGCCGACGCACCGGACCAGTTCTCGTCGCCGGCCGCCGCGAAAGCGGTACCGGCTGCCGTCCACGCCGCTGCCAGTTGGGCCGGTGTCGGCGTACCGAGAGCGTCGAACGGTACCGCGAACGCCGCGGTCTCCAGGTCGCCGCCGGGATCCCCGGTGGTGAACTCGCCATAGCCGGGTGCGAACGCCTTGTCCTCCCGGGTTCCGTCCATGTGCAGTTCACCGCCGACGATCGCACCGCTGACCGGACCGCGTGGACCCTGCACCGTCTGATCGACGGACTTGACAGTGACTTCCTCGAATACGATGCCGGGCGCGTTCTCCGGCCGGAATACGTCACCGGCCTTCGGGTGAGCCGGCATGATCATGCCGGCCGGACCGTCCTTGCCGGCGATCCACGTACCGTCGGTGTCGGCGAGGAACCCCTCGTCGTAGTTGAAGACGTCCTCGCCGAAGTACCACACGGCGCCGTCGTCCGCTTGGGCGTACCAGTCGATGGCCACCTCGTGGATGCGCCCGTCGAGGAACGCCATGTACTGCGACTCGATCGTCGTCACCGATTGGCCGTTCCAGGTGATGGTCTTCGTGCTCGGCAGCAGCGTGACCTCGGCCCGGAACCGGCTGCCCTCCACGACACCGAGCTGCACGAGCTGGGTCACCTTGCCGACGGGGAACAGCGGGTTGGTGACCGCCGTCGGGTTCGTGAATGCCGGGCGGACGAGGTCGACGCGCTGGCCCGGCGGGGCGAGCGGCAGGCAGCTCTGGCCGCCTTCCACCGTGACGCAGGCCGGACCGGGGTCGAGCGTGGCGACCGCGGGCGAACCGCTGGGACGTGGGTTGGTGCCGCCGGACGCCGTACACGCGGTCAGCATCCCTAGAGCGACCAGTACCGATACGTGACGAGTCATGGCGGCGACGCTGCCGCACACCGGCTGAACGCCCCCTGAACGCGTCAGACGTGGGCGAGCGCCGCCAGCGCGGCGCCGCGCGCACCGGCCATGTCCAGCTCGGGTACGAGCGCGAACGACGCGACCTTCGCCTGTTCCTCGCGCAGGGCGGTGTGCTCGCGGACCGTGTCCAGGAACCACTCCCGGAACTCCGCCGACGCTTCGACCACTCCCCCGCCGACGAAGTACGCGTGCGGGTCGGTGAAGTTCGCCGCGATCGTGAACAGCCGACCGAGCGCCATCGCCTGTTGCTCGAAGATGTGCCGGGCCATCTCGTCGCCGCGTACGCCATACCCACGGACGAGCTTCGCCGCCTCCGAGAGCGGCACGGACGCGAGGTCGTGCCCGGGGTACCGGGTCAGCCAGTACGGCAACAGGTTGCGCTCGATGCCGGTCAGCGACGCGAGGCTCTCGGCGTCACCGGCGAACCCGCAGTTGCACCCTGGCACCGCTTGTCCCTCACCGAGCAACCCGTCCAGCGGTACGTGCACGTGGCCCAGCTCACCGGCCATCCCCGCGGCACCGCTGACGATGCGGCCGCTCTCGATGACCCCGCCGCCGAGACCGGTACCCACGATCACCGAGACCGACGACCGTGCCGGGGCGTCAGCTCCAAAGTGGACGGTGTGCGCGTACAGGGCGGCGGCGTTGCCGTCGTTGTGGTAGACCACGGGCAGGCCGATCCGGTCCGCGAGGGCGGTCCGGATGTCGAAGCCGCGCCACGCCGGATGGGCGAAGTTCGTCGAGCCCTTCGACGAGATGACCCCTTCGGCGCTCGCCGGTCCGGGGGTGTCCAGACCGACGGCGCGGACCGCCTCGCGCGGCGTACTCGTGAGGCTCAGCACGTGGTCCAGCGACCTGACGAGCGCCTCGATCGCGACCTCTGGGCCTTCCCGAACGAGACTGGGCGTCTCGACCATCTCGTCCACCAGGAACCGGCCGTGCTCGTCCAGCACGGTCGCGTTGTTGCTGGTTCCACCGTTGTCGAGGCCGACGATCACCCACATGCGAGGGAATCGTACTGTTCACACGGACGAAACAAGGCACCGGCGTAGCCGGCGTAGACCCTCGTCGATACGGTCGATCGGGATGCCGCCGTACCCGAGCACGAGGCCGGCCGGCGCGCGCCCGGGCGGAGCGAATTGCGTGAGTATCTCGATCGCCACTCCCTCCGCGGCGGCCGCCTGTTGCAGGTCCGCCGGATCCACCGGTGAGTCGTCGTGGAAGAGTGCGCTGAGATGCAGCCCGGCCACCGACGGGATCGGGGTGAGCCACTGCCCGAAGTCCCGGGTGAGCGTCGCCGTGATGAGCTCGTGCCGGGCGCCGTACTCGTGCCGCATCCGCCGGATGTGCCGGGCGAGCGCGCCCTCGGTGATGAACTTGGCCAAGGCCACCTGGGTCGGCAACGCGGTATGCCAGTCGGTCAGGTACTTTGCCGCGCTCAACGGGCCGCGCAGCGACGGCGGAGCGATGACGAACCCCATCCGCAGGATCGGCAGCATCACCTTGGAGAAGGAGCCGACGTAGCTGACGAGGCCGTTGCGATCGAGGCTGTGCAGCGGTTCGATGGGCCGACCGGCGAACCGGAACTCGCTGTCGTAGTCGTCCTCGACGATCGCCGCGCCGTGCCGGTGGGCCCAGTGCAGCAGCGCCATCCGCCGGGCCAGCGACATCGGCATGCCGAGCGGGAACTGGTGTGACGGCGTCACGTAGACCAGGCAGGCGTGGTCGGGAAGGGCGTCCACCACCAGCCCTTCGGCGTCGACGGGGATGCCGACGACCCGGGCGCCCAGCGACTCGAACAGCCGGCGGGGCGGTTCGTAGCCCGGCTCCTCCACGGCCACGCACCGACCCGGTTCGATCAGCACCCGCCCGATCAGGTCGAGGGCTTGCTGGGTGCCGTTGGTGACGATGACGTCCCCCGAGGTCGCGGTCACCGCCCGGGCCACCCCGATGTGCCGGGCGATCGCGGTACGCAGTTCGCTGTGGCCGGCCGCATACCCGTACATGCCGTTGCGTACGGCCGAGGCCCGGAGCTGACCGGCCATCAACCGGCGCCACGTCTCGTACGGGAACATCCGGGCATCCGGTACCCCCGTCCGGAAGTCGAACTCCGGCTCGACGTCCGGAGCGCGCGGTGGCTGTACCGTCGTCCAGATCTCGCGCGGCCGTAACGCACCGCCGGCCCGCTCGACGCCCGCGGGCGTCACGCCGTTGGTCTGTGGTGGCCCGGTGGCCTGCGGCTCGAGTGCGTCGCTGACGAAGGTCCCCGCACCCACCCGGCCCGAGACGAAGCCTTCGGCGGTCAGCCGGTCGTACGCGACGCTGACCGTATTGCGCGAGACCGCCAAGCGTTGGGCCAGCTCACGGCTGGGTGGTACCACGTCCCCCGGTCGCAGCCGCCCGTCGAGGATGGCCGCCCGAATCTGCCGGTAGATCTGGCCGGACAGGTCCCGCCGTTTCTCGAAGCTCACGTGGAACTCCACGGCCGGGGAACGCTTTGGCCTATCGAGAAGGTTGCTTGTCTGCCGGCAGCGCACACCGTTCAATGCGAACGATCGACGACGAACCACACGCCCACGGCCGGCACGTCGCCGTCGTTGCGGTACCCGTGCGGGGTCGACGACTCGAACGAGACCGCGTCACCCGGGGTGAGCCGGTGTTCGTCGAAGCCGAGCGTCAGGATCAGCTCGCCGCTCAGGACATAGCCGTACTCGGTACCGGTGTGCCGCATCAACAGGCCGGAGCTGGACGAGGCGGCGCCCGGCGGGTACGTGATGAGCAGGAAGTCGACGTGCGTGTCGGGCACCTGGCCGAGCCGCTCCCAGGTCACTCCCGACTCGAGCGTGAGCAGTTCCCGCTGTACGGGTGTGATGACCGGACCGACCCGGCGCTGGCGATCGGGACCGTTCGGTCGGGTCGCGACGGCAGGCTCGGTGGCCGGCTGACCCGACGGCACCGCGCCGTCGGGTGTGGTGCGCGAGTCGAAGAGGTCCTCGACCGAGATGCCGAGGGCGGTCGTGATCGCGTACAGCGTGCTCACCGACGGCCGGCTCTTGTCGGTCTCGATCTGGGAGATCAGGCTCGCCGAGACGCCGATGTCGCGCGCCAGCCCGCGCACGCTTATACCACGGCGGATGCGCTCCTCGCGGAGCCGCTCGCCGATCGGGGGGACGGCCGCGGGGCTCACGGATGTCAAGTGTAGGTTAGCGGGTCTTCTCCGTGCCGGAGGCCGGCGATAATCTGTACTGAACACCCGCCTGCGAGGGAGTGGCCGCCCATGGCGATCCGCACGTTCGGAAGCAACGCCGTCGACTGGGAGGAGCGGGTCGATCTCGACCGGCTACGACGCGAGCGGCTCGCCCGGCTGAAAACCGCCCTCGACGCCTCCGAACTGGGCGCACTGCTCACGTTCGACTTCTCGAACATCCGGTACATGACGTCCACCCACATCGGCACCTGGGCGATGGACAAGCTCATCCGGTTCGCCCTGTTACCACGCGGCGGCGAACCGGTCGTGTGGGACTTCGGCTCCGCGGCCCGGCATCACCAGTTGTACAACCCTTGGCTCGACGGTACGAAGCGGGCGCGGGCCGGGATCTCGACGCTGCGCGGCGCGTTCCACCCGGACGCCGGGATCGCGGCGGACGTCGCCAAGAAGGTCGCCGAAGTGCTGCGCGAGCACGGCTTGGCCGGGGCGGCGGTGGGCGTCGACCTCATCGAGATGCCGATCCTGGCGGCGTTGCAGGCCGAGGGTTTCCAGGTGGTCGACGGGCAGCAGGTGTTCCTCGACGCGCGGCGCATCAAGACCCCGGACGAGATCACCCTACTGACCCAGGCATGCTCCATGGTGGACGCCGCCTACGAGGAGCTGTACGCGTTCCTGCGCCCGGGAGTCCGCGAGAACGAATGCGTCGGCGTGGTCAGTAAGGTGCTCTACGACCTCGGCAGCGAGTAC
>Ga0075420_100001350_pt1 | contig 20801 bp, 19 predicted proteins | sample SoiMetdeltSBSDD4_FD_75296 | JGI IMG/M metagenome (GOLD analysis project Ga0075420, IMG submission 75296) | Bulk soil microbial communities from a Populus tree surrounding site in Tennessee, USA - Soil MetaG P. deltoides SBSDD4 | ecosystem: Environmental > Terrestrial > Soil > Tree plantation... | reverse complement strand
GAGCTGATGGCCGGCAACGTCCTCGGCCGGGGCTACCTGGCCGGCTTCGGACTGACCATCGGGGCCGTCTTCGGCCGTATCGCCGGGAGGGAGGCCGCCCGCAGTGCAAGCAGCCGCTGAGCCCGTCGCTACCCCGCTCGCCGACATGAAAGCGCTCCTTACGGAGGCCGACCGGCAACTGACGATCTGCAACGCCTGCCGCTACTGCGAGGGGTACTGCGCCGTCTGGCCGGCGATGGAGCTGCGCCGGACGTTCAAAGACTCCGACATCCTCTACCTCGCGAATCTCTGCTTCGATTGCCGGGCCTGCTACTACGCCTGCCAGTTCGCGCCGCCCCACCAGTTCGCCGTCAACATCCCCCAGATCTTCGCGCAGATCCGGACCGAAACCTACCAGGACTACTCCTGGCCGCGCCTGCTGGCCCGGATGGTCAAAAGCAATACGAAGGCGGCGGTCGTCATCACCCTGGCTTGCGTCGTGGCCGTCTTTGCGTTCGTGCTGATCGCCCAGGGGCCCGCCGTCCTGTTCGGGGTCCACGTCGGCGAGGGCGCCTTCTTCCGGGTCGTGCCGTACGTCGCGATGGTCGTCCCGCCGTCGATCATCTCGCTGTTTGTGCTCGGCGTCTTCGCCACCGGCGCGTTCCGCTTCTGGGCGGACACCCGTGGGTCACCCGAGGAGATGTTCTCCTGGCCCGCCTTCGCGAAGGCGAGCGCCGACGCCTTCGGCATGCGCTACATGCGCGGCGACGGCTCGGGCTGCAACTACCCGGACGAGCAGTTCAGCCACATCCGGCGCGTCTTCCACCACTTCACCTTCTACGGATTCCTGTTGGACCTCGCCTCCACGACGGTCGCCGCGATCTATCACCACTACTTTCACTGGGAGTCGCCCTACGCGCTGAACAGCCTCCCGGTCGTGCTCGGGACGGCCGGCGGGATCGGGCTGATGATCGGGACGGCCGGCCTGCTCTACCTCAAGTGGAAGAGCGACCGCGTCCCCGGCGACGGTACGATGATGCAGATGGACGTCTCGTTCATCCTGATCCTGTTCCTCTCGGCGCTGAGCGGCATGCTCCTGCTGGCGCTCCGCGAGACCGCCGCGATGGGCACACTCCTGGCGATCCACCTCGGCATCATCGCGGCGTTCTTCCTGATGATCCCGTACGGCAAGCTGGCCCACGTCGTCTACCGCTACTCGGCGCTGGTCAAGAACGCCGTCGAGCAGCGCCGTGCGGCCGCGGCCGACGCCGCGCATGGGCACGGCCACTGACCGACGATCGAAAGCGGGGGCGTGGTTCAGGCCGACTATGCGCGTCGCCGGGAGCGGCGCTCTGCGTCGGCCCTCGTCGGCCGGGTCAGCCCTCCGGCTGGGCCCGCTCGCGCAGCATCGCGATCCGGGCCTCGCGCGCCCGGTTCATGTGCTGGCGTGCCAGGTTGCCGGCCAGCTCCGCGTGGCCGGCCTCGATCGCCGAGATGACCTCGTCGTGCTCGGCGATCGCTTCCGCCGCCCGACCCGGCCGGGAGAACGTCGTGTCGGCCTCGCCGAATCGCCGGACCCAGTCGTGGATCTGGCGCATGAACAGGAGCAGCATCCCGTTGTGGGCGGCGTCGCAGAGCGCCTCGTGCAGCTCGATGTTCAGCTCCGCCATCCGAACGTAATCCGCCCGGTCGCCGGCCTCGCGGATCTGGTCGCTGATCCAGCGCAAGCGCGCCCGGTCCGGCGGCGTCGCCTGCTCGGCCGCGAGGCTCGCCGCCAGCCCGTCGAGCGCCGCCCGGACGGCGTACACCTCCAGGACCTCGCTTTCGGGGATCGGCCGCACCACCAGCCCGCGCCGGGCGACCCGCGTGGCGAACTGCTCGGCCTCCAGCCGCAGGAGCGCCTCGCGGACCGGCGTGCGGCTCACCCCGAATTGCCGCGCGAGCTGCTCCTCGGCGAGGCGATCTCCGGGCAGCAGCCGCTTCGCGACGATCGCCTCGCGCAACGCCTCGTAGACGCCGTCTGCCGCTGCCGACCGCTCGAGCGGCCGATGGTCGAGCATGCTCAGTCGCTGCACAACGCTGTCCTCGGGCGGCATCATCGCCGCGATGTCGGCCGAGTATACCAGCCATACGGTCTTCTGAGAGCGCTCATCACCGACCGTTAACCAGACCCTGAGCTTTCAATAGCCCCTGTCACCGCCGTGCACCTGCTCTCAACCGCTCGGCCGCCGCCACTTCGCCCGGACGACGGTTGACTCGGACCCTCCCGGCAGACCACCATCGGTCACCATAGGACATCACGATGGGAGCGACGACGATGCGCATCGGGATCATGGGCGCGGGCGCGATCGGCTGCAACGTCGGCGGCATGCTGGCACGCGCCGGGCACGACATCACCTTCATCGACCAGTGGCCGGAGCACGTCGAGAAGATGAAGCAGGACGGCCTCAAGCTGAGCGGCACCTGGCCGGATTACGTCGTGCCGGTCAAGGCACTCCACCTTTACGAAGCCCAGAGCATCCAGGAGCCGTTCGACGCCGCGTTCCTGGCCGTCAAGGGGTACGACACCGAGTGGGCGACGTACTTCATCATGCGGTTCCTCAAGGAGCCCGACGGCTACATCGTCGACTTCCAGAACGGCATCAACGACCACCGCGTCGCCGCCGTAGCGGGAGCTCACCGCACTCTCGGCTGCGTCATCACGATCGGCGCCGGCATGTACGAGCCGGGCGTGGCCCTGCGGACCGACCCGGTCGGCACCGGACGGATCGGCTTCAAGATCGGCGAGCTTGACGGCAGCGACACCGAGCGCGCCCACAAGCTGGCCGACATCATGAACGACGCCATCACCTTGACGAAGTTCACCCCCAACCTGTTCGGCGAGCGCTGGTCGAAGATGGCCGCCAACTGCATGTCGAACCCGCTGGCCGGCCTGAGCGGCTACGGCACCGCCGAGATGAAGACCGTGCCGCTGGCGCGCCGGATCTCGATCCAGGTCGCCGCCGAGGTCATCCAGGTCGCGCGGGCGGCCGGCCACGAGGTCGAGCCGATCGCCAATATCGAGGCCCAGCGGTACGTCGACGGCGCGGCCGGCAAGAACCTGACCGCCCTCGAGGAACAGATGGCCGCGAACGTCGCGGGCAACCTGGCGATCGGGCGGCCGTCGTTCCTCCAGGACGTGATGCGCGGCCGCCGCACCGAGATCGAGGAGCTGAACGGCTACGTCGTGGCCGAGGGGAAGCGCCTGGGCGTCCCGACCCCGTTCAACGAGGCGGTCGTGCGCGAGGTCAAGAAGCACGCCGTCGGCACGCTCCAGCCGGACCCGAAAAATCTGGACCCGATCGCCGCGATGCTGCCGGTCGCGCCGCCGATCCCGGCCTGACAAGGAGGACCCCGATGACCACCGCGACGGACACCACGATCAACTACGCGCGCCTCGACATGCCGGTCGGCGACGCGATGTTCACCCAGCGCTCGATCCGCCGCCTCAAGCCCGACCCGATCCCGATGGAGGACCTGCGCCTGATCGTCGAAGCGGCGGTCAAGGCCCCGAACGGCGGGAACTCGCAGCCCGCTCGTTTCCTGCTGGTCACGGACAAGGACAAGATCCGCGAGTTCGGGCCGATCTACAAGGACGCCTGGTGGGCGAAGCGGCGTGACCAGGGCTGGAAGTCGTTCGACGACCTGCCGAAGGAAGGCTCATACCGCAACGCCGCCCAGCTCGCCGAGGACATTAAGGACGCCCCGGCCATCGTCTTCGCGTTCGGCGTCGGGCCGGGCGGCGGCGCCCTCTCGGTCGTGCCGGGCACCCAGAACCTGATGCTCGCGGCGCGCGCGCTCGGGATCGGCTCCTGCCCGACCACCCTCCACTCCGAGGTGATGGACCGCTTCAACGCGCTGTTCAACGTCCCGCCGGATGCCCAGTTCCACTTCTGCATCCCGCTCGGCTACCCGAGGGGCAACTTCGGCCCGACCAGCCGCAAGCCGACCGCCGAGGTAACGTACCTGGACTCGTGGGGCCAGCCGGTGCCCTGGGCCTGACCCCCTTTCCAGGCTCCCCTCTCCCCTCCCCATTGCGATGGGGAGGGGGTCGGGGGGTGGGGCCTCCTACAACTCTCGTAGAGCGTTGAACTGCGCCACGTACCCCGAGCGGTCGATCCGCGCGCCGATCACCGTCGGCCGCTGGTTCTTCACCGCCGCCTTCAGCGCGTCGGCCAGCGCGCCCTCGCTTTCTACCGCCACGCCGTCCGCGCCCACGCCCTGCGCGAGCTTCTCCCAATCGATCCCGCCCAGGCCGATGCCGTACGGCTCGATCCCCTTGATCTCCTGTTTCACGCGGATCAGGCCGATCTCCTGATCGTCGAACACCACCACCACGATCGGCAAGCCCTCGCGGGCAGCCGTGTGCAGCTCGGCGATCGCCATCAAGAAGCCCCCGTCGCCGGTGAAGCAGACGACCGGCCGATCGGGGTACGCCAGCCGGGCCGCCATCCCGCCCGGGATCGCGTAGCCCATCGTCGCCAGCCCGTTCGAGGTCAGGAACTCGCGCGGCCCGTACGACTGCCACTTCTGCACCACCAGCAGCCGGCTGGCCCCCGCGTCGCACGAGGCGATCGTGTCTCGAGGCAGGACGTCCCGCGCGACCTCGACCAGCCGGGCCGGCGCCAGCCCCGTCGACGGCACTTCGAGCGCGTCACTCAACTGCTGCTGGTACTCGCGCGCCGCCCCCTCGCCCCAGCCCGAGCCGGCCGCCGCAAACTCCACCAGGCTCGCCAGGATCGGCCCGAGGCTCCCCACCAGCTCCGGGCTGGCCGGCACCAGCGCATCGGTGCTCTGGGTGTTGCTGATCGCCAGCACGGGCGCCGAGTACGGCCACGGCTTCGGCTGCAGCTCGACGCCGTCGAGGCCCACCGTGATGATGAGGTCGGCCTTGCTGATGATCTCGCGCTCGATCAGTCCGCCGATCATCGCGCCCGCCCGGAGCGGATGATCCTCGGAGATCAGGCCTTTGGCCTTGGTCGTTGTCAGGACCGGCGCGCCGAGCTGTTCGGCGAGCGCCACCACGCCGGCGCTCGCCCGGTCCCAGAGCACCCCGATGCCGGCCAGGATGATCGGCCTGCGGGCGCGCGCCAGCATCTCCAGGGCCGGCTTCAGGCTGTCGCGGTCCGGCCGCAACGCCGCCACCTGGGGCAGCAACGGCACGTCGACCGGCAGGTCGGCCGCCTCCTGGAGCGTCTCGTTGGCCGGTAGGTCGAGCTGGACCGGCCCCGGCGGCGGCGAGGTCACCACGCGCATCGCCCGCCGCAACGTGTGCCGCACCGTCCGAGCCCCGATCGTCGCGTTCCACTTCGTCACCGAGTCGTAGAGTGCAAGCTGATCGAGGCGCTGCCGCAGGCCCGTCGCGTAGGTCGCCGGACCGTACTGGTCGGTGATCGCGATTAGCGGGCTGCGGTCCATCCAGGCGTGCGTGACCCCGTTGACCATGTTCGCGGCCCCCGGCGCCCGCGTCGACATACAGACGCCCGGCGAGCCGGTGATGTCACCCCAGGTCGCCGCCAGCATCGCGCCGGCCGACTCCTGCTTCACCAGAATGAAGCGCATCCCGCGATTGCGGGCCGCCTCCATCAGCTCGACCGACTCGCCGCCCGGGTGGCCGACGATGAACGGTGTCCCGGCTTCGTGGAACGCCTCAGCCATGACTTCGACGGTGCTCGGCATCCGGTCCCTCCCGCGACGGCGCGGTCGCTCCCAGAGTATAGCCACGCCCCACCGCCGGTTCTCGGACGCTCGCTCGCTCGTTCTTGCGCGGTCCTCCGCGTCAGCGGAGACACCGGCCCCGCGCGGCCGGTACGATCTATTGTCGACTGCCGAATCGGAGCGCGCATCGTGCGACAGCTTCTCCTCGACACCTCCAGCCTGCTCTATCGGGCCTTCTTCGGCCTGCCTACGTCGATCAAGGACCCATCCGGGCAGGCCGTCAACGCCGTCCACGGCTACCTCGACATGACGGCGCGGCTCTACGCCCTCCGCCAGCCCGACGCGATCGTCCACGTCTTCGACGACGTCTACGTCCCGGCCGACCGCGCCAAGGCGTACCCGCCGTACAAGGCCCACCGTCCCGAGGACCCGCCGGAGCTGCCGCCGCAGTTCGACCTGCTCGGGGAAGTGCTGGACGCCTTCGGGCTGGACCGTGTTCGCGCGCCCGATTGGGAGGCCGACGACGCCCTGGCCGCTGTCTGCGCCGCAGCCGGCCCCGACGACGAGATCGGCATCGTCACCGGCGACCGCGACCTGCTCCAGCTTGTGCGCGACGCCGATCCGGCCGTCCGCGTCCTCTTCACCGTCAAGGGTGTCACCGACCTGGCCGAGTTCGACGAGGCCGCCGTGCTGGCGAAGTACGGTGTCCCGCCCGCCCGCTACGTCGACTTCGCCATCCTCCGGGGCGACCCGTCAGACGGCCTGCCCGGCGTCCCCGGTGTCGGCGAGAAGACGGCCCGCCGGCTGGTCCAGGACTACCCGTCACTGGACGCCCTCCTCGAGGACGCCGCCGCGCAGACCAGGCGCCTCGCCGAGCAGCTCGAGGCGTCCCGCGACTACATCGCCGCCATGCGTCAGGTCGTCCCGGTCCGCCCGGACGTCGACGTCGCCCGCGAGCGCAGCGAGCGCGACACGGCCCGTCTGGAGGCTCTCGCGGAGCAGCGCCGCCTCGGCGGCCCGATTCGCCGCCTGACCGAGGCGCTCGACTCCCGTCTCGCGCCGAGGCCTCCTCGCGCTCCCTCCGGCACCGGGTCGGAGTGAGGACTCAGGGCCAGCAATTTGGCGTCGGTGTTAGCAAGCGAACAGCCAGGGCGTTCCCGGCCACGCCGACCCACGGCTAGACTGAACGTAGCCTTGCTGGTGACGGGCGTTGGCCGCGCCACCGCGCAACGCCGCCACGAAGGAAGGAGCCCTCAGATGCGCACTCGACGGAGCCTGCTGCGCGGCGCCGCCGCCCTGGTGTTGGCAGCCGCCATCGTCGGCACGGGGGCGCTGGCGCCGGTCGCCTCGGCATCGCCCCTGGGCGCCGGCAACGTCGCCGAGACGGCGAAGTCGACGATGAACAAGCCGAAGGTCGATAGCGTCCCGGAGATCCCCGGCGTCGGCGAGATCCCCGGCCTGAACGGCGTCGGCTTCGGCCACGGCGACGTCGGGGACATCCCGATCATCGGCGACGTCGCGAACACGTTCAAGGACGCCGAGCCCGAGGAGATCGTGACCGGCGCCATCCAGTTCGCCGGCGTCGCCGCCGAGACGGTCGTGCCGCTGATCCGGGGGCTGGCTGGGAAGTAGCCGCGCACCGCCGGGACGTTCCGGCCGGTTTCGAGAAATCGGGGGGCCACATCGGGAAGATGTGGCCCCTCGTCCGTGTTACAGACGATTGCGAGAGCGAAGCTTCGCTGGTACCATTCTCGGGTAACGGGTGGCTTCGCACTGGCCCGTTCAGTGCCCTCTACTCGAAGCCAAAGTCGGCCAGGGACGCGCTCCGCGTCGCGGTCGGCGACCCGAAGGAGCCCCTGGATGCTGCGTGTCGCCGTCCTGAGCGTTCACACCTGCCCGCTGGCCCCGCTCGGCGGCTGGGAGACCGGCGGCATGAACGTCTACGTCCGTGAGCTCTGTCGCGGCCTCGGCCGGCTCGGCGTGCAGACGGACGTCTTCACCAGGCGCCAGGACCCCGACGTCCCGAACGTCGTCGAGATTGGCGAGCACGCCCGCGTCATCCACGTCGACGCCGGTGCGCCCCGCCACCGCGACAAGTACGCCGTGGTCGACGACCTGCCGGAGCTGGCCTGCAACATCCAGCGCTACCGCAACCACGCCGGCGCTCGCTACGACCTGATCCACAGCCACTACTGGCTGTCCGGGCGCCTTGCCTCCCTCTTCAAGGAGCACTGGCGCGCCCCCGTCGTGGCGATGTTCCACACCCTCGCCGCCCTCAAGAACAAGGTAGCGGTCGACTCGGCGGAGCTGGAGCAGCAGATCCGCGTCGACATCGAGCGCCGCACGATGGCCACGGCCGATCGGATCGTCGCCGCGACCGAGGTCGACCGGAGCCACATGCTCGACGCCTACGCCGCCAACCCGCGCAAGATCGTGGTCGTGCCCGGCGGCGTCAACCTCGACCTCTTCCGCCCTGGCGACCGCCAGGCTGCCCGGCGCGCGCTCGGCCTCGGGCCGGAGCCGACGCTCTTGTTCGTCGGCCGGATCCAGCGCCTCAAGGGGATCGACATCCTGATCCGCGCGGCGGCCGAGCTGCGCGAGGACGTCGGCGGCCTGCGCGTGCTGGTCGCAGGGGGCACCGGCGACGAGCCGGGCCGCCAGCGCTCCGAGGAGGCCCGCGAGCTGCAGCGCCTGCGTGCCCTCGTCGACGACCTCGACCTCGGCGGCGTCGTCCAGTTCGTCGGCGCGGTCGATCAGCCGCACCTGCCAGAGTACTTCCGCGCCGCCGACGTCACGGTCATGCCGTCGACCTACGAGTCGTTCGGCCTCGTCGCCGTCGAGTCGATGGCCTGCGGGACGCCCGTCGTCGCGTCGAGGGTCGGCGGCCTGGCGACGATCGTCCGCGACGGCGAGAACGGCGCCCTGGTGCCGTGGCGTGACCCACGCCTCTTCGCCGACCGGATCCGTCCGATCCTGACCGACCCCACCTCCGCCGCGACGCTCCGACGTGGCGCCCTGGAGACGGCCCACCAGTACAGTTGGGATGCCGTCGCCGAGCGCACCCTCGCCGTCTACGACGGCCTGCTCACGCGCGGCGTCGGGCGCGTCGGCAGCGCCGAGTGACGCCGCCGCGCAGCAGATCTCTGGAGTTGCGGATACCCCGATGACGCTCGATCAGCTTCGCCGCTTGCAGGCCCTCGACAGCCAGATCGACGTCGAACGCGAGCGGATCGCCACGATCGAGGCGACGGTGCGCGACCGCTCGGAGTACGAGGCGGCCCAGCGACGCCACCAGGAAGCGGCCGTGCCGGTCCGCAAGCTCGAAGCGGACCAGAAGGACCTCGATCTCAGGGTCGGGACGGCGCGCGGCCAGCTCTCCGAGGTCGAAGGCAAGCTGTACGGCGGGCGGGTCGCGAGCCCTCGCGAGCTCGAAGACCTCCAAAAGCGCGATGCCGACCTCCGCCGCCAGATCGGCACGGCCGAGGAGCGCCTGATGGCGGTGATGGAGGAGTTGGAGCAGGCGACGTCGGCATCCGCCAAGGCCGAGGCGACGCTCAAGCGGATCGTCGCCGAGCGGCGCGTCCTGGAGGCCGACCTGATCGCCGAGCGCAAGACGCTGGCGGCCAGCGTTCGGGCGGCAACCGCGCAGCGGGACCAACTTCGCGCCGAGATGGACGCCGCCAACCTGCGCCTCTACGACCGCCTCCGCACGACGCGCGGCGGCCAGGCCGTCGCCGAGGTCCGGCAGCGGACCTGCCAGGGCTGCCGCGTGACGCTGACGGCCGCATTGGAGCAGCGGCTCCGTCACGGCGAACAGCTCGTAATCTGCCAGAGCTGCGGGCGGATCCTGTACCTGGCGAGCTGAGCGGCGTCACCGCTCCGACGGCTCGCCCGGTCTTCCGTCGGGGCACCGTCAGATCGCGCCCACGCCGGCCGGTCGGTCCGGCCCGCCTCGTGCGCGCCGACGCGCGGACCGGGCGCATCTCGTTTGGTCCCGCGACAACCGCCCAAACTGCCGCCCGCGTGCGCCGCCGACCATTGTCCGTCCCCCCGGCCGGCCCTACAATGGCCTCGCGGGCGCAGACGTTACGGCAACTCCGTGGTGGGCATCCGGCCCCCGGACCCCCCACGCCTCCAACGCCACTTCATCGCCGGCGCGGACTCTCACGTGCCTGACACACGTGGCTGGCTCAACGTTCCGTCAAATCGTCGCGAGTCTACGAGCTCGACCGGCCCGGTCGTGTCCGTCGACGTCGGCGTGTGCCGGCCCGAGACGGCCCGGGCCGCCAACCAGGACGTCGCCGAACCGGCCTCCGCCCCGATCGCGGCACAGTTCGGCGGCGCCGGCGACCGACTCGCGGTCGTCCGGGTGTAGGATCGTGAGATGCCGCGTGGACGTGCCCGAACCGATCGAGGAGGTGCCCCGGATGAGGTCGCGCGCTCCACGACCCCGGGCGAGCACGTCTCGGTGCTGCTCGACGAGGTCATCGCCGGGCTCAGTCCGCGTGCCGGCGGGCGCTACCTCGACGGGACGATCGGCAACGGGGGGCACGCCGCGGCGATCCTCCACGCCTCGGCGCCGGACGGGCGGCTGCTCGGCCTCGACGCCGATCCGGCCGCCGTCGTGGTCGCCCACGCCCGCCTGGCCGACTTCGGCGACCGAGCGACGATCGTGAACGCCAGTTTCCGCGAGATGGATCGCGTCGCCGAGGCGCGGGGCTTCGGCCCCGTCGACGGGATCCTGCTGGACCTCGGCATCTCCTCGCGCCAGCTGGACGCCGGCGGGCGCGGCTTCACCTTCCGCCACGACGAGCCGCTCGACATGCGCTTCGACCCGACGCGCGGCGAGTCGGCGGCCGACCTGCTCAATCGCGCCGACGGTGCCGAGATCGCCGACATCCTCTACCAGTACGGCGAGGAGTACAAATCCCGGCGCGTCGCGCGGGCGATCGTGCGCCAGCGCGAGCGCGCCCCGATCGCCACCACCCAGGATCTCGTCCAGGCCGTCGAGTCGGCGCTCGGCCCGAAGCGCGGGCGCACCCACCCCGCCACGAAGTCGTTCCAGGCGCTCCGGATCGCCGTCAACGACGAGCTAGGCGCGCTCGAAGCGGCCCTGCCCGTCGCGGCGGCGCTGCTCGCGCTCGGCGGACGGCTGGCCGTGATCTCGTTCCACTCGCTTGAAGATCGGCGCGTCAAGCAGTTCTTCCGCGCCGGCGGCAGCGCCGCGGGGCCGCTCGCCGAGCTGACCCGCAAGCCGATCGTGCCCTCAGCCGAGGAGTCGGCCCGCAACCCGCGCGCCCGGAGCGCCAAGCTACGTCTCGCCGAGCGGATGCCCGTCGGAGGTTCACCGTCATGAGCGCCGTCGCACCGAGCCACGCGGGCCCCGCCTCGGCCCGGATGCTCGCCGCCCCGCGCGTCCGGCGTCCCGGGCGGCTGCTGCTGGCGATCCTGGTGCTGCTCGGGATGGCGCCGCCGGCCTACCTGCTCCAGACCGGCGGCGCGCTGACGACGGGTTACGAGATCCAGAAGCTCGAACGCGAGCGCACGGTCTGGATCAACCGCAATCAGCAGCTGGAGGTCGAGATCGCACGGGCGCGCTCGCTGGCCTGGGTCGAGCACGAGGCGGTCAACCGACTCGGCATGCAGCGGGCGCAGAACCCGGTCGTCGTTCGAGTCGACGCGCCGGTCCCCCCTCCGGCCGAGCCGAAGCTGCTCCGACGCGGCGGCGAGCCGATGCCGGCCATCCCCGCCGAGGTCGGGCCTTCCTGGCTCGACGCGATCGACTACATCGCCACCGCCCTCGGGCGGGGCAATTGACGCCGATGCAGACCGGCAGCGGGACCTTTCGGGCGCGGATCTTCCTGCTCGGCGCGCTGTTCCTGGGCTGCGCCTTCCTGCTGGTCTACCGCCTCTACGAGTTCCAGTGGATCCAGCGCGAGAAGTATCGCGAGCAGGCGACCCGCAACTACCAGCGGACCATCGAGGTCCCGGCCCAACGCGGCTCGATCTTCGACGCCAACGGCAGTCCGCTCGCCGTCACGATCCAGCTCGACGCCGTCAGCATCACCGGCCGGGACCTCAGGGAGCCGAAGGTGGCCGAACGGGTCGCCATCGCGCTCGGCGGCCTCCTTGGCATGCCGCCCGTCGAAGTGTTCAACCTGATCGACCCCGAAAAGGAGGCCCCGGTCACCGTCAAGGACCAGCTCCCGGCCGCCCTCTCTGACAGGGTCCGTAAGGCGATCGAAGACGGCGACCTGCCCGGCGTCTCGATCGAGCCGCGCCCGGTCCGCCAGTACCCCGAAGGCCCGATCGCCTCGCCGATCCTGGGCTTCCTCGGCCGGGACCGCGACGGCCTGGCCGGCCTGGAGTGGTACTTCGACAAGGAGCTGACCGGCGAGCCCGGCCTGATCGAGACCGAGGTCGACACCACCGACAAGGAGATCATCCTGGCACGCCGGATCGTGCGGCCCCCTAGAGATGGCAACGACCTGATCCTGACCATCGACCGCTGGGTCCAGCGGATGCTGGAACGGGAGCTGGCCGAGGCGGTCCGGGCGAACAAGGCGATCGGCGGGCTCATCATGGTGATGGAGCCGTCGACCGGCGCCGTCCTCGGCATGACCAGCTACCCCACTTACGCCGTCTCCGACCCGATGGTGTTCCGGCCCGGCGAGGAGCTGCTCCACAAGGCCGTCCCCGTCACCAACCAGTACGAGCCCGGCTCGGTCATGAAGCTGGTCACGATGGCGACAGCCCTGGAGCTGAACCTCGTGACGCCGAACACGATGGTCAACGACACCGGCATCATCTCGTTCCAGAACGGTCGCGGCCGGCCCGCGACCACCATCAAGAACTGGGACCTCCGAGCCAACGGCATGATCTCCGCCACCGAGGTGCTGGTGCGCTCGTCGAACGTCGGGACGTACCACGTCGCCCAGAAGGTCGGACCGACCGACCTCTACCGGTTCTTCGACCTGTTCGGCTTCGGCCAGCGGTCCGGCATCGAGCTGCCCGGCGAGGTGCCCGGCACGGTCCGGACCCCGGACGACCCGGCCTGGAGCGTCGTGGACCTGGCGACCAACGCGTTCGGCCAGGGCATCGCCGTCACGCCCCTCCAGATGCTGAACGCCGTCGCCGCCATCGGCAACGACGGTGTCTTGATGCGCCCGACGATCGTGAAGGAGATGGACGGCCCGGACGGCCCGCAGCCGATGGAGCCGCACCAGATCCGCCGCGCGGTCTCGCCGGAGACGGCGCGCACGCTGCGCGAGATGATGGTGACGGTGATCGACCAGCCGGCCCTGCTCCAGCACCGGATCCCCGGGGTCAGGGTGGCCGGCAAGACCGGCACCGCCGACTTCCCGACCGACCTCGGCTACACCTCCGGCAAGACGTTCGCGTCGATCGTGGCGCTGATGCCGGCCGACAAGCCGAAACTGGCGATCCTGATCCGGCTCGACGCACCCGAGGCGATGTACGGGGGCACGGCCGCCGCGCCGGTGCTCAAACGCGTCGGCAGCGAGCTTGCGGCGTACTATAGAATCCCGGCCAATGCCAATGGTCGCTAATATCCCAGCCGACAGCCGTCGCGAACACGCGAGCTTCATGGGCCACTCGTCGAGCCGGCCGGACCCGGAGGTCTGAGTGGGCACGCAACCGATGGCGCTGTCGCTGACGTTCGGCGTCATCGCCTGTCTCGTCGCCCTGGTGGCCGGTTACCCGTTCGTGCGCTTCCTCCGCCGCCGGGGGCTCGGCAAGAAGGTCCGCGTCGAGGGACCCACCAGCCACATCGAGAAGACCGGCACCCCGACGATGGGCGGCCTGCTGATCTGCGGCACCGTCCTGCTCCTGACAGCCGCCCTGACGTTCACCTTCTACTCGACGGTCGGCCGCTCGATCCTGCTGCCGCTCTTCGTGCTGGTCAGCTGCGCCGTCCTCGGCGCCATCGACGACCGCATGACGATCCAGGGCGTCGGCAGCACCGGTCTGTCGGTGCGGGCGAAGTTCGCCTGGCTGTTCGCCATCGGGACGGTCGCCTCGGTCGCCCTCTGGCACCCCCAGGTCCTCGGGATCGACTACATCTTCCTGCCCACCATCAAACAGTCGCTGACGGTCCCGCCGATCCTGTTCATCCCGCTCTCGGTGGTGGCGATCGTCGGGACGGCCAACGCCGTCAACTTCACGGACGGGCTGGACAGCCTGGCCGGCTGGACGGCGTTCGTCGCGTTCGCCGCGTTCGGCGTCATCGCCTACCTCTACGAGCAGTTCTATCTCGTGACGTTCTGCTTCACCGTGGCGGGCGCCGTGGCGGCCTTCCTCTGGTTCAACGCCCACCCGGCCCAGGTCTTCATGGGCGACACCGGCTCGCTGGCGCTCGGGGCCACCCTGGCGGTCGTAGCGTTGATGGTCGGCCAGGTGGTCCTGCTCCCAATCATCGGCGTGGTGTTCGTCGCCGAGGCGCTGTCGGTGATCCTCCAGGTCGGCTACTTCAAGATCACCAAGGGGAAACGGCTCTTCAAGATGGCGCCACTCCACCACCACTTCGAGCTGAGCGGCTGGTCGGAGACCCATGTGACGCAGCGATTCTGGCTCGTGAGCGTGCTGGCCGCCATGCTCGGCGTCGCGCTCGCGCTGATTTAGCGCACCACCGCGATGGCAGGGGACGTCTCGATCGTGAAACATCGGCATCACAAAGCGTCGGAACTGCCCATTCCCGCCCTCGCGGACCCTGCTACGCTGCGTCCGTTCGGTCAAGACGTTCGTTTCAGGCAGCAGCGGCCCGGGCTCGCCGCGCAGGCACGCAGGCACGGGAGGGGCAGGTGAGGGGTGGCAGCCACGTCGACTACATCCTGATCGGAGCAGTCGTGGTGCTGCTCGCCTTCGGCGCGCAGATGGTCTACAGCGCCAGCGTCGTGATCGCCCACAACGAGTTCAACGACGAGACCTACTTCTTTACCCGCCAGCTCACCTGGATCGCCGTTGGGACCGTCGGCCTCATCGTCGCCGCCAGCGTCGACTACCACCGCTGGCAGAAGGTCTCGCTGGCGTTGCTGATCGTCACGGTCGTCGCCCTCGTGCTCGTCCTGGTGCCGGGGCTCGGCGTGATCCAGTACGGCTCGGCGCGCTGGTTGAAGCTCGGCCCGCTGCCGTCGTTCCAGCCGAGCGAGCTGGCGAAAGTCGCCGTGGTGATCTACATGGCGGACTGGCTGGCCCGGAAGGGCCGGGGCGTCTCGCGCTTCACCCACGGCTCGATCCCGTTCCTGATCATCCTGAGCCTGATCGCCGGGCTGGTCATCGTCGAGCCGGACATGGGCACGGCGGTCATCATCTGCGCCGTCGCGTTCTCGGTCTTCTTCGTGGCCGGGGCGAACCTCTGGCACCTGATCCTCGGCTTCATCCCGGCCGGCATCGTCACCACGGCGGTCGTGATCGTGATCGAGCCGTACCGCTGGCAGCGCCTCCTCGGGTTCCTCGATCCCGACGCCGACCCGCTCGGGAAGGGCTGGCAGGCGGTGCAGACGTTCATCGCGCTGGGATCGGGCGGGCTGACCGGCGTCGGCTTCGGGATGAGCCGCCAGAAGGCGTACTACCTGCCAAACGCCCACACCGACTCGATCCTGGCGATCATCGGCGAGGAGCTGGGGCTGATCGGCACGCTGGCGGTGATCCTGCTGCTGATGATCGTCGGCTGGCGCGGCCTGCGGATCGCCCTCCGGGCGCCGGACCCGTTCGGCCGCCTGCTGGCGCTCGGCCTGACCGCCAAGATCCTCTGGCAGGCGATCATCAACATCGGCGCCGTCACCAGCTCGCTCCCGTACACCGGCGTCACCCTCCCGTTCGTGAGCTTCGGCGGCAACTCGCTCTGCATGACCATGATCGGCATCGGCCTGATGCTGAGCGTCTCGCGGTTCGCGCTCTCGGCGCCGACTGCCGCCCGACTGAACAACCGCCCCCCGCCGGCCGATCCGCCGCGCTCGATCGAGAAGCAGCCCCGGGCGAGCGGCGCCCTGCCGATGGCCGGAAGCCGTGCCCACGCCTGACCTGCTCGCTCGCGCCGAGCTGGTGGTGCGGTCCCGACGACCGCACCTGGTCGGCGTGGCCGGCGCCGCCATGCGCAGCCTGGCGGCGCTGTTCGTGGCGCTCGGGAAGGAGGTCAGCGGCTCGGACAGCGGGTCCGCGGCCGATCTCGGCGTGCTCGCGGGCCAGGGCGTTCACGCCACCCACGGCCACGACGCCCGCAACGTCGACGGCGCCGACCTCGTGGTCGTCTCGGCGGCGATCCCGACCGACAATCCGGAGCTGGAGGCGGCCCGCCGGCGCGGCATCCCGATCCTGAGCCACGCCCAGGCGCTCGGGGGGCTGATGGCGACGCGCGACGGTATCGGCGTGGCCGGCACCCACGGCAAGTCGACCACCACGGCGCTGGTCGCCCACATCCTGGCCGTCGCCGGCCGCGACCCGACCCTGGCCGGCGGCGCCGACGCCCCCGACTTCGGCGGCTACGCCCGGCTCGGCCACGGGCCGGAGCTGGTCGCCGAGGCCGACGAGTTCGGGCGACGCTTCCTGGAGCTGCACCCAAGAGTCGCGATCGTCACCGCCGTCGAGCCGGACCACCTGGACTACTACGGCTCATTCGAGGCCGTGAACGAGGCGTTCCAGCGGTTCGTCGACGGCATGGACCCGCACGGCGTCGTCGTCACCTGCGAGGACGAGCCGAACCTGGCCGCCCTGCCGCTGGCTCGGCGCCGGATCAGGTACGGCTGGGCCGGCAACGCCCACTGGCGCCTCGAACGGTTCATCGCCTGCGCTGGGGGTGGCGCCAGGTTCGTCGTGCGTCGGCCGGACGGCACGCGGGCCGAGTACACGACGCGCCTGACCGGCCGCCACCAGGCCGCGAACGCCGTGGCAGCCCTGGCGGTCGCCTGCGAGCTCGGGGTCGCCGACGAGGCCGCCCCTGAGGCCGTCGCGACCTTCCGGGGCACCCTCCGCCGCTTCGAGACGTTGGCGCTCCGGGACGGCATCTGGATCGTGGACGATTACGCCCACCACCCGACGGCTGTCGTCGCGAACCTGGCCGCCGCCCGCGAAGCCCACGCCGGCCGGCTGGTGGCCGTCTTCCAGCCCCACACGACCCACCGCACCGTCACGCTTCGAGACCAGTTCGCCGCCGCCTTCCAGGACGCCGACCGGGTCGTCGTGACCCCGATCTATCAGCCGACCGGCCGCTCGGTCGGCCCGCCCGAGATCACCGCCGACGACCTGGTGCGGCAGATGTCACATCCGAACGCGACGGCCGTCCGATCCCTCGACGCGGCGTACGACCTGGTCATGCGAGAGCTGAGGCCCGGCACCCTCGTGATCGTGCTCGGCGCCGGCGACGTCACCTCGCTGGCGCACCGCCTCGCCACTACCGTCGATTCCGGCGCTATCGCCGCGGTGGCGCCCGTCGGCGCGCGGGCGGGAGCGGCCCGGTGAGCGCCCTCGCCTGCCTCGAAGTGGACGCCGCCGAGCAGGTACCGCTCGGCCGGTACACCTCGCTGCGCGTCGGCGGACCCGCCCGGCGCTTCCTCTCCAGCACCGACCTCGCGGCCCTCGCACGGCTCCTCGACGCCGCCCACGAGGACGGCGTGCCGGCACTGGTCCTGGGCGGCGGTACGAACCTGCTGATCGCCGACGATGGGTACGACGGCGTCGTCGTCCGGTACACCGGCCTGGGCCACACCATCGAGGCCGAGCCCGGCGACCGTCTGCTGGTGCGCGCCGCTGCCGGCGTGAACGTCTCGAACCTCGCCCGGCGACTCGCCCACGAGGGGCTGGGCGGCCTGGAGTGGGCGGCCACGGTGCCGGGCACGGTTGGCGGCGCCGTCGTTAACAACGCGGGCGCGTTCGGCGGCTGCATCGCCGATCACCTGGTGGACGCCGAGATCGTCGGCACGGATGGCGCCGTCCGCACCGTCGGGGCCGCCGACCTGGAGTACGCCTACCGCGCCAGCGTGCTCAAGCGCGGCGCGCTCGGCTCGGTGGTGGTGCGATCCGCGCGGCTGCGCGTCCACCGCGCCGAGCCGGTGCGCGCGACCGCCCGGATCGCGGAGCTCCAGAACCAGCGCACCGCCACCCAGCCGCGCCAGTTGAGCGCCGGCAGCATCTTCGCCAACCCGCCCGGCGACTACGCCGGCCGGCTGATCGAGGCGGTCGGCCTGAAGGGCGAGCGACGCGGCGGCGCCGAGATCTCGGCGCTGCACGCCAACTTCATCGTCAACACCGGCTCGGCCACCGCCCGCGACGTCCTGGCCTTGATGCGGCTCGCGCAGGACACGGTCTGGGAGCGGCATGGCGTCTGGCTCAGGCCGGAGGTCCAGCTCGTCGGCGCCTGGGACCCCCGAGAGCTGGCCGCGCTGGCCGGTCCCGCCGAGCGAGCGTCGCCATGAGCGTCGCGCGCGGCCACGCGAGCGCCTCCTGGGCGTCCGATCCGGAGCCGCTCCAGCACGCGCCCGGTCCTGGGGGCTCGCCGCTCTGGGCCTGGGTGGTGACGAAGCTGTTAGCACTCTTCCTATTGTTCGGTGCTTCAGGGCTGCTGTATCATGTGGCCGCCTCAGACGACTTCCGTATCGAGCGCGTCGTCGTGGTCGGCTCCCGGCTCATCCCGTCGGCTGAGATCGAGCGCACCGCGGCGGTCGCGGGATTGAACATCTTCTGGGTCAGGGAAGAGGAGGTCGACCACCGATTGCAGGCCATCGCAGCGGTTCAATCGGCTCGAGCGCGAACGGTGCTCCCGGACCGGCTCGAGGTCCGGATCGTGGAGCGAGCGCCTGTAGCCGTCTGGCAGAATGGTGGGATGTCGTACCTCGTTGACGCCGAGGGGCGCGTCCTGCAGGCGACTGACAAGGCCGTGGCCCTCCCGACGATCCGGGACGTCGGCGACCAGCCGGTCCAGACGGGCAGCTCGGTCGACCGCGCCGCGCTCGCCACAATGTTCCGGCTCCAGCAGCTCATGCCACGGGTGGCCGGGCTAACGCCGAGGGAGATCGAATACGGCCTCGATACCGGCGTCACGGTCGTGACGGACTCCGGCCCGCGCGTCCGGTTCGGCAGCGACGAGGATCTCGAATGGCAGCTCACCTCGCTGGTCGCGATCCGCCGCGAGCTGGACCGCCAGGGCCAGCGGCCCGAGCTGATCGACGTCCGATTCAGGGATCGGCCGTATGCACGCTGAAGCGTCGAGGAGCGGCGGTAAGACCGTGAGAGAGAGTCGGGGCCGGTAAATGGCGCGAGAGCGAATCGTCGTCGGGATCGATGTCGGGACGACCAAGGTCTGTACCTTGATCGCTGCCGTCTCGCCCGAGGACCAGCTCGAGATCATCGGGGCCGGCATCACCCCGTCTCGGGGCATGCGCCGGGGCGTGGTCGTCGACGTCGACGACGCCGTCCAGGCGATCAGCTCCTCGGTCCAGAAGGCCGAGCAGCAGTCCGGCTACAAGATCATGAGCGCCTTCGTCGGCATCTCGGGCGCCCACATCAGCTCGACCAACAGCCACGGCGTCGTCGCCGTCCGCCGCACCGACAATGTCATCACCGAGGACGACATCGAGCGCGCCCTGGAGGCGGCGAAGGTCGTCAACATGCCGCACGACCGCGAGGTGATCCACGTCGTGCCGCGCCACTTCGTGATCGACGGCCAGGAGGGGATCAACAACCCGGCCGGCATGCTCGGGCGGCGCCTCGAAGTCGAGACGACGGTCGTCACCGGCACCCAGACGGCGATCCACAACCTCTCGCGCTGCATCGAGCAGGTCGGCGTCGGCATCGACGCGCTGGTGGTCCAGCCGATCGCCGCCGGCGAGGCCGTCCTGACCACCGCCGAGAAGGACATGGGCGTCGCCCTCGTCGACCTCGGCGGCGGCACGACCGACGCCGGCGTCTTCATCGACGGCTCGATCTCGTACATCGCGGCGGTGCCGGTCGGCGGCAACCACATCTCGAACGACATCTCGATGGGCCTGCGGACGCCGTTCCTGGCGGCCGACGAGATCAAGATCCGCCACGGCTACGCGATCTCCGAGGCGATCGAGGAGGACCGCGTCATCGACATCGCCTCCTACGACGCCGGCGACGGCGAGCCGATCTCGCGCCGCGAGCTGGCCCAGATCATCGAGGCCCGCCTCGAAGAGACGTTCGAGCTGGTCCGCGAGAGCCTGGAGCGCGGTGGCTTCGAGATCACCCGCTCCGGCCGCGACGGCGGCATCCCCGGGGGCATCGTGCTGGTCGGCGGCACGGCTCAGCTCCAGGGCATCCGGCGCCTCGCCCAGGAGGTGTTCAACACCTCGGTCCGGATCGGCACGCCGACCGGCATGTTCGGCCTCGTCGAGTCGATCAGCAACCCGGCCTATGCCGCGAGCGTTGGACTGTCGAAGTGGGGCCTCTCGCAGGCCGATGACTTCGGCGGCCCGGCCGGCGATGGCGCGCTCGTAAGGCTCAAGGAGTGGCTGCGGAGCTTCTTCCCGGAGTGATACCCTATCCACCACGGGGCGCGCGGCAGGAGGCAACGGTGAACGGAGAGGGTGAGGTCTCGGCGCGGATCGTCGTTGTCGGCGTTGGCGGCGGTGGATCGAACGCTGTGAATCGCATGATCCAGGCCGGTGTCCACAGCGTCGAGTTCGTGGCGGTGAACACCGACGCGCAGGCGCTGGCCCGCTCCGACGCCCGCCATCGCATCCGGATCGGCGAGAAGCTGACGCGCGGGCTCGGAGCCGGCGGCAGCCCGCAGGTCGGGCAGCGCGCCGCCGAAGAGTCCCAGGAGCTGATCTACGACCTCCTCCGGGGCGCCGACATGGTCTTCGTGGCGGCCGGCATGGGCGGCGGCACCGGCACCGGCGCCTCGCCGGTCGTCGCCAGCATCGCCCGCGAGCTCGGCGCGCTGACCGTCGGTGTGGTGACCAAGCCGTTCAGCTTCGAGGGCCGCAAGCGGATGGCCGCCGCCGAAGAGGGGATCGTCAACCTTCGCCAGCGCGTCAACACCCTCATCACGATCCCGAACGACAAGATGCTCTCGGTCGTCGACAAACGGGCGTCGCTCGAGCAGGCATTCGGCGTCGTCGACGACGTGCTGCGCCAGGGCATCCAGGGCA
>Ga0075420_100001348_pt1 | contig 20806 bp, 20 predicted proteins | sample SoiMetdeltSBSDD4_FD_75296 | JGI IMG/M metagenome (GOLD analysis project Ga0075420, IMG submission 75296) | Bulk soil microbial communities from a Populus tree surrounding site in Tennessee, USA - Soil MetaG P. deltoides SBSDD4 | ecosystem: Environmental > Terrestrial > Soil > Tree plantation... | reverse complement strand
GCCGCCTCCAGCTCGTGCCGTGCATCCGCAAACCGCGCACGGACCTCAGCCGACAACGCGAGGTCGGTCCTGGCCAGCTGACGATCGACGTTGAACATGCGGAAGCGGATGCCTTCCATGTGAAAGGCTCCAATCGCCCGCACGAGCGCCTCGCACTCCGCGATGAGCGACGCGACCGTTGCCGGCTGAGCATCCGCCTTCAGCAGAGCGATGATGTTCTCCACAGCCGCCTTCGCGGCCTGACGATGATCGGTGGTGGTCATGGGTCGTGTCCTTGTAGCGTACTGAGCCGTGGCGCGGTCGTCAATCGCGTGAACCTTCGTGTGAACCCTCGTATGAACCCACGTCTGAACCCCTCGTATGAACCTTCGTGACCCCGTATAAAATCCTCAGATGACCACCGACGAGAAGCCGATCGGGCGCGCGCGCGCCGAACCTCCCGATCTGAGTGAAAAAGGCGGCCTGAAAGGCGGAACGCCGCAGCGCTCGGACGAGCGGTTGTACATGCAGCTCACCGCCTTCGGCGAGTGTCGAAATACCGCCGCGACTGTCGCATATCTGGCCGGGACGGGAATGCCCGCCGTCGTCTACGAGGACCTGAACGACCCGCTCGGGGTCGCGGTGCTGACGTTTTCGATGAGCCCCGACCATTTCATCGACAAGGTCCGCCCGCTCCTGGCCTCGGGACCGTTCACCAGTCTGGTGCAGAAGCCGCAGTACGCGATGTTCGGCAGAACTTACGCACTTGGCTACGAACCCGATCTCGTCGATACGCTGATTCATCGTCCGACGCGCACTGTTCTGAACGAGAGCTGGCCCTGGGCCATCTGGTATCCGCTCCGGCGGAGCGGCGGATTCGCGCAGCTTTCGGCCGACGAGCAGCGCGCGATTCTCGGCGAGCATGGGGCGCTCGGCAAGACGTTCGGCGCTGCTGACTACGCGCACGACGTCCGCCTCGCGTGTCACGGGCTCGACCGCGACGACAATGACTTCGTCATCGGCCTGGTCGGCAAGGAGCTTTTTCCGCTGTCGGCGCTGGTGCAGGCCATGCGGAAGACCCAGCAGACGGCGCTTTATCTCGATCGGCTGGGGCCGTTCTTCGTTGGGCGCGCGGTCTGGAAGAGCCCCATTTGAGACGGTCGTCCAGTCTAACTCGGCTGTTCCCGTCTCACACATGCGCGAGGTACCCACTCGAACCTGAACTGGCGCGAGTGTTGCTGTCTCTCGTCATGATAGCCAGGGTGTCGAGTGCCCGGCGGTCGTTCATGAGGTGCATGTGCCGAATCTGAAGGGCCGCCGGCCGCGCCGGCTCACACCCGAGGAACGGAAATCCCTGACCCATGGTGATTTCTGGATCCCCGAAGAGGAGCGCGAGATTTACCGCCGCGCGCTCGCTGCCCTCAACGCCGCCGACATCCCCTATGTCGTCGCCGGCGCATACGCCATCTACGAACACACCGGGATCTACAGAAAGACCAAGGACCTCGATTTGTTTTTCGAGCCGTCTGCCGTCGTGCCCGCAGCCAGAGCGCTTCGCGATGCAGGGTTCGTGACGCGCCTCGAAGACCCGCACTGGCTCGCGAAGGCAACCGTCGGCGAGCACTTCGTCGATCTGATCTTCGGCATGGGCAACGGCGTCGCGCAGATCGATGAAGGCTGGATCCAGAACAGCCGTCCTGGAATTCTCGCGGCCACACCAGTCCGAATCGCCCCGCCGGAGGAATTGATCTGGCACCGCCTGTTCATCGGCGAGCGGCATCGTCACGACATGTCGGATGTCGTGCACCTGATCCTCTGCCGCGGCGACACGCTCGATTGGAAGCGTCTGGTAGGTCGCGTCTCGGAGCACTGGCCGCTGCTGCTGGCACAGTTGCTGATGTTCAACTACGTTTACCCGGGCTACCGCGGCAACGTCCCGGAATGGGTGATGGATACGCTCCTCGCGCGCGCCCAGGCGGATTCTGGCGAAACGATCGATGACCTCGACTACACCCGCGGCCCGTTGATCTCACGTTTCAGCTTCACGATCGACGTCCGCGAATGGGGCTTCGTCGACCCTCGCGCCAGCCTCGTCCGGGACGCCATCAACCGCCCCGAAATCCGAGCGATCGCCGAATCCGATGTGTGGGACGAACGCGGTGAGGAACGCCCGGAACCCAGGGATTTGGCATTGGAGATCCCGGGGAATCTGGACTGAGGATCCCTTCCCCCGCGACGTGGCCGCGCACTCGTGGGACCGCCGGCACCCTTGGCACCCCCAGGCGCCACCCCCGCACCTTCGGCACCCGTGGCACGTGTGGCACCTTTGCGAATGCTATAGTGATACCTCCGATGATGAAGCGGCTCTTCGGTGCAGGGTTCTGGGGCGGAGAGGGGAACATCCTCACCGGCCGCCTGGGGCCCCTCGAGTCCGACGTGATGAACATCGTCTGGCGTGGCGCGGACGTCGCCGTCAAAGACGTTCAGGGTCTGCTGGGCAGGCCCGTCGCGTACACGACGGTGATGACCACGCTCGACCGGCTCTTTAAGAAAGGTTACGTCCGTCGCCGTCGCGAGGGCCGGGCGTTTCTGTACACCGCGGTGCTGGCGAAGCACGAGCTGGAAGTCAACGTCACGAGCGGCCTGCTGAAGGATCTGCTGGCGGGTGACACCGCCACCCCGGTGCTTTCGAACCTGGTCGACGCCGTAGCGGACCGGGACAACAGTCTCCTCGAGGAACTCGAGCGGCTCATTCGCGACAAGCGTCAGCGGATGAAGCGGGGGCAGGGATGAGGCTGGTCATCTCCACCGCCATCCTGACGTTCGCGTGGTTTGCCGCGGTCAACATCGTCGTGTCGGCAGCCGCCTGGCTGCTGACGCGCCGCGCGGCCTCCAGCCAGTCGCTCGGGCCGGAAGGGCTGCTCACGCTGCGGCTACTCCCCAGCGTCGTCTCTCTGATCGTCGTCGCGCTCGTCGTTTTCCCCGGTCACCTGCTGTACGAACCAACGGAATCCGATGAGGCGTTCGGCGTGGCGCTCTGGGCACTCGTGGCGCTGACCACTGCGCTCCTGGTGCGCTCATGCCAGCGTCTGGCGTCAGTCGCGCGCGCGTCGGCTTCGCTGAGCCGCTGGGCGCTCGCGGCGAATGGCCGTACGGGTCAGGAGACGCTAGAGATCAAAGGCCTCAACGGCGTGTCACTGGCTGGGGTGTTCCGCACGCGCATTCTGATCGGTTCAAACGCCAGAGCCGCGCTGAGCGACGCGGAACTCGAGGTGGCCGTGGCGCACGAGCTCGCACATCGCAGCTGCTGGGACAATCTGAAACGCTGCGCGATGTTTTGCGCGCCGGACGTCTTCGGTTTCACGTCAGCCGCGCGCGACCTCGAAGCTCGCTGGCGCGCCGAGGCGGAGTGCCGGGCAGACGCCCTGGCGGTGGGCGGCGATGAAACGCGCGCGACGCACCTCGCGTCAGCGCTCGTCAAGGTGGCGCGGCTTAGCCAGCTTTCTACGCCGTCGCATGTGTCTCCGATCTGGAGCACGTTCCACGAAGCGTCGCTGCTCGAGGCGCGCGTCCGCCGCCTCGTCGCCGAACCGAACGTGCTTCGCACGGAGCCGTCTTCGCCCGTGCGGTATCTCACCGCCATTGCCGTGTTCCCGCTCGTGGTCTGGCTGGCCGGTCTGCCGTACCAGCTTCACCTCATGACGGAATTCCTCATCGCGTCGCTGCCGTAACCGCCGGCAGGGCGCTCGACGCGCTTCCAGCGAAGCACGCTTCCTGTGCGAGAATCATCGCCGATGTCGGGCAGTATTGGACATTACCGCATCGTCCGCCAGATCGGCCGCGGCGGCATGGGGATCGTCTATGAGGCGCTCGACGATCGGCTCCAGCGGTCGGTGGCGCTGAAGACGATCCAGCCCGCCTCCGATCCGCAGATGCGCGAGCGCTTCCTGCGTGAAGCGCGCGCGGCCGCCGCCGTCAGCCATCCGCACATCTGTCCCCTGCACGAGATCGGCGAGCACGAGGGAAACCCGTTCCTGGTGATGGAACTGCTCGAGGGCGAATCTCTCGCGGCACGGCTCGAGCGTGGGGCCATCCCGCCGCCTGAAGCGATCGGTCTCAGCCTCTCGATCCTGTCGGCGCTCGGCGCGCTCCACGCGCGTGGATTCGTTCACCGCGATCTCAAACCATCGAACGTCTTCCTCAGCGTGCACGGCGTCAAACTGCTCGATTTCGGCCTGGCCCGGCCGGTGTCGTTCGATGCCGATGCCACGTCGCTGACGTTGCCCGGTGTGTTGCTGGGCACACCCCGTTACATGGCGCCGGAGCAGGCGCGCGGCTCTGAAGTGGACTTCCGGGCAGACATTTTCACAGCCGGCGCGTTGCTGTTCGAAATGCTCAGCGGACGGCCGGCGTTCAACGGCGAGTCGGCCATCGAGCTCTTGCACTCCGTGATCCACGAGCAGCCGCCAGCGCTCGTCGGGTCGCTGGCCGTGGTCGAGATCGATCGGGTCATCCAGCGTTCGCTGGCGAAGGCGCCGGACGACCGGTATCAGTCGGCCGACGAGATGGCACGCGATCTTCGCTCGTGCTTGTCGAGAGACGACGTCAGTGGTGCTACGGTTGCCAGGGCGACCACGCGTCTCGTGGTACTGCCGTTCAAGCTGCTCCGTCCTGATCCGGCAATCGACTTCCTGGCGTTCAGCCTGCCGGATGCGATCACGGTGTCGCTGACGGGTCTCGGATCACTCGTCGTGCGCTCGAGCCTGACCGCCGCGAAGTTCTCCGCCGATCAACCCGATCTGCGGGTCATCGCGACCGACGCCAACGTGGACGCGATCGTCACCGGCTCGCTGCTCCACGCGGGAGGGCAGTTGCGGGTCAGCGTCCAGTTGATCGAGGTGCCGTCTGGCACGGTGCGCTGGTCGCACGCCATTCAGGCGCCGCTCGACGATCTCTTCAGCATTCAGGATTCCATCTGTTCCGAGGTGGTCGGCGCGCTTGCGGTGCCGTTGTCGAATCGCGATCAGCGGCAGCTCCGCCAGGACGTGCCGGCGAATCCTGAAGCCTACGCGAGCTACCTGCAGGCCAACCGTCTGAGCGAGTCGTCGGCTCAGTGGAACACCGCGCGCGAAATGTACCAGCGGGCTGTCGAGGCCGACCCCGCTTACGCCCCCGCATGGGCACGACTCGGGAGATGTCTCCGGCTGATGGGGAAGTACGGTGGGGTCGGCGACGAGGCCTACCTCGCGCAAGCGGAGGAAGCGTTCCAGCGCGCGTTCAAGATCAACCCGGAGCTGTCGCTCGCGCACAACCTGTATACCAACGCTGAAGTGGACTCGGGGCGCGCGCTGCACGCGGTCGTGCGCCTGCTCGGACGCGTCCGGGAACGGACCAGCGAGCCGGACTTGTATGCGGGGCTCGTCCATGCGTGCCGGTACGCTGGTCTCCTCAACGCATCGATTGCCGCCTACGAACGCGCCAAGCGGCTCGATCCGGCCATCCGGACGAGCGTTGCGCACACGTACTTCATGAACGGCCAGTACGGGCGCGCGATTGAAACGGATATCGATTCGCCGCCCTACGTCACGGTCATGTCACTGATGGCGATGGGACGTACCGATGAAGCAGCGACGCTGTGCCACTCGGCGAAGTCACGAATGACCGGCAACGATCATCTGAGGCTGATACTCGACGCCGGGCTCGGCATCCTCGAAGGCAACCTCGAGGATGGCCGCGCGGCTCTCGACAAACTGATCGCGCTGCCGACGTTCTCCGATCCTGAAGGCTGGTACTACTGGGCCCAGGCCGCGACGCAGCTGAAAGACGAGTCGGGCGCGCTTGCCCTGCTCGCTCGTGCCGTCGATGCCGGTCTCTCTTCCGTGCGCGGACTGGAAACGACGCCGCTCCTCGACCCCCTTCGTACGTTTCCGCAATTCAACGAGGTCGTGGCGCGCGCGCGCACCGGGCAGTCCATTGCCACGCGGGCGTTTACAGACGCGGATGGACACAGGCTGCTGGGTCTGCCCGTGGCCTGAGCCGCGAGGCACTATCAGTCACGAACCGTCAGGCCTGCGCGATGCGGCGCGCGAGAGCCCGTCCCGCGATGTGTGCCGTGCACCACGCCCACTGGAAGTTGAAGCCGCCGATGCGGCCGTCAGCATCCAGAATCTCTCCGGTCAGATACAGCCCCGGACACACGCGCGATTCCATCGTCGCCGGATCGATCTCGGTCAGGGGAACCCCGCCGGCGGTGACCTCGGCGTAGTTGTAGCCGCGCGAGTCGCGGATCTGGAGCGGCCAGGCTGTCAGCGCCAGAGACAGCCGTCGCCGATCGTCACGTGTCAAGTGGGCAAGCGTGGCAGCGCGATCCAGTCTCAGCGTATCGAGTGACGCCGCTGCTACCGCGGCGGGCATCAACTTCGACAGCGTGGCATGAAGAGATGCGCGGGGCTGAGCGGCGGCGAGCTCTTTCAGCCGCGCGTCGAGCGCCTGGTCGTCAAGGCCGCACAGGCGCACGGTGATCTTCATGTCCTGATGCTCGAGCCTGGATCGGAGCCAGAAACGCGACGCATCCAGCACGACCGGCCCGCTGACGCCGAAATGCGTCCAGAGCAGTGACCCTGTAAGCGTGTGCGCACGCTTGCCGATCGTCCAGAGATCGAGGCTGACCTCGTGAGCCACTCCGCTGAGCCCGGCGTGAAATCCATCATCGAGCAGCAACGGCACCAGCGCGGGCGTGGGTGCGACGATCGAGTGGCCGAGTGCGCGCACGAACGTATAGCCTGCGCCGTCACTCCCGGTCTTGGGCAGCGATAGTCCGCCAGTGGCAAGGACCACGGCATTGCTGCGGAGGAGGCCTTGCGAGGTCGAGAGAGAGAAGCCGTCACCATCGCGTTCGATCCCGGTCACGCGATGCTCCGGACCGAGCTGACAACCCGTCCGCGCGAGCTCGGTCAGCAACGCGTTCAGAACATCGCGAGACTTGTTGGTGTCCGGAAACAGCTTGCCGCCCGGTTCCTCATGCAGCGGCACGCCGATCTCGCGGAAAAAGGCGACAGTGTCTTCGACGGTCAGCGCTCGCAGGATGCGGCGCACGATCGGCCGGGGGCCGCCTTGAAAATCTATTTCCGACACAACCGAGTTGGTGACATTGCAGCGCGACCCTCCGCTGACGAGGATCTTGGCGCCCGGGCGTTTGGCGCCATCGAGAACGAGCACGCGAGCTTGAGCGTTCTGGCGGCGGAGGAAGATTGCCGTGGCGAGCCCTGCCGCACCCGCGCCGACGATGATGACGTCGGGGCCGGCGGGCGATAATGACGAATGGCGTTCCGGAAGCATCTGCTGGATCTCGGATTCGTCTTCGATCAACCGCGATTGTCCAAGCCCGGGAAGTGTCCGGAATGCAGGGGCTCACGGATCTTCGAGCCGCTGATCAGAGTCGAGAAGCAGACGGGGCAGTAGTGTATCCTGATTCGCCCGCAGGAACGGGAAACGGGAACGGGGGGATCTCGCATGGTGCATATGGATGGGGGACTGCTACCGCTGGAGACGTTCCGGCTGCTCGTCGAGGAGTCCCTCACGGGTCTCTACCTGATTCAGAACGATCGGCTCGTTTACGTGAACCAGACCCTTGCTGACTTCTTCGGGTATTCACGGGACGAGATGCTTCGCCTGCCATCCGTCCTCGACGTCATTGAGCCGGGCGATCGCGAGATCGTCCGCGAAAAGATGCGCCAGCGTCTCTCGGGTGAAGTGACGGCAGTGAAGTACGCGGTTCGCGCCCTGCGCAAGGATGGCCAGATCATCACGCTCGACGTTCGTGGCCAGGGCACCACTTACACCGGCGCGCCGGCGGTCATGGGCAGCATGCTCGACATCACCGGGCAGAAGCGGATGGAGGAAGCGCTTCGCAACCTCTCGCTGATCGACGACCTCACCGGCGTCTACAACCGTCGCGGCTTCATGACGCTCGCCGAACGTCATCTGACGATGGCGCGGCGCCGCAAGCGCGAGCTGCTGCTGATCTTTGCCGATGTCGACGAGCTCAAGCAGATCAACGACGAGTTCGGCCACGCGACCGGCGATCTCGCGCTCGTCGAGGCGGCGGCCGTGTTGCGGAAGACCTACCGGAGCGTGGACATCATCGCGCGGCTGGGTGGCGATGAGTTCACGGCGTTCCCGCTCGAAGCGGGGAGCGACAACGCCTCGCTACTGTTGAAGCGGCTGCAGGAGGCCATCGATCGCAATAACGCCGAGGCCACACGTCCTTATAAGCTGTCGATCAGCGTCGGGATCAGCCGGTTCGATCCCGAGCGTTGCCAGACGATCCAGCAGTTGCTGGAAGAAGCGGATCAGGAGCTCTACGCGCGCAAGCGGGCCCGCCAGCAGGCGCATACCTGACCTGTCCGTCGTCAGTGAACGACTGAACTCCCGCGCACCAGGCTCTCGACCGCCTGCGCAAGCTGCGCCGGTTCGAATGGCTTCGCGAGGTGCATCTGAAAACCGGCGGAGAGCGCTTGACGCTTTTCGTCGTCTCGCGCGTGGGCGGTGACCGCGGCTGCGGGAATCGTGGCCACGCGGCCCTCTCCTGATGACCGCACGCGCCGAATCAGCGCATAACCATCCTCGCCGGGCATGGCGATGTCGGCGAGCAGCACGTCCATCTCGCGATCTTCGAGAATCGTGAGGGCATCGCCTGCGGACCCGGCAAGCGTTACCGTGGCACCGCAGCCCTCGAGCGTGTGCGCCATGATTTCCCGCGTATCGGGCTCGTCGTCCACGACCAGCACGCGAATGCCGTCGAGCCGTGGCGACAATTGTGCCGCCGGTGTAGGGTGTTCGGCGTCGGGCTGTCCGGTGCCCCGTTCCGGACGCTGACCGGCGACCGGGAGACGGACGATGAACGTCGACCCCCGATCGCGTCCCTCGCTTTCAACCGCGATCGTGCCCTTGTGACCCTCGACGAGCTGTCTGGCGATCGACAGACCCAGCCCGAGGCCGCCGTGGCTCCTGGTGGTCGTGCTGTCGGCCTGACGGAACCGGTCGAAGACATGGGGCAGGAACTCGGGTTCGATGCCCACGCCCGAATCGATGACCCGGATCTCCACCGACCGATCGACGAGGCGCGTGTCGATGGTCACCCGTCCGTTCTTGGGTGTGAACTTCAGCGCGTTGCCGAGGAGGTTGAAGAAGACCTGCTCGAGCCGCCGCAGGTCGCCGATCACCGTGACCGCGGGAATGATCGACAACTGCAGTTCGATCCCGTGCGCGGCCGCCGAGGGGATCATCGACTCGACCACACCACGAATCAGATCCCGAAGATCGATCTCCTCGAGCTCGAGGCGCGCCCGGCCCCCGACGATACGCGAGAAGTCGAGTAGCTCGTCGATGAGTCGCGTCTGGCGCGTGGCGTTGTCGTGGATCGACTGCAGCGCGCGTGCTGCGACCGCCGGGTCGAGCGACCCTCGCTGCAGCATCGACGTCCAGCCGAGCATCGCGTTCAGCGGCGTTCTGAGCTCGTGCGAGACGATCGAGACGAACTCGTCTTTCAGGCGGTTGGCCGCTTCGGCATCCGATCGGGCCCGCTGCGCAGACTCGTAGAGCCGGGCGCGATCGAGCGCCTGGGCGCAGTGCTGGGCCACGGAGAGGAGCAGCGCACGATAGCTCTCGTCGAAGTTCACCGGAACGGTGAAGTGAAACGCCAGCACACCGATGGGCGTGCCTTCGATCATCAGCGGCAGCGTCGCTGACGAGACGAAGCCCCCGTCGGCAGCGATCGTCGCCGAGCGCCAGTAGTGCTCCTGCCACTCGTTGAACGAGCCGATGAACACGCCGCGTCCCGTCTGGACCGCCTGCGTCGCGCAGTACCCCGTCTCGGCCGGGAAGCGGTTCGGAACGCCGTCCTGTTCGCGCGCGTTGTCGTCGAAGAGCGATTCGAAATACGTGCCGTTCTCGACGAGCAACGTCACGTCGCCTGTCGTCGCGCCGACGACGATCTTGCCCTGGTGCACGATGGCCTGCGCGACGGCATGCATGGTCACCGACTCCGACAGTCCGGCAGTCAGCCCGTGCAATCGGCTCGTCCTGGCGGCGAGGGCGCGGTAGCGCCCCTCACTCGCGCGAAGCGCGAGCTCGACCTTCTGGCGCTCGGAAAGCTCCTGATCTGCGCGCGCCCGCAGGCTCTCGGCCTCGACACGCGCGCGCTGGGCCGTCTCGTACTGCCACGTGCGATCGAGCGCTTGAGCGGCACGCTTGCCGAGCACGAACAGATACTCGCGATCCTCCGCAGAAAACTGCCGGTCGCGGCGGAAGTCGAGGCGGACCACGCCGACGACCCGGCTGCCGATCATGAAGGGAACCGCGACCGTGGCACATGAGTTCGAGGGATACAGATCGGGGGGCAGATCGGGGTACTCGTTTAGAAGTTTCGCGCGCGTGTCGAGGATCACCGGCGCCGCACGATCGATCGCGTCAGACACCGGATTGCGCGCCGACTCCATCAGCGCTTTGAGACGCACCGGATCATCCAGCTTGAAAGCGACTGATCGGGCGACTTCGAAGTGTCCATCGCTCCCCGTCAGAAACAGGACGCCTGCCTCCGCGCCGAGCGCGTGCAACGGCTCCTGGAGCGAGGCCTCAACCACAGAGGATGGGGTGCGCGCCTGCCCGAGCGCGGCGGTAAGCTCGGAGACCCGATCCGCCTGGCGTGCCTGACGTTCGGCGGCCACGCGCGTCTCTCGATCGACGCGGCTCTGACGGTAGCCGCGTTCGACGAGGACCGCGAACACGAGCCAGCTGGCCAGATAGAGGCCGATCGCCAGTGCGCGATCCCAGCCCCCGAAGCTGAGAAATGACCCGGGTTCGAGCAGGAGGAAGTCCACGCCCGCGGCGGCCACCAGCAGCGCGACGCCACCGGCGGTGAAACCGCCGTACCACGCGGTCAGCGCAGCCGCCAGCGACAACGGTGTCAGGGCAAGCAGCGGCGCGATTGGCGCGATGATGACCTCGAGCCACAACGCGACGCCAACCGCGACAAGTCCGAAACCATAGACAGCGGGTTTGTGCGGCAAACGGGAATTGCGCAGATCCAATGGCATATCGCTCTGTCCCGTCGTTCGCAGGATCCCCCGTGGGGCCGACGGGTGTTGATTTCGGTCGGAGTCTTGAGGGTAACACGAGCTGCAAGCCGATTGGAGTGCCGATCGGCTTGCTGCTGGAAAGTCCTTGTCTATCTGTCGCTTACCGCTTGATCGCCGTCGACTCGCAACCGAGCTCGATACAGACGCGGTCCAGCAGGAGGAGGGCACCCGCGGCGGCCGAACCCGCGTTGCGAAGCACGGCCGGGTCGGCGCCACTGACCCGGAGCTTGAGCGCCCGCTGTGCGAGCGTGCACGACTGCAGCAGCATGTCGTGCGTCGGCCCCAGGTCCGGGGGCGGCTTGATCGCCGCCAGCGACTGGCGGATCGATTCGGCTCGCTCGATCGCGGCCGGCACTCCTGGCAGCGCTTCCGTCTTCAGCAGATCGATCGACGCCAGCAGCGGCCGTAGCCCGCGCAGCTGATCCAGCGGTGCGTTGATCTGCGCGCGGTAACGGTCATCACCACGCTGCGGTTTCGCCGCTGTCCCGGCCGGCGGTGTTGCGAGCGGATTGAATCCCGGCGGGGGAGGCGGCGTCCCCGAAGTGCCTCCTGGTATCGGTGCCGCCGGATCGCTGGGCTTCTGCGGTGGCGGCGCTGCCGTATTAGGCGGCGGCGTCTGCACAGGCGGCGTCTGCGCAGGCGGTAGCGCCTGCACGGGCGGTGTCTGGACGGGCGGAGGTGATGTCTGAACCGGCGGTGGCGATACCGGATTCGCCGGGGGCGCCGGCGGAGGCGTGGGCGGCGCTGATTGTACGGGCTTGTTCGCCGGCGGCTGCGGCGGTGGACTCTGCGGCTGCTGCGGTGGATTCTGCGGCTGCGGCGCGGGGGCTGGCGTCGTTGGCTTCGCTGATGGAGGAGCCTGGACGGTCGGCGTCGGCGACGTCGTCACCGGAGGCGGTGGTGACGCCGGTAACGATCCCACAGGCGGCACCGATGCCTGTGCGGGTGTAGTCCCCTTTGCGGCGGTCATCACCTTGTGCATGCCCACGAGGATCCTGATACGGCCTGCGCCGCGGCCGTCCGTGTCCACGCGAATCGGCAGCTCGCGCTTCAGATCCAGAACGACGCGTGAAATCAACGGCTCGATGCTGTACGTCGCGACGCGCACGCGGAGAACGAGCGGATCCGTCGAATTCAGTACGCCGCGCGATTCGGGCGCGACGTTCGGGAAGTCCACATAGAACCGAAAGGGATCGTGCGCGACGCCAAACGTCGGCTCCGGAAGTGGCCCGTCGGCCTCGAGCGTCACGATAGACACGTCGCCCTCGCGCGCGAGCTGAACCGTGACGAGGTTTGCGGGCCGCCCTGCCAATGATTGCGCGCTGATGTCAGCGCGCGCGGCGGTGATCCCGCAGGCGAGCATGAAAAACAGCAGCGGTCGAGCGCGCGCGAGTGCGGGGAGCCTGAAGAACACCATCGAAACCCGTAATTTGAAGAGGCTACATCCAGCTGGTTCGCAAGTCCAGAGAACGTCCATGGCGGTTTCCCCAACTCATCGTTCCCTCTTTCAGTGTGGAATGCGTTGACACCTTGTGATGACCTTAGTCGCCACCCAGGGAGACTTTCCACACACACCGATCCTGTAACTGACTGATTTCAGACTGGTTCTGGCCTCGGCTGCCGTAGGCAGAACTCTTGCGCTTGTCGAACGCGGAGGCTCCCCCAGCCGTGCAGATCGGATTGCTACCTCTCACCCTCGCCGTTGCCGTCGCGGCTACCCGACTGACGGGTGCATTCGCAGCCGCTGACGTCATCGGGTATGTCTATCTCGCGGTCATCACCACGAGACTGACGCGGCACACCGGCGCGTTCGCACGCCCTCAGGCACATGGCGCGCGAATGGATGTCTGATCCGTCCGCTGCCTGCTGCTACTGCTTGATCAACTGAAAACGGCCGCCGACGAACGTGTTGCCACACGTATCGCCACCGGTGTAGTTACCCGCCATGCTCGTCGAGAGCAAATCGGTCGTGGTGGCGGCGAATGAGGCCGAGCAGTCCGGCGCATCGACGATGCCGCCGCGTGGGACGTTGATTGTGAACACGAATGTATTGGCGGTTGCCTGACCCGACACGGTGCCGTTGTTGTAGATGGGGGCCCCCACGGCGTTCGTTCCGCGCATTGTGCCGGTTACATTGATCCCCGTTTGGGTCAGCGTCAGGATCATTTGGAACTGTCCGATCGCGTCGGTGGCACTGCCTGACCAGGTGCCGCTCACACCTATTGGTACCTGGCCACCGCCGCCCGGACCGATCGGCCCCCCGGTGCCCCCGTCGTCATCGCACCCCAGAGCCGCCGCAGCAAGGACCAGAACGAGGACGACGCTGGCTCGACAGCGGAATCGAGACGGATACACCACAGACACGATCTTACCCACGAAAGTCACCCAGAGTGGGTAAAGTTGTTTGGTCCGAAACCCATATGTCCGGCTGATCCGCAAACGGTTCACACGACGATTTCGTCACAATCTGGCCTGAATCCTGCGCATTTCGAGGATGGCACGGGAAGAGCAGGCGACCGTTACACAACGGTTAAAAACTTGCAGGCAGCGCAACCGATGAATCGAATCGTCATAGGCTGGCGCGTCGGACCATTCACCTGTGAGTTTCGTGACGAGCGGTCCACCGGATCGCTGCAGATATTTCGGGGAGACGAGCTCATGCTGAAGGAGGCGTCCGACTCCGTTAAAGCCGCGTTCGAGCGCGCCCGCGAGGTCTGCGAGCAGCAGGTCTGGCGCCAGGCCAGAGGCGCGTAGAACCGCTTCCCATTCCACCAAACGCGCTATTTGCGTCGGGCAACCCACCCGCGCTAGGCTTAGCGCAGCTTCTGCCCTCGCTTCGAGCCGACGAGCCCCGCTCTGCGCCCTCTGATTCCGACCGCTGAAGCTTTTTCCATCCGTTCCGACACGTCGTCACAACAGGAGTTTCAGTATGGGCCGCAAATTGTTCGTAGGGAACTTGCCGTTTTCTACCGGCGAGCAGGAGCTTGAAGAGCTATTCAGCCAGGCGGGAGCTGTCGAGTCCGTGCGGGTGATGCGCGATCAGGCAACCGGCCGCGCGCGTGGCTTCGCATTCGTCGAGATGGAAAGCGACGAAGCCGCGCAGCAGGCGATCGAAAAGTTTCATCAGTACGAAGTCGGCGGCCGGGCGATCAACGTCAACGAGGCGCGTCCGCAGGCAACCGGTGGCGGTGGCGGGTTCCGCGGCGGCGGCGGCGGCGGTGGTGGTGGCCGCCGGCCGGGCGGTGGCGGTGGCGGCGGACGCCGCGAGCCACGCTGGTAGTCCTGCACACACGCGACGCACACACGCCGTCGCGCCTTCAAACCTGTAATTGGCTGACGGATTTCGAGTGCCGCGACGACCGTTGCGGCACTCCAACCTGCCGCAAATCGCTGCACCATCGAGACTGCGCACTCGTGGAATGACGTTTGCCCTAACGCGCGCGCGGGAGGCTTAATGGCCAACGGACAGTCGATCGTTATCAAGGGCGAGATTACCGGGAATGAAGACCTCGTGATCGCGGGTCGCGTGGAAGGCAGCATCAAGCTTGGGAACCGCGTGCTGACGCTCGCAGCGGGATCTCAGGTGACGGGTGACATTTCCGCCGGCTCGGTGCTGGTTTCGGGCGAAGTGGACGGCATCATCGCGGCATCGTCGCGTCTCGAGATCCGCAGCACGGCCGTGGTCGCGGGGCAGTTGACGGCGCCAGTGCTGGTCGTCGCCGAGGGTGCGCAGGTATCGGCGGAAGTCGAGATGCCCGCTCGCGAAAAACGCACGCTGGCCGTTGCGGTCTAGTACCAATCGTCCCATCTGAATTCTGGAGGCGCACGGCCGGGAGCGTGCGCCTCGACTCACGTTGCCTGCACGCAGTGTTTCTGAAGCTCAACCAGCGGATGAATGAAGGTGCGGCCCCGCACTGACGGTAAGCTTGGAAGCAGCCGTCACTTCATTCTCGGGGGTCTTCATGTTGTTTGTCGTGATCGAACGGTACCGGACCGGGCAGGCAGCGCATATCTACGATCGTCTCAGGCGTCGCGGGCGCATGATGCCGGACGATGTGCAGTACGTGAACAGCTGGGTCGATACAGACTTCTCCCGATGCTTCCAGGTGATGGAGGCGCCGGATCAGAAGTCACTGGATGCGTGGATCGCGGAGTGGTCGGACCTCGTCGACTTCGAATGCATCCCTGTTTACACGGGCGCGGAAGCGTTCGCGATGGCCGCGGATTGGGAGTCGCGCAAGCACCTCGCGCCCGTCACGCGCTTCAAGCCCCGGCAGTGGACGCGGAGCCACGGCGAGATCGTGGCCGAACACATCCTGCAATCAGACGAACACGCCTTCGAAGCGGCTATCACCGCGCGCGGCGAGCCTACTCGTCTCGTTGGCAGCGCCGCGACCCGCGAGGAAGCTGAGGCGCTTGTCGCCGGTCAGCTGAAGGAGCTCGGTCACACTCTCTGCATCGAGACGTGCGACGTCGAGTGGAAAGCGATCGACGAGAAGAGCTCTGAGACACAGGACGCGACGACTTCTTCCAGCGTCTGAGCATCCACCAGCGCCGGCAACCAGCCGCCTCCTTCAGCCTTCACTGTCACGCGATCTCTGCCCTCTGCGAGCCCTGCGTGAGCTCTCGATCTTGGTATCGCCTGCGCTTCGGCACACAATGAAGGCGCGTATGCCGATCGAGGACTTGCGCTCGCGTGTGGCCGCACTCCGCTGGTATCACCGCATCGATCTTGGAAACGGTGTCGTCACCCAGGGCGTTGACGAGACGCCATACCGCCTCGCGCGGCTCAACCTTCCGGCCTCGCTCACGGGCCGAACCGTGCTCGACATCGGCGCCTGGGACGGGTTCTTTTCGTTCGAAGCGGAGCGTCGCGGCGCATCGCGCGTCGTGGCGGCTGACCACTACTCGTGGCACGGCACGGGATGGGGGACGAAGGCCGGCTTCACGCTTGCTCGAGAAGCGCTGCAATCCAGGGTCGAAGACGTCGACATCGACGTGATGGATCTGACACCCGATCGCGTCGGTACGTTCGACGTCGTGTTCTTCCTTGGAGTCTTGTATCACCTGCCGCACCCGTTGCTCGCACTCGAGCGCGTCGCGTCGGTCACGCGCGATCTCTTGATCCTGGAAACTGTCGTCGACATGATTGGCGTCCGTCGTCCGGCGGCGGCCTTCTACCCTGGCCGTGAGCTGAACAACGATCCGACGAACTGGTGGGGTCCCAACGTTCCGGCCGTCGAAGCCATGCTGCACGCCGTGGGCTTCCGGCAGGTCGAGACGGTCAGCCCTCAGCGGTCCGCGTTGTACCGGGCGGCGCGGGCCGTCTCCCATCACCTCCGCGGGAAGGAACGCATGGGCCTGGCCTTCCGCCGCGATCGGGCAATCATCCACGCGAGGAAAGGCCCCGGCTAGTTTCCAGGTGGCAAGACAGCTATGGGAATAGCGGCATGACGCGCGACGCCCCCATCAGATGAAGATTGCCGGCGGCGAACCAGAGCCAGAATCGGATGGGACGCGGCTCGCTGGCGAGGAGGATGTTGAACCCGACGGTCAGCGGCAGCATCACGCGCGTGATTGCGCCGGTCAGGGGATCCACGAGCGTGGGGTGCAGGAAGGCCATCATCACGGCGTACGCGGCCGCGACACGCCACCAGGGCTGACCGAACTCGTGGCGGACGGCGAGATACACTGCCTGCACTGCAAGCGACGCCAGCAAACACAAGAACAGCCCGTGTCCGGTGAACAGCCCGACCTGCCCGACGCCCGAGAGAACCTGCTGCCAACCGCTCACCAGCCCCGAACCGGTCACGACGAACGAGCTGACGCTCGTCATCAAGGTCGAGCGATAAATCGACCGCAGGTAGTCGTACCAGATCACGATTGGAAGCGCCGCCACCACCAGGCTGACCACGACCCGTTGGAGCGCGCGCCGATCGCGAGGTATCGGCTGCGCCAGCACGGCCAGGACATTGGTCTCGCGACCAAGGCCCGCCACTCCGACGATTCCTGCCGAGAGCAGCGACCGGCCGCGCTCGGCGGTAGCAACAGCCAGTGCAATCAGCACCAGGCTCGGGCCGTCGAGGAGCGCGAAGCGAACCGACCAGAGGAGCCCGTGGGAGAACAGGCAGGCTGTCCAGACTGCCAGACCGCGTGGTGATGTCGGCGCGATCCAGACCGTCAGGAGCGCCGCGAGGATCAACCAGCAGATCACGTTCTGCAACGCGTAAGCTTCGAGGATCCACGCCGGACGTCCCAGCCCGAGCAGGTACGCCGTCCAGCTGAAGAGCACGCGCCGCGCGCGAAACGGCGCGGAGTCCATCGCGTGATCGATGCTGGGATCGCGCAGCAGCGGATCGAAGGCCCGTTGCGCGTAGAACTGTCCGTCGTAGCTCGCCCAGATCGGGTGCTCGTAGTGCGGAATCGCGTGCAGCGCAGGCGATTCGAAATGATCGCCGGCAGGAAAGCCGATGAGCGCCGTGAAGCCCGTATCCGGATGATAAAATCGCGCGACTGATGCGAGGAACAGGATGATGAGCACGAACGCGAGGCTCGTGCACACCCTCGCCGTCGCAAGCCTCCTCCTGCTTGCTGGCTGTTCCGGATCGGTCGGCAGTGTTCCCGTTCGGGTCATCGATCTCCTGAACGAATTCGATCGCGCGGAGCGGCGGCCGGTGCCCGGTGCAGAGGCGCCCGCCTTCGAGATCGCAGGCGTCGCCCGTCCGGCGATCGTCATGCCTGTTCCCAGCCGGGTCACGTGGAGTGTTCCGCTACCACGGCGCGGCCTCCTACGCACGTCGGCAGCCCTCGTCCCTGCAGCCAGCGGCGCAACCCCACCACCCGTCCGCTTCCGGATCGGGATCAGCGATCATCGCATCTACGAAGGGCTGAGCGAGAAGGTCGTCACCGATCGAGACGGCTGGGTCGAATTCAGCGTGGATCTCTCAGCCTACGCGGGGTGGAAATGGAGCCTGTTCTATCGTCCCGATCGCGTCACCTGGAATCTGGTGCTCGCCGCTGACGCGGGTGGTGAAGGCGCCGCGACGGTCGTCTGGGCAGGGCCGGAAATCGTGACCGACGCGGCCGCGGCACGCGAGTATGCGGCGCGCCGGCAGCAGATGCACGCAGCACGCAGGCAATAATCTCAACTCATGTTTTGGCAGCCGGGAGCCGCTTGATCAACGCCTGCGCCTTGCGGAACCACGGCCGCTCGCGTCGACGCAGGTACGACGGCATCGTGAGCTTCTTCGACAACACGCGCTGCGCCCACTCGCGCGCTTCCGCCGGGCGTCCGGTCGCACTGAGAAAACTCGCGTAGTTGTATTGGGTTTCCGAAAGCGTCGAGAGGGTCGTCACGTCGGCGAACAACGCCGCTGCCTCGTCGTTGCGGCCGAGCCGTCCCAGTGTGTGCGCGAGCAGACCGGCCGCGCGATGGTAGTCGTACTTGGGATCGATCGTCATCACCTTCGTCAGGTCCGCAGCGGCAGCCTCGAAATTCTCGAGGCCGATGGCAGCCAGCGCCCTTCGGTAGTACGGGTCGGGGGAATTTGTTCGGGGTGAGATGACCCGGTCGAAACATTCCCGCGCCTTCGTGTACTGCTTGTCGTCCAGATACAGGTCGCCAAGCTCCTCGTAGTTACCGATCGAGGGATTATCGATAACCATGGCCTCGAGCTCTTTGATGCGTTTCCGGCGCGGGAACACCTGAAACGCGCCGCGCAGCAGACCGACGTCCGGGATGACTTCAGCGACGATGTAAACGAGGGCTCCGAGGCCGCCACCAATCAGGATGACCCACAGCCAGAAGGCATCCGGCCTCCGGCGGACGAAGTGGACGATCGCGATGGCCTGGAGAAAGATGCCGTAGGGATAGAAGAGCCCCAGCATGTGGCGCGCGAGACTATAACATCCGCCGCGCCCGCCGAGAAGGACTGGCGGCTGCCGCGCTTCCGCTTCTTTTTGTGGTGCCCCTTGCGCGTCTTCAGGCAGAGCGACGATGTCGCAAAGATGAATCGCTTCCCGCGGACGGCAATCTGTGCCTTCGATGTCGTCGATGACGCCTACACACACGCGGATGGGCTCGATTTTCTCGTTAAAAAGTCGCCCTCATGGATGACATTCTTTTGTTGCCATAATTCCTTTCGCACTTCATACTTCAAACGTCGAACGGGAACCGATGGAGAGCACGAATGCATAGCGCACTGACTGTCCGGATGTTCACTCGATGCGTGGCTGTCACGTTTGCCGGCTTGCTGTTCCTCGCTCAGACTCACGTCGTGGAAGCAGCGCCGATAGTGTTCAACGATAGGGCGGCGTTCAATGCCGCTGCGCAGCCGAACATATTCGATGACTTCAGTGCGCCCGTGCAGTGCACGATCGTGGGTACCTTCTGCCACCTCACCTACTCGGGTGTGACCTTCAGCTACGATGTTGCCGATTTTCCGATTGTCCCCTTCGGACCGCCGCAGTCAATCGGGTTCATGAACGTGGGGCCGACTTTCGTCGTGGGTATGGACTTCAGCCCTCTGACTGCGTTGGGCTTCGACGTGTCGCCTCTCGGCGCCTTTGGCCTGAAGCTCTTTCCGCGCATTCTTCAACCCAATGGCGTGGAAATCTTCGGTTCCTTTACGATGACCCAGCCGGGGTTCTTCGGCTTGGCTTTTGACGACGGCAGCGTCCTCACGGGGTTGGGGCTGCTACCGAATCAGCCCGCAGAAACGGTCGTCGCGATCGACAACCTCGCAGCCGCCGCGCCGGCCGCAGCCGCCGTGCCCGTTCCTGAGCCGGCAACGTTGCTGCTCTTCGGCGCCGGTGCCGCCGCGGTGCTCGCACGCCGCCGTGATCGGCTGGACTGAGGAGAACCTCAGTTATCAGACCGCTCATCGCTCCCAGCGGACATCCATCTCTGACCGGTTCCCCAACGCCCTCCTAAGCAGCAGGATCCTGACCTGGCGGTCCTGGCAACACCGCTCGACGACGCAGCAAAGCGGTTTTTCGGTACGGGCCTGGACTCCGTGTCTGACCCCCTTGGCAGCTTCCGCGTACACCGGCGTCTTCACGCGGCGACAGCTCATCAGGCCATGGAGCCACGAACTCCGGCACTGACGCGTCCTTCGATTGGCGTCAGTCTTGCCCTTCGCCGCTCCACGATTCCCTGACCAGCCTTGCCACGGACGACGAAGGTTGACTCCTCATGCTTCGAAGGACTTCGTGTGCAATCCCGCTGTCACTGTTGCTCGTTCCCGCACCGGCGCTGGCTCAGGACGCCGTGGATCTGGCCGAACGGATGATCGGGCGGCCCTATGTCTGGGGCGCCGAGGGCCCCAACTCGTTCGATTGTTCGGGCCTCACGCAGTATGTCTTTGGAAAGGTCGGAATCGATCTGCCGCGTCGTGCCATCAACCAGTCGCAGGCTGGCGGCCCGGCCGGGAACCGGCTTCGTCGCGGGGATCTGCTCTTTTTCTCGACGGACACGCGGCGATCGCTCGTGACGCACGTCGGGATCTACGAGGGCAGCGGCACGATGATCGAAGCGAGCAAGCGATACGGGCGTGTCCGGCGTGACACGCTGGACGATCCCTACTGGCAGGACCGCTTCATGTTCGCGCGGCGCGTGACGGCGCGGCTGATTCAGGCCGGCGAGGAACGGCGCCCGAATGACGAACGCGCAGGCCGCCGGCCGGAATCAA
>Ga0075420_100001342_pt1 | contig 20822 bp, 19 predicted proteins | sample SoiMetdeltSBSDD4_FD_75296 | JGI IMG/M metagenome (GOLD analysis project Ga0075420, IMG submission 75296) | Bulk soil microbial communities from a Populus tree surrounding site in Tennessee, USA - Soil MetaG P. deltoides SBSDD4 | ecosystem: Environmental > Terrestrial > Soil > Tree plantation... | reverse complement strand
TCCTGACCTGCGGACCTGACCCTTGACAAGCCAAAACCGTAATCAGGACAACGGCGTGCGCCAACTTCGACCCCCCGCGCCCACCCACGGATGCGTCAGGGGAGCCCTAAAAGCCGACAGACGACCGATCCAGGCATCGAGTGGTAGACGACCATGAGTTAAGTAACAACGTTGATCACGAGCCGTCGGGGAGTCGACTTGCCTCAAGCACAGCAGCCTCTCACCAAGAAGCCGGCGCGTGCTCTGACCGCGAGCGTGTTCGTTATAACCATTGCTCTACTGGTCATCGTACTGGCTGGTATACCTGGCCTACTTGAGTACCCGATGCTCTCCTTAACCCTGCGGGTGCTGGCCGGAGTAGCGCTGACCCTGATTCTATGGTTCTACGCCTACTCGGCGCATGTAGTGCCCATGAGACTGTCCCACCGGCCCGCTCATAGATTCGCGCTTCCCCAAGACCAAGCGGAGAGGCTGCAGGCGAGTGTGGCACGGCAGCTAGCCCTGGATCCCGTTCAAGCGATGATTTTCGTCCACTCGGTCATCTCACCCAGCCAGCTCCGACATCGCATAGTTGATCAATATGACGCGGAACGCCGCACCTTGCGACAAACGGTATCGGTCGAGGCGCGAGTTCCCGCGATGTGGATGAAGTCACTGATGAAGAGCCGCCCCGACTCGAACACCGTCTCGGCAGTGTCGGTGCTCTTACCCATAATTCTTCCCACAAAGGGTGAATTGCTCGACAACTTCGAACTTCGGGGAGCCGACGGTGCCGCACTACCTGCCGTCTCGTACCAGGAATACTTACAGGTGGTAGCCCGCATCATACAGACTTTAGCTAACGCGTGCTTTGGCGCCACAGATACCGAAACTGAAGAGGCCATGCGATTGGCGCTTGGCGACATTCTAAGTCGCGGGCCGGCTGAACGACCACGGACGGCAGGTGCCAATGCTATTCGCAACCTTGAAAGACATGAAAGGCGGGTTAAGCCACAGCTTCTCGGGCTTATCGCGAGCCTAGTCGAACAATTGGCGGAACGATATGCGATTGTAGCCGCTGTCCCAGTGGACACCGATGGGCGCGTCGCCTTCCAATATCAGCGGACCATCATTCCGACGCTTAGCATGCTGTCGGCGCACGGACTTGGACGATTCAAAGAACGGCTGCGCATGCTCCTAGGAGCACGGCCGGTAAGTGTTTCCGTGCCCCTCGAGAGTGCATGGACTGCCCAGTCATATCACCTAAGGGTTAACAGTGAGGATGGACTATACCTCGCCTTTCAGGACGCACCGGGCCTAGAGGATTATCTAACTACGTACGTCGACGTCATGACCAAGCTTCCAGTAGCGGAACAACCTCCGGCACCGCCACACTACAGATTTCAGTCGCGATTTGGTCAGTCTTTTGCTCATTTCTACTGCAGGTTCTTCCCCGAACCGTTTGTTCCGCGTTCTCAAACGGGCGTGACGACCGACCGCAGTCAGGTCCGGGAGGCCCAGCGCACCGGCGAACGCCACGTTCCTTGTGTAACTATTGGGTTTCTGGAAATGCCTCCTGGGTCCGCCTTTCGTGCAATGATTGCCGCGATGGCCAGTGCAGCGCTGATCTGGAGTGTCGGTCTAATGGCGGCCCGCGGTGGACCTCTAACGGACGCTCCGACGATTCTGCTGGCCGTTCCTGCAGCAGCAGCGGCGTGGCTTGGCTACGAAGGCTCCCGCCATCGTCTGTTGGAAGCGACATTAGCGTCTCGACTATCGTTGGCGGCGACGTTCATATTGTCCTTGATAGCAAGCTGTCTATTTATGACCGACACGCTGACGCCTTCCGCTGCGCAATCAGCGTCAACGGAGAGCCTTTCGCTACTGGGAATACATGGTCCCTTTTGGGCAGCGTTGACTGTTGCAGCCTTTATAAACGCGGGAATTATCGCTTTTACGTATGCCGTCAGAAGTTGGGAGTTTGTTCATTTGTCCCAAAGAGAGAATAGGTTCACCAGCGTCACCGATGCGCAATTGCCGCAAACATTGACAGCGCCCGCTAGACTTGTGTATGCTAGCAACGGAGGAACTACCGATGACGATAGCTGAACGTACTGAACAAGAGGAGCGGAGCTCGGAGCGCCGCGGAACTCGCTTCTCGGCTGCTCTGGCACGTTTTGTCACCCGACACGTCATGGTGGAAGACAGACCAGGCTACATCGTTCAGGACACCGGATGGCCCAGCGGTATCAAACCTCCTGGCATGAGTGAACAGCAGGTCGAGAAGATGCTGTCAGATGCGTTCGGGATCACAGATGAGGTGGAGAAATCTGCGGAGCCTTCGATCCTAGGCCCGTCACCGAATGGTCCAAAGGACGGCTGAAACACCCGTTCCCCAGCTCTAGTACTCAATGAAGCCTAGCTCGGTGCCTTCCCACACCATTTGCCCGTCTGGCATCAAGATCTTGACCAGGACGCCGTCTGCTGGGGAGTTAACCTGCAGTAAACACTTTGTCGTTTCAATATCATACAGAGGCTCATACGCTCTCACCGTTTCGCCTTCACGTTTGTACCAGCGGTCAATGACAGCCTCCGCCTCGTTGCCCAAGTTCGGCACCACAATTGAGTAACGTCTTCCGTGCGCCGATGGGACTCCTGCCGACATCACTGGTTCACAGATTTCTGGGGAACTGTTATCTGCCGATTGCTCTGACACTTTCTCGGCGTCCGACGCAGCGCTGATAGGCAATATGAAGACCCGATTCGGTCGGCCTCTGGCATCTGTATCCGGACCGAAGCACCTCTCCGACGTATACCAACGGCGCGGATGGACGGTTACACGAAGCATCGTGCTTCCGCTGGCGGACTCCACCTGCAACGTGAACACGTTGTAGTGCGGCAGCCAGTCTGATGTGCGTTCTGGGTTCGTCGAACCGGCGTTACACACTACGTTGGTGCCGACCTGGCGAACCTTGAAGAGGTGTTTATGGCCGTACAGCTGAATCCGGGCGCGCGAGTCGATGACATCGGCAAGGTGGTCTCGACGCCGAAGCCAATCGCGAGGGTGATGCGCGAGCACGGCCCAGATTCGATTTGGTTGGCGGCGCATCATCACCATCTGTTCTGGTACCACGAGTCGATATTGAGCGTCGTTATCTAGCTTGTCAGAGACAAGGACGCTCGTCGCCCCGCGTAGATGTAACTCATATCCAAGTCCCAGATCGAACGGTCGGTTCCACCACGGCACCCTCGGTGTTATTTGGCAACCGAACCCGGTGTTATTTGGCAACCGAACCGAGCTGCAAAGTTGTTGTAAGCTTCGAGAGACGACAGCAGCTCCGGACCCGTCGCCCTGTCGCTCAGGATGGCTTCGAGTGTCTGGTCGAGACGGGCGTCATCGACCCTGCGAATCTGCTCGTGGATTAGCTCAACTGTTTGACTGCGCTCCACGACCGAGCGGTCTACATCGTGATTGCCTGGCACAGTAAGGATGCTGAATCCAGGCTCACACACGGATTCGGCCACCGCGGCAAGCCAATCGCCAACTATCTCGTACTCGGCAGGCTTTCCCGAGTAGGCTATGTCGCCGGTGACTAGCAGGCCGTTGGCCCTCCCCGATTTGGAAGTGATGTCTCTAAGGTCGCTCTCGAGTTCGTCCCGCACATACTCGTCTAAATCCCACTCTTTCGCGTGCCATCGGTTCAAATGAATGTCGGAGAGATGAATAAAGGTTAGGCTCATCGTCTCGGCTCCATTTGGGGGAAGGCAGAGCGCCGTTGGACACCTTGGAGCCACTATAACGCAACGTCTATGTGCGGGCATCTCCCACGACTGTCTCCAGCGGATCGGTGTCTGGCCCAGTGGATGGCAGTCCATACGGCGACCTACGCGCCTCGGCGCGTGAAGCTTGCCCAGTCGAGCTAATGATCGTGCTGAGCTAGTAGTCCAGCCCGGGATCGTTATGTAGGCACGAGTCGATAATCGGGGTGGTTTCTGCGACGGTAGTGGCTGGTCCGGGCGCGGGCTTGGTGGAGCCGGCGCCAGCGGGACCAGGCCACCACATGGGTGATCGTGTGGGTGACGTTGGCGATCATCCTGGCGAACAGGCGACGGATTTCGTTGACGGTCAACGGAATCAGTTCATCGTCGTCGGGCGGGCGGCGGGTGCGTTCGTGGGCGGCGATCACGGTGAGGATGGCGTGGGCGAGCATGACCAGGGTGGTGTGCCGGTACCAGGAGTCGAAGCGGCGGACCTGGTGCTCGTCCAGCCCGGTGGCGTTCTTGCTGGTCTTGAAGCAGGTCTCTACGCACCAGCGGGTGCCGGCCACCCTCACGAGGGTCGGCAGCCCGGTCGGGATGGGTGACCAGCAGCGGTAGAAGGCCAGTTCCCCGTCCGTTAGAGCGCGGCGGACCAGCAACCAGTGGTGGCCTGTCTGCTCGTCGTCGGGTGGGGTGATGCCCACCCACGCCCAGTCGTACTCCCGAGGTCCCTTGGCGCCGTCGCCGGCGCTGTACCGGTTCCACGCCTGCGCGGTCAGGCTGGCGGCGAGTTGGTCGGCGCGCTGCGGCCCGATGGCCGCGCACGCGGTGACCCGGTGGTTGCGGGCCACCGCCAACACGTAGCCCATGCCGCGGGCCTGCAGGTCCCGGCGCAGCCCGCGGTCGCCGCCGTAGAACTCGTCCGCAGTGGCCCAGCTTGCCGGGACACCAGCGGCGGCGGCGCGGGCCAGCATCCGCCGGGCCAGGGTGATCTTCGTGGCGAACCGCACCTGCTCGGGCACCCCCGCCGCGGTGCGCCGGGCCGGATCGTCGGCCCAGCACCGCGGCAGGTAGACCTCCCGGTCGATCAGCGTGTACCCGCGGCACGAGGCGTAGGCCAGGAACACCGCCACCTGGCTGTTCTCTATCCGCCCGGCGGTACCGGTGTACTGCCGCTGAACACCCACCGTGTGGATGCCCGCCTTCACGTCGCCGGTGTCATCGATGATCAGCACCGCACCCGGGTCACCCAACTCGTCGACCACGTACCGGCGCACGTCGTCGCGCACCGCGTCGGCATCCCATACCGCCTCGCCCAGCAGCCGCTGCATCCGATGCGGCGTACGGTCTCCCGCCTGCTCGGCCAGCTGCCAGCACGAGCGAGTATCCACATCGGATAGCAAGCCGAGCAGGAACGCCCGAGCCTGCCGACGCGGCTCCACCCGAGCGAACCGGCCCGCGACATACGCGAAGGCGGCCTCGAAAGCCTCCGCCCAATCCTCGACGGCTACGCTGTCGCCAGCGGCCGCCACGAAATCTGAAGTTGTCTCCACAAGTCACTGATGATCACGTGGCGGCCGTCGCCATGCCCGCAGGCGCGCTGCCGCCGCACGCAGCGGTCACACTCACCGGCCTTCATCGCCGACCATCTACATAACGATCCCGGGCTGGACTACTAGTACTCCAGCCGCACTTCGCTGAGACGGCGTTGTCGCTGGTAGTGGCTGATTTTGGCGCGATGTTGGTGTCGGCGGCGCCATCGTGACCATCGATGGATGAACTCGGGCGTACGGGCGATGGTGATCAAGTGTGCCAGCAGACGTCTAACTTCGGCGAGGGTAAGCGCGATGAGTCCGTCCTGGTCGGGTCGGGGGCGTCTTTTCCCGCTGCCGCGGCGGTGACGGCCAGGTAGGCGTGGGCGAGCATGGCCAAGGTGATGTGTCGGTACCAGGCGCGGTAGCGGCGTACCTGGTACTCGTCCAGGCCGACCTGTCCTTTGGCGGTCTGGAAGCATTCCTCGATCGCCCAGCGGATGCCGGCGACGCGGATGAGTTCCTCGTCGCTGGTGCCGGCTGGCCCGTGGCGCAGGTAGTAGGCCAGCTCGGTGGGCTTGGTGATGCTGCGACGGATCAGCAGCCATCGGGTGAACCCAGCGTCGGCGGTGCCGGTGTCGGGCAGGGTGGCCACCGCCCAGTCGTAGAGGCGCTCGCCCTTGGCGCCGGGTCCGCAGCTGCGTCGCTTCCATGCCAGGGCTGGTGCTGACGCGGCGAGTGCGTCGGCGCGGGCGCTGCCGCCTTGGGTGGGGATCTTCTGGCTGCACGCCACAGCCAGCACGTAGCCGATGTGGCGCTGCTGCAACCAGAGCCGGAACTTGCTGTCTTGCCCGTATGCCTCGTCGGCGGTAACCCATCGCGCCGGTAGCCCGGCGTCGAGGGCTCGGCCGAGCATCCGCATTCCCAGGGCCGGCTTGGTAGCGAATTGCACGTGCGACTCGATGCCGGCCTCGGCTCGCCGCTCGGGGTCCTCGCACCAGCCTCGAGGCAGGTACAGCTCCCGGTCGACCAGGACCCGCCCCCTCGGGCCGGCGTAGGCGAGGAAGACACCGAGCTGGCAATTCTCGGTACGCCCAGCCGTGCCCGAGTACTGGCGTTGAACGCCGGCGGATTTGACGCCCTTCTTGAGGAAACCCGTCTCGTCGACCACGAGCACACCATCCGGGTCGCCGAGGTGTTCGGCCACGTAGTCGCGTAGGTCGTCGCGGAGGCCGTCGGCGTCCCACACTGCCTCGTTAAGCAAGCGCTGCATCCCATCCGGAGTGGGCTCTCCGGCTGTCTCGGCGATCGTCCAGCTGTTCTTGCCCGACACCGGTGAGAGCAGCCCGACAATGTACGAGCGGGCTCGCCGTCGCGGCTCGACCCTCCCGAATCGGTGTGCTACCCGCGCCATTACGTCATCCAGACCCTCGGCCCAACCGGCCAGCTCGTTGATCGGCACAAGACCAGAAGTCTACATAGGACAGACCATTCTCGATGGCCCGCGTTGGCGAACCGCTGGCCGGAACTCGGACAGACCTGAGGACCATCGCCGTACGCCCGAGTTCATCCATCGATGGTCACGATGGCGCCGCCGACACCAACATCGCGCCAAAATCAGCCACTACCAGCGACAACGCCGCCTCAGCGAAGTGCGGCTGGAGTACTAGGTCCACTACAATCCTTGGAGGCGGTCTTTCGGGCGAGATTCAGTCCCTCGATGAGGGTCGAGGCAAGGAAGGCGTTGTTCCAGTTGCCGCTGCCCCCTTGGCACGACAACGGCTCTTCTCTTGGGCGAGCTGGAGCCTCACCTTCACAAGCTACACGTAACTACTCGACCCGTGTCAGCCCGTCGCGTTCGCCGTACGCACCGAGACCATCGAAATCACCGAGGGCCGGGCAGCGAGCGACCGCATCGCGACCGGGAGGCATGATGAGGCTCTTCGGTGGCATGTATACCCGCGCCAGGTTGGGGATCTTCCTGCGCGAGTTCATCCATGGCCATGTCCGCCAGCTCGCCGCGGTGCTGCGTCGGCTCCTGGTTACCCTCGCTGACCGGACCTCGCTGCTGTCCGGCATTGCGGGATCGAGGTATTGTTCGAGCGAGCCGACTATGCCGAGCGAGGCGAACATGACTTTCAGGACTATTCGGGTCGTAACATGGAATCTGTGGTGGCGCTTTGGCCCGTGGGAGAAGAGGGCTTATGCGATCTCTGCCGTTCTACGTAGAGTCCAGCCGGATGTATGCGGCCTTCAAGAGGTCTGGGCCGATCGCGAGCGGAGTCTGGCGGCATTACTTGCCGCAGAGCTTGGTATGCACTTGGCTTGGACCCCTTCGCCATTCCCGGACAATTGGCAAAAGAAGGTTGGAGACTTCAATACAGCCGTGGGAAACGCGATAATCAGTCGGTGGCCAATCCTAGAGCACGACATGGAACTTCTGCCCGCAGGAGCCGCTCCCAGCGATGGACGGACAGCTGTATTTGCGTTATTGGACATGCCAAGCGGACGAGTCCCTTTCTTCACAACACACTTAAATTCGGCTAGAGATCATTCTTCGATTCGTTGCGAACAAGTTAGAGCTCTAGCCAGATTCGTTGCGCAGCGTCCTAGCGGTGAGTTCCCTTTTGTCATTACAGGGGACTTTAACGCAGAGCCTGACTCAGATGAAATGCGCCTGCTATTAGGACCTTGGCCAAGGTCCTCATCGATAGGTCTGCGGGTGTTCGATGCATGGGATAGCATTGTCAGTTCTGTGGATGGGCCAACGTGGGATCGCTCGAATCCGTTTGTTGCCGAGACTGGTGAGCCTTCCGCCCGGATCGATTATGTCCTGGTTGGTCCGCCTCTTCCGTCTGGTGCAGGTCGGGTTCAGTCGGCGCGATTGGCTGGGACGCAGGCGGTTCGTGGTGTCTTTCCCTCGGATCACGCGGCCGTCGTGGTGGACCTCTGCTCCTAGCCACAACGGGTTCTCCGGTTTGTCACATCGCTTGGTATGGGAGTCGCCGGGTTGCCTTGATGCGTAGGACGGCAGAGCGGAGCCTGGGGGCCGCCCGTCGAGCCGTGTATCGGCCGACTCCCAGGCGGATGGCACGGTTGGTGGCTGCGGTTCTGGACTCTCTGGACCGCTGGTAGTCGAGCAGGGCGAAGTCGATGATCTCCGTATTGGGCGATCGCAGGGTGGATGTAGCGCCTCCGCCCGCCGACTTTTGACGTACGTCTCGCGACCCACCACCGATCGTCGACCAACCGCCGGCAGGCAACCACATTGGGACGTTGACGGTGTTAGGGACACCGATAGATGAGCTTTAGTGTACACTTCAATGCCATAAGTACCGAGCCATGGAAGGCGGCCGGGGAACATGGCGTCATCCAGCGGTCCACGGCCCGTTCTACCAGTCACAACACAGTTCGCGGCACTGGAGCCCATTTGGGCCGGCATCAGCTCATCGGCGCAGCTGCGCGCGTTGCTTGTGCTCGGAGCCCTGTTCAACGACCGCGTTCACGTCAGCGACACGCAATTGATCGACAATCCCCGGATCATCGGAGATTTCGAGAAGCGTTTCGGACAGGGGCTCAACCTCTACACGCTGCTCACCGATCTCATCCGGGAGGGCATCGTCACGGTCGGCCTGCGCGAGTCCAACTATCTCTACCGCGAGGAGCGGCCGGACCCGTGCACCACGCTCGCCGACGTGCTTCGCAGCTGGAAGATCAACAGCCCGGACGGCGAGGGCTGGGTGACCTCTCCCCTGAACGAAACACGACGCCGTATGGTCGCGCACCTCGACACGACGCTGGCCAAGTCTAACGCAAGCGTCATCGCGTACGACTACATGAAGGTGAAGCACGACTTCATGCAGCAGGTACGAGAAGAGTCCGCCCGCTCGGGCTCACCGCTGGACCTATTGCTGCGTGAGCAGCCGGCCGAGCTGCGCCGCCGATACGACGACATCACCGCACAGGGGTGGTTCTCCCACACTCCCGTCTACGCTCTCCTGCGCGAAGCGGGATTGGAGATGAAACACGACCTGATTCAGATCCACGGGATCTTCGACGAGACTGCCTACGCGCGGATACACCAGGCTCGCCTGCTCGGATCGGACTGGTCGGAGGAGGGGGAACCCTTGGCGGAGCGGGTACTCGCGCCAAAGCACCGAACGGACGCAGGCACGCGAGCGCTGCCCTCGGAGGCAGAACTGGTCGAAGCGGCGCACCGACTCGTAGAGGCGCCCTCCCCCGAGTTGCTTGCGGGGCTGAGCGCCGATGAGATTCTCGCTCTGCGCGCGCACGCCCGTGAGATGTTCGAAATTCAATCGCACATCGAGGTCAACAGCCCGGCCGAGGTCGACACCGCCCTAGTTCGCGCGATGGTGGACGCCGCCGCTTCCTATTGGGAGAAGGTGTGCGCGCACGTTCGTAGCACCAGGCCACACCTAGCGTTGCAACCGACGAGGCTGGGCATCTTCCTCAGGGAGAATCTGCCCTCCGTATCGCGGATCGCTGAACGGTTTGCGACGAGTGGGCTGGCCACCATCGCTGAGGTGGCGGTCAATCTGATCCCCGGCGTCAGTCTTAGCACCGAGTCTCGGCAGGCCCTGCTGCGCCACGTGAGCCTCGAGTTCGTCTTTTTCGTCGAGAGCGATCGCATGCGCCAGATCCGGCAGCTCTACCCTCGCCGGGGCTGGATTGCCCCCGATGCGAGGACACTCTAATGGCGTTGCCGACAACGGCGGACCCTGGGGGACACCGCGCCACCGACGATCTGGCCTGGGTGATCCGACACAACAGCGACGACCACATCGGCCCTGGACCGCACGAGGATGGACTGCCCGAGCTCCTTCTGGAGTACCTATCGGCCGAGTCTGTCTTCATCGACGTTGGCGCCCATGTTGGTCATTACTCGCTGCGCCTCGCCCGGCACTGCGCCAAGGTCATCGCCATCGAATCGAATCCCGCCGCCAGTAAGGTGTTGCGGTCCAACGCTCGGCTCAACAACATTGACAACATCATCGTGCACGATCTCGCCGCCCACGACCGGGTCGAGAACCTGTGCCTCTGGGATCCGTTCGACAGGATCGGTGGATCGTGCACGAGGACGCTGAGTCCGGGCGAGGTGTCGCCGCTGCCGGAGGGGTACGAGATTTCGACAATTTTCTTTAACTCATCGGGATTCGGCCGACGCCTCGGAGTGGTTCATGCTCTTCCCATCGATTCACTAATCGGCAAGTGCCACGAGCGGATTTCGCTGATAAAGATAGACGTAGAGGGGCACGAGGAAAAGGTGGTCGCCGGCGCCTACCGTACCATTGGTCGACATAAACCAGCGCTGCTCATTGAGATGCATCACGACATGTACGGCGAACGCATCTGGGTCGGCGTGACCGCACATCTTGCCAAGTTAAAATACAGATGGGAAGTCGTGACGCTACGGCAGAAATCCAGGCTTGGGCGCGCGACGGAGTACCACTTCATATTCGCTCGACCGCTCAACACACGAAGCATCGGGAGGCGGCGCACCAAGTAATCTGATAGAGAAACCAGAGCCTCGTCGAATGGACTCTCGTCATCGGCCTCGCCGACGCTCGATCGCAAGTACCACGATCGTCGCCCGCTCCTCGCGGATCTGGTACAGCACCTTGTAGTCACCGATGTTCCGCTTGCGCAAACCGAGTTCGGCGCTAACCACTGACGTGTCACCAGTCTCCGGATCAGACGACATCAATTCCAGCGAATCCAGCAACCATTTAGCAGTCGCCCGGTCGGAGTCGTGCAATGACCGCACGGCGCGCACCGCCGCCGGAGCGACGCCAACCTCATAAAATGCCGTCATCGCGACCTCAGGTCAGTTCGCGCTGCAGTTCGGCGAGGAGTTTCGGCGCCGCACCGTCCTGCAATTCCGCTAGCAGCGCCTCACCGAGCGCGAGGTCGGCGACCTGGTCCGCGGCGTCGAGGGCGGCAACTCCCGCCGCGGCGACCTCGATCGGCACCACGGCAGCGACAATCCGGTTGGAGCCTCGCAGGTAGACGACCTCACCGTCTGCGGCATCCTCGACCGCGCGCCGCAGCCCGTCCGCGCCGTCTGGAAACTCCAGGATGTAGTTCTTCACGGCCCAACCTCTGTGTCAGAACCCTCGCGAGCTACACAGAATACCGGACGAAGGTCATTTGGTCCACTATCGCCCGAGTTGAGAGAGTCGGGTTGATCTTGGAATTCCGCAAAGTAAACTCGGAACCGGGCGGCAGGCCCTCGCGCATTACATCCATCGGAATCTACCGGAAATAGCACGCGATAACCTTACACCAAGCGCCCGCCCGCGGTCCCCAGACAAACCGGCGAGGTCACGAGCCAAGCACCGCTGGCTCCGCGACAAGAAACCCATCCCGCGCGATCCGACAGTCAGGCCATGGCCGCCACCGCAGCATCAAAAAGCGTATTCAAGCCGACCAGGGCGAACGGGTGGCCAAACCCATCAGGCTCCCAGGCATCGCCCGCGAGAAGATCCATAATCGAGAATGCGGCCGCGAACGCGATCCCTCGGTGCAGCGCCACCGCAGCCAGTGAGGCGGCCTCCATCTCCACAGTCAAGACGCCCTCGGCGCCGTAATGCCGCACTTCGTCTCTCGTCTCGCGATAGAGCGCATCGGTCGTCCATGTGCTTCCGAACGCAACCCTTTCCTCCAGCTGGAATACCGCATCGAGCAGCCGCGCGGTCAGGTCATGATCGGGCTCAACACTCCGATCGTCCGGTGGGAGGTAGTGGTAAGAAACCCCCTCGTCTCGTATCGCACTACTGCAGACAACGAGATCGCCAACCTGCTGCCCGGGCTGCAAGCCGCCTGCACCGCCGACGCTGATCGCTTGCCGTACCCCGGCGGCGATTATCTCCTCCAACGTGATGGCCGCCGCCGGTCCGCCGACCCCAAATCCGCCCACTACGGCTACCGTCCCGGTGGAAACCTCAAGCTCGCGGTAGGTCACGAACCCCGGCCGCACTCGGCCGTGGCCTTTGTACCGCTCCGTTACCTGGCGTAACAGCGCCTGACTGTACACGAGGATTGCACGCTCCGGCATCCAGTCGACCGGCTGACCTTGGAGTCCCACGTAAGCTACATGGTCGGGGTAGTCGGCCGGTTGGAACAGCGCGGGCAGGGCGTGCTTACCGGGGTAAATCGGTACCGGCATCGAACGACCTTGCCTTCCATCTGACAGCAGACGATTTGGTGATTGAGAGCGGTGAGTGGTGGCCATCCTGGGTGGCGACATCGGCGCCCGCGACGACCCGGCTCTCACCGACCTGGCCCTCACCGAGGCAGCCGCCTTCCTCGCTAGCCGGTAACCGGCGGACGCCGGCCTCAGCGTCCACTGGCATCCGGCAAAGCCCGCAGCGCCTCGACGGCGCCTGGCGTTCCGGCCGCGATCTCCGCCATCAGTTCTTCCCGTAAGCCATGGTCGGCCAGCAAATCGCATAACCGCTGGGCCGCCCAGAGATCCCCGCCGTCAGCGCGCGGGCGCAGCAGGGCGAGTGCGCTGTCGACGCGGCCCTGATCGCCGAGGGCCCTGGCCAGTTCGGTGACGAACGCGGCGCGATCGCGGCGCGCGCTGAGCTCCTCGACGCGGCCCTGCTCGGCCAGCAGTCGGGCGAGCCTCAGCTCGCTCACGAAGTCGCCAGGGTCGCGGTCCACCTGCTGGCGCAGGACGCTCGTCGCCTCTTCGACGCGACCCTGGCTGAGAAGCCGGTCCACCAAACGATTGAAGCCGACGAGAATTCCCCGCTCGATGTCCCGGCGAAGCAGCGCCACGGCCTCATCGATTCGTCCGTCGTTGGAAAGCCGGTGAACCTCCACGTCGACCAACTGTTCCCGGGCGATCTCGTCACCTGATTCAGCGCGGCTTCGCAGCAAGGCGACGGCCTCCTCGAACCGGCCTTCCTCGGTCAGCAGACGACTGAGCTGGAAGGCCGCGATCGCTTCCCCGGAACTCGCGATCTCCCTCAGACGTGCGATCTGGCCATGAGTTGCCAGCCACTTGGCCATCGCGGATCTCGCGGTCGGCTCCCCGGTATCCGCCCAGCGAGCCAGATCCGCGACCCAGTTCCGCTCAACCAGGAGGCTCGCCAGAAATTGACAGGAAATGACTCCGCCGGCCCGCGCCACCTCTGTGGCGTCCCCGATCCGGTCCGCGTTGACCAATGACGCGACCAGTGTTTGGGCGGCTGCTCCATCACGGATACCGCGCACTTGGCCCGCCCATCGGCGAAAGTGGTCCAATGCCTGGTCCAGTTCGCCTTGCCCGGCCAGCCGTTTGACCAGCACGGCAGCGGCGGACGGGTCGTGTGCGGCCAGCCGGGCGAGGTCTTCCACGTGGCCAAGGGAGCTGAGCAGCCGGGCGACCAGATCGCCCGCATGATCGTCGTCGGCCGGGAGCGCGTCCAGCAGTGCCAGAGCGTTTTCGAAGTTTCCCCGGCCGACCAACATTTCGGCCAACCGGTACGCAGCCCATTGATCGCCGCCTTCGGCGGCTTGCCGAAAAAGCAACTCGGCCTCCCGCGGCCGGCCACGACGGTAGGCGCTGTCGGCGAGGTGCATCCGATCCCGGGCGTCGTGATGCTCGGCGAGCGCCCGCCAGACGACCGCCGGGAGAGGCACCGTACGCCGAGCCCGGCTGGCATGTTGGTGGAGGTAGTCCGCGACCAGGTAACCGGACACGCGGCCCATGCCCGCGGCCACCGGAACCAAGGTCGACGTCGCGCCGCGTAGCACGGTGGTGGCGTACCCGAGGGCCTGGTCAAGCCAGCGCTCGGGCGCAACGGCCTGCTGGGCGGAGGAGAGGTATCCGGGCGCGGCTGCTGCCAGGAACGCTCGTTCCAGTGGCGCGGTGGAGCCGACGCGGCGAGCGTCCAACGCCGCGGTGATGACCGCCTTGCCATATGGATCGGCGGCGTTTTCCCACCAGCGCACCAGCTCTGGTCCGCCGGCCAGCACCTGGGTGAACCCGGCGTCCGGGTTTTCCAGGGCGATGCCGATACGCGGGTCGGACGTTACCGCCGCGGCGCCGCGCCGCTCGGCCACGCTGAAGTTGTCCGGGACGTCGATGACGTGGGCCAGGCCGAGTACTTCGCGGTCGTTCGCATGTTGATCGAGAACACCCGGGGTCCGGGACGCTAGGCGGCTGCTGTACTCGCCCGGCCACAGCGTGCCAAGCAGGACCGTCCGCGCGGTCACCAGGTTCCGGACGACGGCGGCCGACAGGCCGGCCGCCGGGTCAAGGAAGCGCTGCAACTCGTCGAGCCAGACCACGGTACGGGGGGCTGGTTCGGCGGCGAGATCACGCAATGCCTCGGGAACGGTGGGGTCGGGCTGGACGAGCCACCATTCCGGCACGACGGCGCGTATCGCCTCCAACAGGGCCCTGGTCTTGCCCACCGACGATCCACCCACCAGCAGCACGAACCCGCCACGTTCGGCGGCCGTGGTGATCTGGGCATGCAGTTCGGCGTCGAAGTCGCGGCGTACGTACGCCGGTAGTTCGTCCGTCACCCCGTCCACCTGGATCGCCGGATGCACGCCCAGCAGGCGTGGACGGACCTCGTGGACCCGCGTGGCCCCGGCCGGGCGACGGAGGTCGGCCGTGGCTATCCGCTCCCACGCCCGCAGCCAAGGCGTCGGGTCTCGCTCGTCCAAGCCGCACGCTCTCAGGAACATGACCGTCGTTTCCCGTTTCGGCACAGACTTCCCGTGCAACAGGTTGTTGAGAGTGGAGGCGGGGAGCACGCGCGGGGCACGGCCCGGGTGCGGGTTCACGGCCCGGTCGAGGTCGGCGTAGGAGAGCGAGCCGCGAAGCTGCTCAAAGGCAGCGGCGAGATCCGCCGGCGTCCGCACGGCGGCGAGATCGATGCCTCGGCTGCCACCGCTCACCACGATCGCCTCCAGCCTGTTCGGCGCGCCCGAGCCGAACAGCGGGGGCACCGCCTGACATTGCCACGTTTCGCCTGGTCACTCCATCGGGGGGTTCGGCTTGGTCCGGCCACGGTGCCGAACAGGCGAACCTTCGGGTTTCGTTGGCCGCGTCCGCAGGACAAACCCGGCCCACGAGCAACAGGAGCGATCGCTATGACACCCCGACGTACCGACGAGACCTGGACGCACAAGGTTACCCTTGCCGTCATCGCCGGCGTGGTCTCCGGCGCTGTCCGGGCCGGCCTCACCTGGCTGCTAGATCGACTGACATCACCGTGAGCGCCCGTCCGGGTGACATAGTCCCGACATAGCGTGATCGGCTTGCGCTCCGAAGGGGGCACCAGATGTTCAAGTACGACCTCGACCGCCTGTCCGTGGAGCGATTCGCGGAAATATGCGACGAGCTGCTCCGTTCCGAGATCTCCGCGGACGTGCGAGCCATCACCCTCGGCGACGGAACATTGCGCGGAGCTGAGCACCGGTTTGAGCCTGGCCGTTCGAAAGATGAGCTGAGCGGGTTCTGCGTGTTCGCGTACCACTATTGCGATCTCCGAAACCTGGGTGCGCGTCCAGCACGCGCGCAGCTTAGAGCGGCCCTGCAGAAGACTCTCGATATAGTCATGAAGTCACGGGCGGAACAGCCGGACTGCCTCATCATCCTCACGAACACACGTAAACATTCAGGTCTCGTTTTAACCGCTGGTCGTGTCGGTGCGTGACATCGACCGTCTGGTGTGGACGATGTGGGTGTGTCGTCCGGGCTGGAGCGGTTGTCGCGCAAGGAGTTGCTTGCGCTGGTGGTGGCTCAGGCTCAGGTGATCGAGAAGCTTGAGGTGCAGGTGGCCGCGTTGAGTGTGCGGGTGGTGGAGTTGGAGCGGCAGTTGGGCCGTAACTCGGGTAACTCGTCGATGCCGTACGCCAGCTCATGCACCAAGCCGCCGTCGCCGCCGACATCGACCCGGACCGGCTGTCGTTCACCACCGCCCTACGCGCGGTACGCCGCTTCATCACCAGCGCGGCCACCGCCACCGGCCAACTCCTCGCCCCAGTCGTCGACCGCGTCCTTTCCCAGATCCTCGAAGACCAACACAATCGTCGCGACCGAGCCAGCCCCCGCGTCGTCAAACGATCACAGAGCCCGTACCCGTCCAAGAAACACGCCACCCAGCCGACATCCACCACCGTCGACTACACAATCGACGTCCTCGACGTCCGACCAGGATGACCAGCATGAACGGCCTATCTTCCCGGCATTTTGCGCCGTGGGCGCGGAAAGGAGTCGCCGCTGTAGAGGCGATGACTTGAAGTACAACTGCATGTGAGATGAAGGTTTCGTGGCCCTTCGGCGTCGCCCTGCGGGGGGAGGCGTCAAGCCACCGCATGGTGCGTTAGCTGAAGACTGTCGTGCTGAGCGATGCGGAAAAGGCGGTGTGAGAGCCGTCAGGCAGGGACCGGGAAGGCGAACGCGAGTGAACCACCGCTGAAGCGTCGAGAGTAGAAGACGGCATCAGAATCGGGGCGATAATGCCCGCCCCGGGATAAGCTTGGCGGAATGCCCGTATTGCTGGCCAGGCGGTGCCCGGCGTGCAGGTGGCGCGAGCCCGGTCTGCGGCTCACGTGCGGAAACACGGGAAGGCGCGCGTTGATACTGCGCCCTGTGAGAGCGCGAGAGGGAGCGCATCAAGCCGCCGAAACGGTGAGGTGCTGAGTACCGTCGCGGCGCGCGCTGGCGGACCGGCCCGTAGTAGCGGTGAAGCCCGTGTAATGCGGGCGGAGCGAAGGGGCCGGCTCATCTGGACTTGCGAGCACGAGCAACCGGGGCGAACGCTCTGGGAGGAGACGAGTGAGCATGTCAGGGCAGGACGAGAAGCCGTTTGACATACCCAAACGCCTGGTGTGGCAGGCGTGGAAGCGCGTTGCGGAAAACAGCGGTGCCCCGGGGGCGGATGGCGTGACCATCGAGGACTTCAAGAAGGATCTTGGGAACAACCTGTACAAGGTCTGGAACCGGATGTCCTCGGGCACGTACTTCCCGCCGCCGGTGCGGGCGGTGGAGATACCGAAATCCTCGGGAGGCACGAGAATTCTGGGCGTGCCCACCGTAGGCGACAGGGTGGCGCAGACAGTCGCCGCGATGGCGCTGGAGCCTCGGACGGAGTCCATCTTCCACGATGACTCCTACGGGTACCGGCAAAACCGGGGCGCGCTGGATGCCGTCGGCACGTGCAGGAAACGGTGCTGGGAACGGGCCTGGGTGATCGATCTCGACATCCGGAAGTTCTTCGACTCGGTGCCGTGGGACCTGGTCGTGAAGGCGGTGCAGGCCAACGTGACGCATGAGCAGCGCTGGGTCGTGCTCTACGTGAGGCGATGGCTGGCCGCGCCGGTCTCGATGCCCGACGGCAGGGTGGCAGAACGGGATAAGGGAACCCCGCAGGGGTCAGCAATCAGTCCCGTACTTGCGAACCTGTTCATGCATTACGCGTTCGACAAGTGGCTGGAGCGGGAATTCCCGATGGTCGATTTCGAGCGCTACGCCGACGACGCCGTGGTGCACTGCGCGACGGAGCAGCAGGCCCGCAGGGTCCTCGCTGCCCTGGAGGAGAGGATGGTCGAGGTCGGGTTGCAATTGCATCCGGACAAGACCAGGATCGTGTACTGCCGGGACAGGAACAGGCGGCGCAGCGACTGCGCTGAGACGTCATTCACCTTCCTTGGCTACACGTTCCGCGCCAGGCAGGCGCCGACCGGGGACAGGAAGAGCATGTTCAGCGCCTTCCTGCCCGCGGTCAGTAAGGACGCCCTCAAGCGGATGAGCGAGGAAGTCCACTCCTGGCGCATCCACCTGCGCAGCGGCACCGAGCTGGAGGACATCGCCTCGTGGATCAACCCCGTCGTCAGAGGGTGGATGGCCTACTACGGCAGGTTCTACCGGACCGCGCTGAACGGCCTGCTCCAGCGCATCAACTCCTACCTGGTGCGCTGGGCGAAGTGGAAGTACAAGCGGCTCAGGACATTCAAGAAGGTCCGCAAGTGGTGGGAAGGGCTGACCGCGAGGCAGCCACGCCTGTTTGCGCACTGGAAATGGGTGACCGATTTCAAGTACAGCCTATAGATGGGACGAGCGGAGTGACGGGAGACTGTCACGCTCCGTTCTGTGGGAGCCCGGGGGTGAGATTCCCCCGGGCCACCCGGCGGGGCTAGCGCTGGCAACGCATCCGGCAAGAGAAGGCCTTTGTGGTGAAGAGGATAACGGTAGACCAGAGTCGGGCGGAACGCGGCTCGCCGCCGTCGTCGGGTGGCGGCACGTCACGCTCGGGCGGCTCGCCGACGGGTACGCCGACGACGCCGTCGCGATCGCCCTCACCAACGACCCGTCGTACTGGACGCCGGGGCGTGAAACGCAACCCGATCGACGCGGCGTTTCGCATCCACGAGGGTCGTCTGCTCGCCGGGACGTTGACCTGGTCGGCGACGACCGGGTCCGGAACCACCGCCCGACGCGACCAGCCGCTGGTCCTCGCCGGCACCTACCGATGCACATGGCTGCCCCTACTCCACAGTCGCCGACACCGGCCGCACCGCACACCTTCGCTACCTCGCCATTCCCGTGGCACGACCTGCCACAACGCCGATGTCGGCCAGGGAGTAGGCCCTGTCCCTGTGCCGGGAAGAGCGGGTGCGGGCGAGCCGACTGGTCAGTCCGTTCACGAACCATCGCGGTTCCTGCCCACTGTGGACACTTACGCCTCACCGGACGGATTGTGGTCCGCACCGCTGGCGTGGTGCGGACCACAACGAGCGGCGGAGGTCAGCAGGTGGGATCCATGATCCGGGCCCAGTAGATGAGCTCGGCGGCCTGCGCGGCGGTCAGCGTCGGGTTGGGCTCCTCCGCCTCCCGGCTGACCTTGCTGATGTACTGGCAGATCTGGCCGTGCATGAGCTTGTTCTGCAGGTCCTGGATGACGCCGGTGGCGTTGGGTGAGCCGCTGCCGGACACGTACCCGCCGGTGAGGTCGCCCAGGGAGGTGGCGGTCGGGGTGACGGTGTAGGAGATCGACACCGGGTCGGCGGTGTTGCCGGCCAAGTCCATGCCGCCCGCACAGGTGGCGGTGTGCAGGCCGGCGGCGTCGCGGCTGACGGTCGGGCTGGCCTGGGTGGCCACACGTGAGGTGGCATCGGTCGTGGTGCAGGAAATCGTGGGAATCTGGTCCAGCGGGTAGGTGCCGCCGTTGAGCGCACCGACGACGCTGACCACCGGTGCGGTGAGGTCGACATTGAGGCCGGTGACGGTGAACTCGGCCGTGTTGCCGGCGTTGTCGACAGCGGTGCCGGTGACCGACTGGTTGGCGCCGTCGCCGGCCACGACGACGTCGCCGGGGCAGGTGTCGATGCCAGAAAGCGTGTCGGTACAGGTGAAGTGGACCGTCGGTGCGGAGCGGTACCAGCCGGCGCTGTTCGGGCTGCCCACGACCTCGGCGGTGATCACCGGCGGGGTCTTGTCGATGTTGATGTCGTCGACCGTGGTGACGGCGGTGGAACCGGCGTTGTTGACCGCCGTACCGGTCACGCTCTGGCTAGCGCCCTCGCCGGTCACCGTGACCAGGGCGGTGCAGGTGGCGATGCCGGACTGGGCGTCTGCGCAGGTGAAGGTCACCGTCACGTCGCCGTTGTTCCACCCATGATCATTCGCGGGGGTCCGCACTGCGGTGATCAACGGTTTGGTCTTGTCGATGCTGACGGTCACGGTGACCTCGGCGGTGTTGCCGGCCTTGTCAACGGCGGTACCGGTGACGACCTGGTCGGGTCCGTCCTCGGTCAGCGTCACCGGCGGTGCGCAGGAGTCCACACCGGAGAGCGCATCCGCGCAGGTGAAGGTGACGGTGACATCGCCGTCGTTCCACCCGCCACCGGTCGGTGTCTGGGACAGGCCGGCGGTGATGGCGGGCGCGGTCGTGTCCAGGTTGACGGTGGCGGCAACCGAGGCGGTGTTCCCGGCGTTGTCGACTGCGGTTCCGGTTACCGTCTGCCCGGCGCCCTCGGCGTCGACGGTGACCGGGCCAGGGCAGCTCGCGACGCCGGACAGCGCGTCAGCACAGGTGAAGCTGACGGTCACCGCACTGTTGTGCCAGCCGTGGCCGTTGGCCGCCGGGGTGGTGGTGTAGCTGATCGTCGGCGCGGTTCGGTCGATCGACAGCGTGTAGTGGCCGGCCGCGCAGTTGCCCGCCGGGTCACACGACTCCGCCGAGGTCAGCACCTGGTCAGCACCCTCGGTCGACACCACCGTCGGCTCCGGAATCATCGGCACGCCGGACGAAGGGGCAGGGTCCACACTGGACCAGCTGACCGTGACCGGCGCGTTGTACCAGCCGCTCGCGTTCGCCGCCCGGTCCGCGACACCGGTCACGATCGGCGGACGCTCATCGAGGAACAGGCCACCGGTGACCCGGTCGAAGATCAGGTACAGATGCCGGTCGGTGGTCATGGTGGGGATGGTGAACGGGATGACCAGGCCGGAGTCCAGCACGATCGCCGGGTTGTGGAAGGTCGCGCCAGCGGGGATGGGTAGAACCAGGTTGCCGTTGGTGTCGA
>Ga0075420_100001337_pt1 | contig 20870 bp, 7 predicted proteins | sample SoiMetdeltSBSDD4_FD_75296 | JGI IMG/M metagenome (GOLD analysis project Ga0075420, IMG submission 75296) | Bulk soil microbial communities from a Populus tree surrounding site in Tennessee, USA - Soil MetaG P. deltoides SBSDD4 | ecosystem: Environmental > Terrestrial > Soil > Tree plantation... | reverse complement strand
CACCCGACCGCTCCAGGATCTCGTACTGGTCCCATTTATTGAGATCGCTGAAGAACCTGAATGTCCAGTCGAGGATGAGTATCTTGTTGCTCTCCGCGCATAGTTCGGCGAGGCTGGCGAACCCGGCTCGTTCCAGGACAAACCCGGTGGGGTTGTTGGGCAATGCCAGGAACACCGCATCCGCCATCAGGCCATCGAACGTTGCGGCGAGGCGGGGGAAGGTGATGTCCGCCTCCGCGAGCGGGACGGTGGGGACCCGGCGCCGGAACAAGATCGTCGCCAGGTTGTCGAAGCACGGCTGGATAAGGCTGATCGTCAGCCCTTCGCGGCTCAGGAAGGTGGCGATCAGATCAGTCGCCAGGGAGGCGGAGGTGCACAGCAGGGTGTGCGGATGAGCAATCGCGGACTCCTGCCCTGCCAGCGCATAGAACGTGGACTGAAAGTGGCGCTCAGCATCGAGTTGCGCCACCCGTTCGCTAGCATGGTAGATCTCCGGCAGGCGCCGGCAGATCTCACCCTGCGCGTCGTCCTGATATTGCCGCGCATGTCCGTCAGCCAGGTTGAAAGCCCGGCCCAGGCTGACGCGCTCGTACTGCGTGAGGTTCTCGTACCACGTGAAATTTACATATCGCTCCACGACGGGCTCCCCGACTTCAGGCCGAGAGTACCGTCACTCCGGACGTTCCCAGACCACAGTTACCGTCATCTGTGCTCCGGCACTAGTACTGGCGATGATGGCTGATGCTTGCCCGGTAAGGCACACCCCCAGCTGAACCTCGATACGCGCCGGAGCCGACGCCAGCTCTCGTAGACACCGCACAGCGTCGTCGGCTGCGGCACGGATAGGTCTAAGGGCGTCACTGAGCGAGCCCACGGCCTCTAGGGCCGCTTGGCTCACGCGGGAACTTGTGGGAACTACACCCTCCTCATCGGGAACCGCTACGAGAACCGAAGTCCCGTCGGAGGCAGTGTACTGCTCCAGCGTACCCATCCATGCCTCCGCAATGCCAGCCCTGTGAGATTGATGATAAGGCGCCAGACCACTGGCCTTACCAGAGAAGTGTCGGGTTGCCGACAGGAGACTTTAGAGCCGGAACAGCCCATGAGTGCGAGGACTTACCTTCTTTGAAGAGGAACTGACGGCGGAGGCTAAGGCTACGGTTTCTCTCCTCGGCCGGATAGATTCGGAGGCCCCAGTGAACCCTTCGACGATCAAGAAGTCTGTCGTGCGGATACTCGGGCCGGCCGGCGAGGTCCTCGGCACAGGGTTCGTAGCGCTTGCGGGCGGATACATCGTAACGTGCTGGCACGTCGTCGAAGGCATGGAGGACCTAGCGATCCAGACCGAAGACGACCCCCGCCAACTGGTCGCCACGCTGCGCCCCGACCTGTCCGACGCCGACGCCGACATCGCCGTGCTGCACGTTCCGGATGGTGCCAACCTAGTTCCGGTGCGCCTCGGCCGGGCTTGGTCAGCACAGCATGGCGCCTGGTCATACGGCTTTCAGTACCAGTCGTACGTGACCAGCGGATACCCGGTGACAGGAAAGATCTCTGGCGACACAGTAGTCGATAGCCGCCGGTTCGTCGTGGTTACTGATATTGATGTGCAGCGTGGCCTCAGTGGAGCCCCTCTACTCAACATGAACACCGGCCGCGTGGTAGCGATGATCCACGCCAAGCTAGGGTCCAAGGGCGTCGGCCTGGCTATCCCTGTCGAGACGATCACGGCGCGCTGGACGGCCCTACGGCGGGCGCTGGCACAGCCTCCCGACTACCTGCGGGGCCGTGTCTCGGACCTGTTCTCCGCCATGGGCTACCGGGTCCTAGCCGAGCCCGAGGCGGCCACGGGCAGTACTCCCTCCCTCGTGGCGGAGCTGCCCGTGGGCCCGGTCCGGCTAAGAGCGCTCGTGGTAGTTCCAGGCTCCGACGATCTGGAGGATCCGGCGGAGACCCAGCGAGCTGTGCAGATAGTAGGATCACTCCTGACCCAGCGTAAGTTCGACAAAGGCTTCGTTATCACCACTGGTCGGCCTGCTATACCGACGCGAGCCATAGCTGCCGCGCAACAGGTCGAGCTACTCACCGTGATCGACCTAGAGCAGAGCTTGATCGATTTTACCCACTATCTCGAGGCCGTTGTACACGACTTCGAGAACTTTGGTAGCTTCTTCCGAGGCGGCCACTATCCGGTAATCGACTACTTCCGGTGGTGCGACCTTTACCGCTACTACGTCGACCTTCGCTGCGTGGACCTGCTCACGGGCCGGGCGCGCCCGAGCTCCACCGCGGCGCTGAAGGACTTTCTCTCCGCAGCAGGGCAACATCTTCTCTCAGTCCTCGGCGACTATGGCACCGGCAAGACCTCGTTGTGCCTTCAGCTAACATATGAGCTGGCTCATCAGTGCCTTCGGGACCCGGCTGGGACCCGTATCCCGGTGTTCATACCCTTGCGCAACCTCGACCACCGGCTGGGAGTCCGCCGTCTGATCCTCGACACGCTGACTGACTACGGTGTCCGCGTAGCTGACTACAAGGCCTTCGAGCTGATGTCACGCGCGGGCCGGTTCGTGCTTCTCCTGGACGGTTTCGACGAAGTAGCTGATGGGCTTGACCGGCGTGAGGTGAGGCAGGTCTTCGGCCAGATCAGCCAGTTGGCAACCGGGCATGCAAAGATTGTTCTCACCTGCCGGACGCATTACTTCCGATCCGAGCACCAGAGCCTTGAGACCCTAACGACGGAGGCGATGACCCCGCTCATGCGGGAGGTCCGCGAGCACCACGGGTTCGGCATTATGGAACTGCAGAAGTTCGACGAGAGACAGATCCTGGAGCTGATGTCCCGAAGGTACGCAAAGGACTACCACAGGCGGTGGCAGTACATCAGGGCGGTGTACAACCTCGCCGACCTAGCCCGGACGCCAATACTGCTCAACATCATGCTTAGCTCCTTCGGTGACCTAATTTCGCTCGCCTCGGACACGGCGATCAACTCAGCGAAGCTCTACGACATGTATACGAAGTTCTGGCTCGAGCGAGACGACGAACGATCCGACGTCACGGCCCTTGAGAGGCTCCGCTTCGCGCAGAGCCTGGCGTGGCGCATGTATACCACCGACCGCCTATCTATTCCGTACGATGAGCTCAGCGCCGCCGTCGGCGAGTTCTTCGCGGATCCCCACCCACGAGACACCCAGTGGTTAGCGAAGCTCGACACCAATGTCCGCACCTGTTCCTTTCTCGCCCGCGACCGTTTCGGGAACTTCATGTTCGCCCACAAGTCCTTCATGGAGTTCTTCGTCGCGAAGCGCCTGGCCGGCTCCGTCGGCGACTGGCCCACCAGCGACCTCGGCTCACGCATCTTCTCATACGAGATATCCGACTTCCTGAAACAGCTGGTGTCCCCCGATGACGTTACGCTCATCAAGGCTCAGGCCCTGGACAGGCAGAACAGCGACGTCCTGCGCGGCCTCTGCATGGACGTCCTTATCGGACTGGGCGACACCATGCGGGAGGAGCCCCTGGTCTTCGCATTGGTCTCGACGCTCGACGGCCTGCTGGTCACGGCAAACGCCGACGGCACGGCCACAGTTCTTACGCCAGAGCTGGGGATCGTAACGTCCCTGGCCGGTCATGATAACTGGATTCGTCAGGTCGCAGTAAGCCCCAATGGCAAGCTGCTAGCCACCTGCGGCTGGGACAGCCGCGTCATGCTCTGGCAGCTACCGGACTTCGTCAAGTGTGGCGAGGCCCTGCTGTCCGAGCGAGTGAACTCCGTGTGTTTTGACCGACGCTCGGAGCTGCTGCTGTGCGCGGGCTATGACCGCGCGATCTCGGTCCTCGACACCGGCACCATGCGGATAGCGTTTACTCTTGTTGGGCACACCAACGGTGTCAACGCCATCATCGCCGCTCCGACCGAGGACTTGGTCGTCAGCGCCGGGCTCGACAAGACACTCCGAGTCTGGTCGCTGCGGCCGCCCGGCGAGCTAATCGTGGCTATCCAACAGGAGGAACCGACAACCCGGCTGGCGTTCGCAGCCGATGGGCGTTTCTTCGCCTCCGGTAGCTGGACGGGCGAGGTAACAGTGTGGGGCGCGGCCGGACCTCAGGTCCAGTGGGCGAACCGCAACCACACTAATATGATTGGTGCGCTTGGGTTTTCCCCCGACAGCAGGTACCTAGCCAGCTCGTCCGATGACCGGACTGCTAAGATCTGGAGCGCCGCGGAGGGCGAGCTGGTCGCGTCCTTGCCTGGCACCGACTTTGTAACTGCGGTCTGTTTCGGCCGTTGTGGACAACGGTTCTACTGCGGCGGATATGACTCCCACGTGCACATGTATGAAATGGCCACGTGGACCCTACTCCGCTCAACCAATCTGAAGGTGCGTGGGTAGGACCGGACTACCAGAGCCAACTACCGACCGCTCCCCATAGTGTAAGCTGTTCACTTCCTTCCAGCCGCCTCCGGCACGACGTAGGCGACGAGATGGGGTGACCCGAGGTCGTCGGAGCGGAGCACCGTCACCGCGTCGGCCACCGCCGGGTGCCGGCGCAGCACCGCCGAGATCTCGTCCAGCTCGATCCGGTGGCCGCGTAGCTTCACCTGGTTGTCCCCGCGGCCCAGGAACTCGAAGACCCCGTCGTCGGTCAGCCGGGCGAGGTCACCGGTACGGTACAGCCGCTCGCCGTTGCCCGCGGTGACGAACCTCGCCCGGGTCAGCGAGGGCAGGCCGTGGTAGCCGTTGGCCAGGCCCGCGCCGCCGATGCACAGCTCGCCGGGCACCCCGAGGGGCGCCGCGCGAAGCTCAGGGTCCATGACCCACGCGGTCGTGTTGGCGATGGGCCGGCCGATCGGCACCGCCCCCTTCTCCCCCGGGGTGAGCCGCCAGACCAGCGACCAGACCGTGGTCTCGGTCGGGCCGTACATGTTCCAGGCCTGGTCGGCGACGGCGCACAGCTGGTCGGCGAGCGCCCGGGGGACCTGCTCACCCCCGCACAGGGCCAGCCGCAGCCGCAGGTCGACAGCGCCATCGCCGGCACCGGCGGCGTCGAGCAGGTGCTGCCAGGTGACCGGCGTGGCCTGCACGACCGTCACCCCCTCCGCCCGCACCAGCGCGGCGAGGCGGGTGGGGTCCACCGCGTCGGCCGGGGAGGCGATGACCACCCGGCCCCCCGTCAGCAACGGCAGGAACAGCTCCAGCACCGCGATGTCAAAGGAGGGGCTGGTCAGCGCGAGTACGACGTCCGCCGGCCCGCAGCCGGGCTCGCGCGCCATCGAGCCGAGGAAGTTGGTCACCGCTCGGTGCGGGACCTCCACGCCCTTGGGCTTGCCGGTCGACCCCGAGGTGTAGATGAGGTACGCCGGGTCGTTGGCGCGACCGGCGCGGCGCGGTGGCGCCCCGGCCGGCGCGCCGCGGGTGGCGCCGACCGGCGGGCCGCTCTCGGGTGCGCCCTCGCCGACCGCCGGCAGCCGGGCAAGAGACTCCGCGGTGGTGAGCACGGGCACGTCGAGCAGGGGCAGCCGGTCCGCGTCGCCGGGCTGGGCCGTGACGAGCAGGCACGCGTCACAGTCCTGGAGCATGTAGCCGATGCGCTGCTGCGGGTAGGCCGGGTCGACCGGCACGTACGCCGCCTGCGCCTTCCACGCGGCCAGCATGGCCGCGAGCATCTGCCAGGACCGGTCCAGGTGCAGCGCGACCACCGTGCCCGGGCCGGCGCCGTGTGCCCGGAACAGGTGGGCCAGGTGGTTGGCTGCCGCGTCCAGCTCGGCGTAGGTCAGGGTCTGCTCGCCGGCGCGTACCGCGATGGCGCGTGGGTGCCGGGCCACCGACGCCTCGAACAGCTCCACCACGCTGGCCGCCGCCGGCAGCGGCGTCGGGTCCGGTGCGGCCAACGCCGTGATCCGCTCCAGCTCGTCAGGGTGTAGCAGCTCCAGCTGGCTCACCGGGCGGTCGGGGTTGGCCACCGCGTCGTCGAGCAGCCGGGTGAAGCGCCGCAGCAGGTGCCCGGCGACCGGCTCGGCGAACAGGTCGGCGCTGCACTGCATGTCCATCCGTACCGTGGCGCCGTCGGGCAGGTCGACCAGGGTGAGCGTGAGGTCGGTCTGCACGTACGGCGTGTCGAACGGCAGCGGGCGGCACTCGACCCCGGCCAGCTCCAGCCGGCCGGCCGGGCCGTGGTTGAACAGGACCTGGTAGATCGGGGTACGCCCGGGGCTGCGCTCGGGGTGCAGCTCCATGACGAGCAGCTCGAAGGGCACCTGCCGGTACTCGAGCGCGGTGAGGAACGCGGCGCGCACCTGGCGCAGCAGGTCGGCGAAGGCAAGCTCGCCGCTGACCCGCACCCGCAGCGGCAGCACGTTCATGAACAGCCCCACCAGGCCCGCGGACCGGCTGCGGTCACGCCCGGAGACGGGTACGCCGACCACCAGGTCGCTGCCTGCGCCGTGCCGGTGGAGGGTGGCCGCCCAGGCGCTGGCGAGCACCATCGTCACCGACGCCTGCGCCGAGCGGGCGTACGCCTTCAGGGCGGCCAGCGCCGCACCCTCGTAGCGGCCCTGGGCCGAGTGCGCCAGCTGCGTGTTCTCCGCCTGCCGCGGTCGGTCGGTGTGGATGCCCAGCTCGGGCGGTGCGCCGGCGAGCACCGCCCGCCAGTGGTCGACCGACGCCCGCCACCCGTCCCCGGCGAGGGCGCGCCGCTGCGCGGCCACGTGGTCGCCGTACCCCATCTCCAGCGGCTGCGGTGCCCACCCGGCGCCACGCCGGAAGGCCTCGTAGGCGGCGGCGAGCTCGGTGTAGAGCACGCCGAGGCCCCAGCCGTCGGTGGCGATGTGGTGCACCGCGAACACGAGCAGGTGGGTGCCTGCGGTTACCCGGACGGCGGCCAGCCGCAGCAGGGCCGGCCGGGTGAGGTCGAACGGGCGGCTCGCGTACCGGCCGGCCCAGGCCAGGCCGTCGGCGACGGAACAGGCCTCGGCCAGGTCGAGCCCGACCTCGCCCTGCTCGTGCACTACCGCGAAGGGGACGCCCGCTGCGTCGTGGAAGCTCGTGCGCAGCGGCTCGTGGCGGTCCACGACCGCCCGCAGCGCGCGGTCCAGCACGGTGGTGTCGAGCGGGCCGGCCACCTCGAAGGCGGCCACGATGTGCTGCGCGGCGGTGCCCGGGTTGAGGTGCTCGAGCAGCCACATCCGCTCCTGGCCGAGCGACAGGCCCGACCCGTCCGGGCCGCCGGGCCCGGGGCCCGGATGCGCCTCCCGCACCGGCGCGGTGGCCGTCAGCTCGTCTTCCACGTGGGTCTCCGTCCCGCCTCCGGGGCCCGGTGTGACAGCGGGTCCACCGCCAGGATGCGCAGCTCGCAGGTGTAGCTCTCGCCCTGGGCGTCGGTGAGCCAGGTCTGGTCGAGGTCGGGCAGCATCTCGGTCACGCTCACCGTCCCGGCCGGGTGCTCCGCGGTGCGGCGTACCGCCTTGGCGAACAGGTTCACAAAGACCAGGCTGCGGAAGTCGACAAACGCCGGCTTGTCCTCCACCGGCACGTGGTAGAAGCCCCGCTCCGGAAGCTCGTGCGCGGCGCGCCAGGCCCGGGCCGCGAGGAACCGGTCCGCCTCGGACCTGGCAAAGGCCCAGCGCACGTCGGCGGCGGCGAACGTCCACGCCGCCCGCGCGATGACGAGCCTGTCGATGGCGACCCGGGGCCGGCGCGGGGCTGGCGGCAGCGGCTTGAAGCCGTTGACCACCGCCGCGGACAGGAACTCGCCGACCACCTCGAGCAGGTCCGCCTCGAACCCGCCGCGCCGGGCGCGCACCAGCAGCCGGTCACCGGCGCGGTGCACGAAGAGGTCGGCCGCTGGCAGGACCGGGCCGGGCGCGCCGACCGAGTCCGAGTGCAGCGTCCAGTAGGTGTACTCCGGCGAGAGCAGGGCCGACGGCGGAGCCAGCCGTGAGGTCACCGCGGGCCACTCCTTGGGCGGGATGGCGTAGACCCGCCGCCGGCCGAGGTCTGCGGCGGCCGCGGCCAGCAGCGACCCGGGCTGGTCGTGCTGCTCCACGAAGACCCGGCTTTCCAGGGTGTTGAACGCGGCGTGCAGCTCGCCGAGGACCGCCAGGAGCTCGCCCCGGGCGAGCGCGGCGACGTCAGCCGCGGCGAGCATGACGTCCGGCGCGTGCTGGATGGCCGTCGCCCATGCCGGGGCGGCGGCGGGGAACGCCTGGGCGACCCGGTCGCGGATCTCGGCGGCCTGGACCGTGTGCCGGCGGGCGCCCGCCGGCACGTCAAGGACCTCCGCCCAGCGCCGTTGGAACTCGGGCAGCACCGCGGCGACCGGCCGCGGCAGCTCGCGCAGCGAGAAGTAGAGGTACGGGGTGGCCAGGCTCAGGATGGCGGCCAGCGGCACCGCCGGGTCGCCCGAGCCGGCCCGCCGCTGCTCGTAGAGCCCCAGGAACAGCCGCTGGTACTCGGCCCCGGCCGCGGCCACCAGCCAGCGCGCGCTGTCCAGCAGCAGGCCGAGCGCCGGGGCGATCGCCTCGCGCAGCGGGCCGCCCAGCTCCACCCGCACGTCGCGGACCGCGTCCTCGTAGAGGAGCGTGCGCCCGGCGTACGTCTCGCCGTGGCGGCGCTCGCCGGGCACGCCGGTGAGCTTCTGGAACCGGGTGTTCAGCACGTCGATGGCTGCGGCGAGGCGGGCCGGGTCGCCCGCCGCGGCGGCCACCGCGTCCCGGGCGCTGACGATGTCGCCGAGCGCGGTGAGCGCGCGCTCCCGTACCGCGGGGTCGGTGACCGCCTCGAGCCGCCGGCGCAGGGTCCGCTCGGGCCACGCCTCGATCGGGCCGGTCAGGTCGAGGTGGACGATGCCCTGCCGGCACAGCTCGGCCAGGTGGGCGTGGCACTCGTCCTCGTCGCCGAGCTCGCCGAACTCCGACCACGCCAGCTCGGCGGCGATCTCCCGTACGCTGCGCTGGCCGTCGCAGAGGCCCAGCAGCTCAGCCTCCACACCGGAGAGTGCCACCGGTACGCCGCGCGCGGTGTGCACCACCTGCCCGTCGAGGCGGTGCGCGGCGACCAGGCGCGGGACGAGCCAGGGGCGCAGCAGCGGGTCCTCGCCCAGCGCCCGGGCGACCGCGTCGACCGTCCAGGTCTCGAAGTAGACGGTGCGCCGTGCCAGCAGCCGGTCCCCGGTGGCGACGGTGAGCGCCGGACCGCCCGGGCCCTCACCCTCGCTCCACCTCGCCCAGCCGACCGGGCCGAAGAACCCGATCGTGTCGTTCTTCAGGCAGTAGCGCTGCAGGTAGCTGGCGATGGTCAGCTCGTGGTTGCGGCCCCGGACGTTGCGCGGCTCGCCGGCCGCCGCCTTGTCCAGGCACTCGCTGAGCAGCCGCCGGTTCTGCCAGGTGACCGCCTCACGGAACCGGGTGTCGCCGGCGACGCGGCGGACGGCGGCGGACAGCCGCCCGGTCGCCGCGGCGTACTCGCCGTCGTAGGCGGTGCGGGCCTGGTGCCCTGCGCCGGTCAGCGCCCGGTCCGCGGCGGCGGCCAGGTCTGCGTCGGCGAGGGCGAGCACCTCCCGGGCCGGGAACCCCGCGCTGCGCAGGACCACGTCGCGCCACAGGTGCCAGCCGGTGCCGCCGAGGGGCACCAGGTGCGAGCCGGCGGCCTGTTCCGCGCTGGTGCCGGCGGCGGTCGCGGTGCTGGCGGTGCCGGTGCCGGTCATCGCGCGCCGAGCCGTTCGAGCTCTCCGGCGAGGGTACGCAGCGTGGGAAAGTTGAAGATCGACCCGATCTCAAGGGTGACGCCGAAGCTCTCCCGGATCCGGGACATAAGCTCCACTGTGGTCAGTGAGTTGCCGCCCAGCTCGAAGAAGTCCGCGTCCGGGGCGATGTCGCGGATGCCGAGCGACTGCGTCCACAGCGACGACAGCCGGTCCACGACCGAGGCCGCCGCTGCGCCGCCGCCGGCCGCGGCGCCGCTGGTTGCCGGGGTGGCGGCTGGGGGCCTGGTCCCGGCGGGCGGCGTCGCCGGGCCGGCCGCCGCGGGGCCGGCTCGGGCAGTGGCGCCGGGAGCCGCCAGGGGCACCGGGCGGCCGCCGCGGAAGTGACGGACCGCGACCTGCCGGGGGGTACGCGCGCCAAGCAGGTCGAGCAGGAGCCGCCCGCCGAGCGCGGGCGGGATGCCGTTGGCCGCGCCGACCGGGTCAGCACTGTCCACTGTGTCCATGGCGGGGTCCATGGCGAACGTGGCCGCCGCCATGCCGACCTCCCGCCACCCGGACCAGCCCACGCTCAGCAGCCGGCCCGCGCTGACCTCGCCGGCCCGCACGAGGGCGTCGAGGACCGCGTTCGCCGCCGCGTAGGCGGCGCCGCCGGCCTCCCCCTCGATCGCGGACCGGCTGGAGAAGGCGACGAAGAAGTCCAGCGGCGGCCGGTCGGCGAAGACCTCCGCCACCGCCAGCACACCCCCGACCTTGGCGGCGAAGACCTCGCCGGCCCGTTCGCCGGTGCTGAAGTCGACCAGCCCGCCGCCGGCCTGGCCAGCGAGGTGGAGCACCCCGTTGACCGGCCCGAACGCGGCAGTGACCCGCTCGACCAGGTCGCCCAGCGCCGCCGCGTCCGCGACGTCGCACGCGGCCGTCTCCACCTGGGCGCCGAGCACACCCAGCTCCTCCACCAGCCCCGGCTCGGCGCGCCCGCCGCGGCTGAGCAGCACCAGCCGGGGCCGCAGCCCGGTGCCTGCCAGCGCCCGCGCCACCGCGCCACCCAGCCCACCGAGGCCGCCGGTCAGCAGATAGACGCCGCCTCGGCGCAGCCCCGGCCCGTCGCCCGGGGCCAGCGGGTACGGCCGCTCGGTGGGCACCCAGCGCCGGTCCCCGCGCAGCGCCACGACCTCGTTGCGTTGCCAGGCGCGTACCTCGTCGACCAGGTCCTGCTCGTCCACCCCGGCACCGAGGTCGATGAGCTTCGCCGTCGCCCGGGGCTCCTCGCCGGGCAGGGTACGCACCAGGGCGGGCAGTGCGGCGTTACCCGGCCGCACCGGCTCGGCCCCGCCCACGTCGACCGCGCCCTGGGTGAGCACGAGCAGGCTGGGGCGCCGCCCGGACGGGGCCACCCGGCCGGCCAGCCGGACCAGCGCGCAGGCCGTGTGGAAGCCCAGCCGGAGCTGGTCGTCGACCTTCGCGGCCGGGTCGACGGCGCCGACCGTCTGGGCGTGGACCAACAGCCCGGGGTGGTCGTCGCGGTCGGCCAGCGCCGCCAGGACGGTACGCAGGTCGCCCGGCTCACCGGGCCGGATGACGAAGCTGCCGCCACCGTCGGCGTACGCGTCGCCTGGACGTACCGCGATGACCCGCAGCCCGGCCCGGCGCAGCTGCGCGGTGAGCTGGCGGGCCAACGTCCGGTCGGCGGGCAGCAGCGTGAGCGCGGTCAGCCCGTCGGCGGCTGCGGTGGCTGGCTGGCGCGGGCTCTCCACCCAGCTGACGAGGGAGAACGGCGAGACCGCGGCCTCACCCGACGGCTGGGCCGGCACCGCGGCCGGCCCAGGAGTGTCCACAGTGTCCGCCCAGTGCCGCTGCCGCTGGTACGGGTAGCCAGGCAGCGGCACCCGCCGGACCGGCGCCCCGGCACCAGCCCCGGCCGAGGCGGCCTCATCCCGGCCCGGCCCGGTCTCGCCGGCTCCATCCTGGCCCGTCCTGTCCTGACCAGCCCCATCCCGACTGGTCCCGTCCCAGTCCAGGGCCGCCCAGTCGACCGGGTGGCCCTCGGCCCAGACCGTGGCGACGGCGGTGAGCACCGAGTGCCGGTCCCCCGGCGGCTCGGTACGCCGCTGCGGCAGCGTGGCGACGGCCCGGTGCCGGCCGCCGGTGACATCCGGGTGCTGGCGGGCCAGCACGGTGAGGGTCCGGCCGGGCCCGACCTCCACCAGCAGCCGGTCCCCGTCGGCCAGCAGCGCGTCCAGCGCCGCGCCGAACCGGACCGGCTCGACCAGCTGCCTCGACCAGAACGCCGGGTCGCCCGCCTCGGCCGCGGTCACCATCCGGCCGGTGGCGGCCGAGTAGAGCGGTGTCCGTGGCGGGCGCAGGTCCACCGCCCGTAGCGCCGCCTCGAACGGCGTCACCGCGCCGGCCATCATCGGGCTGTGGAACGCGTGCGAGGTACGCACCGGCCGGCAGGGCAGCCTGTGCTCCCGCGCCAGGAGCTGCACCCGGCCGATGGCGTCGACCGGACCGGCCACCACGACCTGCCGGGCGCCGTTGTCCACGGCGACCGACACCCCGTCGGCCAGCAGCGGCGTGACAGCCTCGACCGAGCCGGCCAACGCCAGCATCCCGCCGGCCGGCATCGCCTGCATGGCCCGCGCCCGTACGGCGACCGCGCGGACCGCATCAGCGAGGGTGAGCACCTCGGCGACGGTGGCGGCGACCAGCTCGCCGACGCTGTGGCCGAGCAGCGCGGCCGGGGTTACCCCCCACACCTGCCAGGCCCGCGCCAGCGCATACCCGACGGCGAAGTGCAGCGGCTGCGCGACCGCGGTCGGTTCGAGGTCCTCGTCGCGGGTGGCGTCCTGCCACGCCTGCCGCAGCGGCAGCCCCTCAGCGCCGAAGAGGTCAAGACACTCGTCCAGCGCGGCGGCGAACGCGGGCACGTGCGTGTACAGGTCAATGGCGACGCCGGCATGCTGCGAGCCCTGCCCGGGGAAGAGGAACGCCACACCGCGCAGGCCTTCCCGCTCCCCGGTGGGGGAGGCGACGCCACGCAGGCCCTCCCGCTCGCCCGAGATGGAGGCGACGCCACGCGGGCTCTCCCGCTCGCCCGGGAGCGGCGCGACGCCACGCGGGCCCGGGCGCTCCGCCGGCCGGATGACCGCGGCTGAGCGCGGGTCGGCCAGGGCGGCCGCCGCCTCGGCCGCGTTCGTGGCGACGGCGGCGCCGCGGTACCGGTGCAGCGAGCGCCCGCGCTGCAAGGTCGCCACGCTGTCGGCGAAGCCCGCCGCGCCGGCGCGGGCGAAGTGCCCACCGAGCCTTTCCCGGTACGCCGCCTCGGCCTGCGCCGACGCGGCGGACCAGACCACGACGCGGGGCCGCTGCGGCCGTACGACCCGGTCGACCGCTGGCGCCTCCTCGACGATGGCGTGCGCGTTCGTGCCGCCCATGCCGAGCGCGCTGACGCCGGCCAGCCGCGGCCGGCCCGGCGTACGCGGCCAGGCGCTGGTGGCGGCGGGGATGTAGAACGGGGAGCCGTCCAGCGCCAGCTTCGGGTTCGCCTCGGTGAAGCTGGCGTTCGCCGGGACCGCCTCGTGCGCCAGCGCCAGCACCACCTTGATGAGCGAGGTGACCCCGGCGGCGTGGCCGAGGTGCCCGACGTTGCCCTTCACCGACGCCAGCGCGCAGCTCGCCGGGGCCAGCGCGGTCCCCGCCATGCGGCGGAACGCGGCGCCCAGGGCGGCCACCTCGACCGGGTCGCCTAGCACGGTGGCCGTGCCGTGCGCCTCCACCAGGCCGATGTCCTCGGCGCCGACCCCGGCCAGCGCGATGGCCTCGGCGATGACGGTGGCCTGCCCGGTCACGCTGGGCGCGGTGAAGCCCACCTTGCCCGACCCGTCGTTGTTGACCGCGGTGGACCGGACAACCGCGTGCACCCAGTCCCCGTCGGCGAGCGCGTCCCGCAGCCGCTTGAGGACCACCAGGCCGACACCGCTGCCGAAGACCGTGCCGGTGGCCGCCGCGTCGAACGGGCGGCAGTGCCCGTCCCGGCTCAGCGGCCCGCCCGGCTCCCACCAGTGCCCGTGCCCCAGCGGCAGCTCCACGTCCACCCCGCCGGCCAGGGCCAGCTCGCACTCCCCGCTGCGCAGCGCCTGCACCGCCAGGTGCACCGCGACAAGGGAGCTGGAGCAGGCGGTCTGCACGGTCAGGCTGGGCCCGCGCAGGCCCAGCTTGTACGAGGCCAGCAGGCTGACGTAGTCGGTGTTGTTCCAGGAGGTGAGCGACATGCCGGAGGTGCTGCGCAGGCTGCCCGGCCCGGCCGGTGCCAGCAGCTGCAGGTAGCGGTTTGTCCCGGCCGCCCCGAACACGCCGACGTCGCCCGTACGGCCGGGGGCGTAGCCGGCGTTCTCCAGGGCGGCGTGCGCGCACTCCAGGAACATCCGGATCTGCGGGTCACAGACCTGCGCCTCGCGGGGCGTGAGCCCGAACAGCTCAGCGTCGAACCCGTCGACGTCGCGGGCCGCGGCGACCGCTTTCACGTACGCCGGGTCGGCCAGTGCAGCGGCCGGCACACCCGCCGCGAGCAGCTCCTCGTCGCTCGGGAACGCGATGCCCTCAGCCCCCCGGTGCAGCAGCGACCAGAGCTGGTCGGTGTCATCAGCTCCGGGGAACCGGCCGGCGAGGCCGATGATGGCGATGGGTTCGTGGGTGCCGCTCACGGGACCTCTCCGAGCTCGCGGTAGAGGCGCTCGCGCAGCTGGCGCCGCTGCTGTGCCGGGTCGGGGCCGGCCGCTCCAGCGTCCCGGGCGCCGGCCGGCACCGCCTCCCGGCTACCGACCATCGCCGCCTGCCGGCTACCGGCGCTCACCGTCTCTCTGTTACCGGTGGGCGCGGGCTCCGGGTCGCGTGCGCCGTCTCCCGCGCCGCGGTGGGCCAGGTAGCGGGCCAGCGCCGCCAGGTTGGGGTGCTGGAACAGCGCGGTCACCGGCAGCTCCACCGCGAGCCGTTGGCTGAGCAGGGCGTGCAGGCGCACCAGGCCCACCGAGCTGAGCCCGCCGTCGAGGAAGTTCTCGTGCGGCGGCAGGTCCCGACCGGTCACCTCGCGCACCAGGCGGGACAGCTCGGCGACCACCGCGCCCGGCGTCCCTGCCCCATCAGGCCGGTCGTACCCGCCAGGCCGGTCGTACCCGTCGGGTGGCGCCGGCACGCCTGGCGCCGGCGGTACCGCGTCGTCGGGCGCCGCGGCGACCTTGTGGTTGTGGTCCGTGCCCAGCCGGGGCACCACCCGGATGTCAGCCGGCACCGCATACGGCGGCAGCACCCCGCGCAGCCGCGCCCGCACCTCGTCGGCCGAAAGCCGGCCCGGCAGAAGCTGGTCTGGTGGAAGCTGGTCTGGTGGAAGCTGATCTGGCGAAAGGCCGCCCGGCGGAGGCTGGCGGGAAGAACCCTGGCCGGAAGAGAGCCCGCCCGCCGCAGCGGCGACCACCTGCAGCACCAGCACCTCACCCGCGGGCGTCGACCTCAGCGTAACCAGCGCGTCCGCAACGTGCGGCAGACCCAGCGCGGCTGCCTCGACCTGCTCGGGCGCCACCCGGAAGCCGTCGACCAGCACCTGCCGGTCCAGCCGGCCGTCGAGGTGCACGCCGCCCCACGGGTCCCGCCGGCCGAGGTCACCGGTGTGGTAGGCCCGGTACCCCGGCCGCCCGGCCGGGTCCGGGACGAACCGGCCGGCGTCCCCGCTGTCCCCGGCGTAGCCGAGCGCCAGGTGCGGGCTGCGGACCACCACCTCGCCGAGCTGCCCGATGCCCGCCAGGGCACCCGTGGCGTCGACCACGACCAGCTCCGCGCCGCCCACCCCAGCGCCGACCGGCAGCACCGCCTGGTCCGGCACGCCGGCCGGGAGCGGCTCGCCCGCCTCGGCAACGACCTGGCAGGACGCGACCTGCGGCGTCTCCGTGGTGCCGTACGCGTTGACGACCCGGGCCGGCGTGAGCCGGCGCAGCGCCCGGACCAGGCGTGCGGTGAGCGGCGCCCCGCCGCAGAGCACCAGGCGCAGGTCCGCAAGGCCCGCCGCCGGCTGCACTTGGCCATCCGCCGGCTGCACCGGGTGGTGCGGACCACCGGCTACCAGACCACCGGCTACCAGCAGCCCGAGCAGCGCCGGGGTCGCGTGCAGGATGGTGACCCGCGCCTCGCGGACGAACGTGAACAGCCGTTCCGGGCTGGCGAAGACGTCATCCGGCGGCACGACGAGGGTGCCGCCGGCCATCAGCGGCACGAGCATGTCCCGCAGGACCGGGTCGTGGCCGAGGCCGGCCAGCAGCGCCACCCGGTCCCGCCCCGACGGGGCGAACGTCTCCAGGTACCACCCGAGCGTGCCGGCCAGCGCGCTGGGCGGGACCGCCACCGCAGCCGGGCGTCCGGTGGTGCCCGAGGTGAACAGCGCGTGGCTCGCGCCCGGCAGGCGCAGCGGCTCGGCCGCGGCGCTCCGCGCCAGCTGGAGGCCGCCCGGCGCCAGATGGAGGCCGCCGCCCGGCGCCAGATGGAAGCCACCATCCGCGCCGGGCAGCCGCAACGTCCACCTAGGACGAACGGTCTCCTCGTAGCCGCGCCGCACGAGGGCCGGCAGCGCCGCGTCGACCAGCACCGCCGTCGCACCCGCGGCCCACAGCCCGAGCAGCGCCACCGGCAGCCAGCGGCTGCGCTCCGCGTGCACCAGGACAAGGTCGCCGCCGGTCGCCCCGGCGCCGGCGGCGCCCGCCGCGAGCCGGTCCACCTCACCGACCAGGTCCGCGTACGACACGCCGCCGGCCGCGTCGCTGACCGCCACCGAGTGCGGTACGCGCGCCGCGGTAGCCCGTACCGCGTCGAGCATCCGCGGGGCGGCGGCCGGCGTGGTGGCGGCGGTGGGCACCAGCACGCCGGCGTCACCGGCCGCCGGCACGTCGCCCTCACCAGCCAGCCGGAGCCGGGACAGCGGAGCCGAGCCGCGGGTCGTGACGACCTGGCGGAGCACGCGCACGACCTGCTCGAGCAGCTCCCGGGCCACCCCGGCCGGGTAGCGGCCGGTGGCGTAGACCAGCTCCACCCGGTAGCCGTCCGGCCGGTGCAGGTAGAAGTTGAGGTCGAACAGTGCCGCCGGCGGTACCACGTCGAGGTGGCTGGCTGGCACGCCGCCGAACGCCGGGGCCGGCGCGGCCTGGGTCATGTCGTTCACCCACACCTGGAACAGCGGGTTGCGCACCGGCGACGCCGGCACGCCCAGCGCCTCGACAATGGCCTCGAAGGTGGCGGTGCTGTGCTCCAGCGCGCCGGCGTAGCGCTCCCGCACGTGCCCGAGCAGCGCCGCGACGTCGGGCTGGGCGCCGACGTCCACCCGCAGCGGCAGGGTGGCCAGCAGGAAGCCGACCAGGTCCCGCTCCAGCTCGGCATAGCGGCGCGAGGCGGGCGTGCCGACGACCACTGTGGACTGTGCCGACCAGGCCGACAGGACCACCGCTACGCACGCCACGAACAGCGTGGCCGGGGTGACCGCGCGCTCCCGCCCGAACGCGTCGACCCGCGCGCTGGTCCCGGTGTCGAGGACCACCGCGACCCGCTCACCCGCGGTGCTCGGCACGGCCGGGTCGGCCAGGTGGAACGGCAGCAGCGTGACCGGCGGCACGTCCGCGAGCAGGCCCCGCCAGTAGGCCAGGTCGGCCGTCCAGTCCGGGCCGCCGGCGGCGCCCGCCTGGGCCTCGGCGTACGCCGCGAAGCTCGGCGCCGGGCCCCACCGCGGTGCCGAGCCGCGCAGCCGGGCCGAGTACGCGCCGGCGAGGCCGGCCAGTACCAGGTCGAGGGTCTGCTGGTCGGAGACGATGTGGTGCAGCGCCAGCACGAGGCAGCCGCCGGGGCCGCCGTCCGGTGGCAGCAGCAGCCCCGCAGTGAGCAGCGGCGCGCGGTCCAGCGGGATCGTGCGGCGGGCGAGCGAGGCGACGAAGCCGTCGACGGCTGCCGCGTCGAGCGGGCCGGCCGCGGTGCGCACCTCCAGCACCGCGTCGCACGCGTCCGCGAAGACGAGGAGCGGCCCACCGTCCGAGCCAACCGAGCCAGGCGTGCCGGAGTAGCCCGGCACGCCTGCCCGCAGCGCGTCGTGGCGGGCGACCACGTCGGCGAGCGCCGCGCGCATCGCCGCGGGGTCGACCACGCCGCCCAGCCGTACCGCGCCGACCACGTTGTAGCCACCCGGGTCCGCCAGGAGCTGGCTGCGCACCCACAGGGCGTGCTGGCCGGGCGCGAGGCGGCTGGTCCCCCGCGCCCCGTGCCCCACCGGCTCAACGTGGCCCACCGTGGCTGCTCCGGCCGGCCGGCGTACCTCCAGGCTCTCCACCAGGCCGCGCAGCACAGCGAGCGACGCGTTCTCGCCCAGCAGGGCGGCGAGCGGCACGTCGACTCCCAGCCCCGCGCGCAGCTCGGCGACGAGCCGCCCGGCGAGCAGCGAGTGGCCGCCGAGGTTGAGGAACCCGGCGGCCTCGTCGCGCTCGGTGCCGGGCGTCCCGAGCAGGCCCCACCACAGCCGCGAGACATCGTCAGAGCCGCCGCGCACGTCAGCGCCGGCGCCCGCCGCGGCCGGGGACGGTTCGGCGCCGTGCCACCACCGGCGCAGCTCGTCCCGCAGCGCCCGCCGGTCCGCCTTGCCGGCCGAGCTCAGCGGCAGCCGCTCCAGCCAGCACAACCCACTGGGTACGAACGCGGCCGGCAGCCGGCGGGCGACGAAGTCCCGCACCTCGGCGGCGGGGACCCGGCCGGCGCCGGGCGCCGGGGTGACCGCGGCGACCAGCTCGTCACCGGCGCCCCCGCGGGCGGGGACGGCGACCACGGCGGCGTGCGTGATCGCCGGGTGCAGGGTCAGCACCCGCTCCACCTCGCCCGGCTCGATCCGTACCCCCCGGATCTTGACCTGGTCGTCGATGCGCCCGAGGTACTCCACCTGGCCGTCCACGGCGCGGACCAGGTCCCCGGTGCGGTAGCGGCGACCGTACGGGGTGGCGTCGAAGACCCGGGCGGTCAGCTCCGGCTGCTTGACGTAGCCCAGCGCCACGTGCACCCCGCCGATCCACAGCTCCCCCGGCTCCCCGTCGGGCACCGGGCGCCCGTCCGGGTCGAGGATGTAGAGGTCCACGTTGTCGATCGGGGCGCCGATGTAGACGGTCGCGTCCGGCCGCATGTCCGGCGGGATGGCCCACTGGGTGACCTCGATCGTGCCCTCGGTGGGGCCGTAGAGGTTGTGCAGGCCGGCGTCGAGCGTCGCGGCGAACTGGGCCGCCAGGGCCGGCGGCAGCGCCTCACCGCTGGTGAAGACCATCCGCAGGCTGGTGTCGCGGGACGGGCGGCCGAGCCGGAGGAACTCGTCGAGCATCGACGACACGAAGTGGCATACCGTGATCTTCTGCTCGACTATGAGCTGCGCGATGCGGGCCGGGTCGCGGTGGCTGTCCGGCGGGGCGAAGACGCAGCAGGCGCCGACCGCCAGCGGCCAGTAGAGCTCCCAGCCGGAGACGTCAAAGGTGTACGGCGTCTTCTGCAGCACCCGGTCGGCGGGGGTGAGGTCGTAGTGCCGCACTCCCCACAGGATCCGGTTGCACAGGGCCGCGTTGGCCGCGACGACGCCCTTGGGAGTGCCGGTCGAGCCGGACGTGAACATGATGTACACGCGCTGGTCCGGGGCGACCTCGGGCAGGTCCCGCAGCGGGCCGGCGGGGTCGGCCCACGCCGGCACCGGCACCAGCGGGGCGACGCTGAACGGCCCGAGGTCCCGGCCGGGCGGCGCGACGACCGCGACCGGCTCGGCCAGCTCAGCCATTACCGCGGCCCTCTGCGGCGGCTCGTCGGTCGCCACCGGCACGTACCAGCAGCCGGCCTTGAGCACGCCGAGCAGCGCGACCAGCAGGTCCACGCCCCGGGGCAGGATGAGCGCCACGGCTCCGGTCGCGCCGCCGGTGGCGGCGAGGATGCCGTCGGCCAGCCGGTCGCTGCGCGCGTCCAGCTCGGCGTAGCTGAGCCGGTGGCTCTCGTCCTCGGTCGCGGGCGCGTCCGGCGTCTCGATGCGGCGCGCGCGGACCAGGCCGGGCACGCCGTGCGGGGCGCTGTGGTCGACGCGCTCGCCACGCAGCTGCGGAGCCGGCCAGGCCGACCTCGACCGGGTGTCCCCTGACTCCCCGCACATGGCCGATACCATAGCCGCCGCCGGACCCCCTCCAGCTCGCCCTGGCAGGCCGCTGTGGCATCGGGCGTTCGGCCCATCCACGGCCGTCCCGGGCAGGGCACAGGGGCGTCGCGGTGCCGGGGGCCGGTGGCGCCTCGGCGGGGCGCCACCGGCGCGACGGTCAGTAGCGGAACCGGCGGTAGTACTCGGCCAGCCGGTCGTGGTACTCCCGGTTGGTGTAGGTGCTCTTGTCGAACTCCGGCGCGTTCTTGATCTCTTCCTTGGTCAGCGGGACGTAGACCTTCCGAGCGCTGCGGTCGACGCGGTTGACCGCGCCGGCCGGCAGCATCACCTTGTGGCCCAGGATCCACGGACCGGTGTCGACCACGACGTAGCTGGAACCGGCGTCGTAGGTGGCCTCATCAACCTTGCCGATGTCACCGTCGGTGGCCTCCACGTCGAACCCGACGAGGTCGACCTTGCCCCCGGACACTCCGACGGAGCTGCGGTAGCTCCACGGGTTCCACGCCTCTTGGCCACGCGAAGTGGTCACGGTGCCCTCCTCTCGGCTGGGGATCTCCCATCACCTCTATGAGGCTTGGCCCGGCGCCGCATGACGTCCGCGCGTGCTGGCCGGTACGCCGGGAGGCGGTCGCCGGACGGCCGGGCCCTGAGCCGCATCCTTGTGCCGCTCAGGCATGCCACGCGCCAACGAGCCGGACGTCGGCCAGCATGACGTGGTACGAGCCAGGCGGCGCGCTTCGCGTCATGCAGCCCTGTGCCGTGCGTCATATCTGTTATCCATTACTGCGTCCGCTACGCGGCGGGGCCCCGGCGGTCGACCGGTTCCTCGCTCGACGGGCGCCTGTGCATGGTCCGACCTAAGATGGCTGTCAGCTCGGTCCTCCCCCTCGCTTGCCACTGCCCGCTGTCCGTAGACCGTGCGGGACCAGCAGGGTCATGGCAGGGTGTCCCGCCGCAACGGAGAACGACACCG
>Ga0075420_100001336_pt1 | contig 20878 bp, 16 predicted proteins | sample SoiMetdeltSBSDD4_FD_75296 | JGI IMG/M metagenome (GOLD analysis project Ga0075420, IMG submission 75296) | Bulk soil microbial communities from a Populus tree surrounding site in Tennessee, USA - Soil MetaG P. deltoides SBSDD4 | ecosystem: Environmental > Terrestrial > Soil > Tree plantation... | reverse complement strand
GCGCCGTCTCCGCGCTCCAGCAGAGGGCGGAGCGTCTTCAGCTTCTCCGCATAGCGATCCAGCTCGGCGAGCAGGGGCGCGCGGTTGGCGACGCAGATATCGCGCCACATCTCGGGATGGCTGGAGGCGATGCGCGTGAAATCGCGAAACCCGCCCGCGGCATAGCCGAACAGCTGGGCCGAATTGCCGCGCCCGGCGAATTCGTGCACCAGCGCGTAGGCAAGCAGGTGCGGCAGGTGGCTCACTGCCGCGAACACGGCGTCGTGCTCCTCGGCGCTCATGCGGCTGACGCGCGCACCGCATGCGGTCCACGCCGCCTCGACCGCCGCCACGCTCTCCGGGGAGTTTTCCTGCAGCGGAGCGAGCACCACGCGCTTGCCGCGGAACAACTCGGCGCTCGCCGCCGCGGCGCCGCTCTTCTCCGCGCCCGCGATCGGGTGCGCCGGGACGAACTGGGAACTCCTCGCGCCGAAGGCGGCGCGCGCCGCCGCCACCACGTCGCGCTTGGTGCTGCCTGCGTCGGTGACGATCGCCGAGGGCTTGAGCCTGGCGGCGACCGCCGCCAGGACCTGCGGGTACTGCGCCACCGGCGTCGCCACCATCACCAGGTCCGCGTCCGCGACATCGGCGGCAATCGAGTCGATGATGCCCCTGCCCTTCGCCAGCTGCAGGTTCGCCGCGCCGCGCCCGATGCCGGCGACGTGGCCGCAAAGGCCGGCGGCCTTCAGCCCGAGCGCGAACGATCCGCCGATCAGCCCCACGCCGATCACGGCGACGCGTTCGAAGCGCATCATTCCTTCAGGCTCGCCGCCAGCGCCGACAGGAACTTGTCGTTCTCCGCCGGGGTGCCCACGGTGACGCGCAGGTGCTCCGGCAGCTGGTAGCCGCCGCCGACCGGGCGCACGATCACTCCGCGCTTGAGCAGGCGCCTGTAGACGTCCTGCGCCTTGCCCACGCGGATGGTGAGGAAGTTGCCGTAGGAGGGGATGAAAGCAAGGCCCAGGCCCTGCGCGCCGTCGCGCAGCTGGCGCAGGCCCTGCAGGTTTCCGGCGAAGCTTTTCGCCACGAACTCCATGTCCCCGAGCGCCGCCGTCGCCGCGGCGAGCGCCACGGCGTTGACGTTGAACGGCTGGCGCACGCGGTTCATCACATCGGCCACCGACGGATGCGCGAGCGCGTAGCCGACGCGCAGCCCCGCCAGGCCGTAGGCCTTGGAGAAGGTGCGCGTGAGGACGAGGTTCGGATGGCGCTTGAGCCATTTCACGGTGTCCGCGCGCAGCTCGGCGGGCAGGTATTCGTTGTAGGCCTCGTCGATCACCACGATCACGCGCTCGGGGATGCGTCGCACGAAGGCTTCCAGCGCTTCCGGCGCAGCCAGCGTGCCGGTCGGATTGTTCGGGTTGGCGACCCACACCACGCAGGTCTCCTCGTCCACCGCCCGCGCCATCGCCTCGAGGTCATGGCCATAGTTCTTCGCCGGCACAACGATGGCGCGCGCGCCGCGCGCCTGCGTCGCCAGCGGATACACCGCGAATGCGTGCTGCGCGAGCACCGCCGCGCGCCCCGGCCCGAGGAAGGCGAGCGCGACCAGCTCCAGCACGTCGTTCGAGCCGTTGCCCAGCACGATCTGCGCGGCGTCCACGCCGTAGCGGCGCGACAGCGCGTCCTTCAGCTCGAAGCCGTTGCCGTCCGGGTAGCGCGCGATGTCGCCCAGGCAGCGCTCGATCGCCGCGCGCGTGCGCGGCCCGATGCCGCCCGGGTTCTCGTTCGACGCGAGCTTGACGATGTCCGCCTCCGCCAGCCCCATCTCGCGCGCCAGCTCGGCGATCGGCTTGCCCGGCTGGTAGGGCGCGAGCGAGCGCACGTAGGAGGGCGAGATCTCGCAGGGATCCATGTTCATGTCGGCGATTCCTTCACGGCCTCACGGCGCGGCGGCGGGATAGGAGCCCAGCACCTTGAGGAACGGGGCGCGGCGGCGCAGTTCGTCGAGGGCGGCGGCGACGCGCGCCTCGCGCTGGTGCCCGTCGAGGTCGACGAAGAACACGTACTCCCACAGCGAGCTGCGCAGGGCGCGCGATGGCCGCGACTCGATGCGCGTCATGCTGACGCCGTTCTGCGCCAGCGGGCCGAGCAGCGCATGCACCGCGCCCGGCTTGTTTTCCGCCGACATCACCAGCGAGGTGCGATCGCGCCCGCTGGGCGCGGCGTCGAGATTGCCGAGCACCAGGAAGCGCGTGGTGTTGTTCGGGTCGTCCTCGATCGCGCGCGCCAGCAGGTCCAGCCCGTAGCGCGCGGCCGCGGCCTCGCCGGCGACGGCGCCGGCCCCCGCCTCCTCGCTCGCGCGGCGCGCGGCCTCGGCGTTGGAGGCCACCGGGACGCGTTCCACGCCCGGCAGGTTCTGGTTGAGCCAGCCGTTGCACTGCGCCAGCGACTGCGCGTGCGAATACACGCGCCGCACTGCCCGCAGGTCGGTGCCGCGCGCCATCAGGTTCTGCTGGATGCGCAGTTCGACTTCGCCGCAGATCCTGAGCGGCGTCGAGAGCAGCAGGTCCAGGGTGCGGCCGATCGCGCCCTCGGTGGAATTCTCCGCCGGCACCACGGCGAACTGCGCCGCGCCCGACTCGCAGCGGCGGAACACTTCGTCGATGCTGGCCGCGGCGTCGGCCTCGACCGCTCCGCCGAACTGCTTGCGCAGCGCCTGCTCGCTGAAGGTGCCTTCGGGACCGAGGTAGGCGACGCGCAGGCCCTGTTCCAGGCCGCGGCAGGCAGAGATGATTTCGCGGAACACGCGCGCCACGGCATCGCTCTGCAAGGGTTCGCCCGGCTGTTCGGCGACGCGGCGCAGGATCTGCGCCTCGCGCTCCGGCCGGTAGGCCGGCGCGCCGCCCTTCAGGGCGCCGATGCGCTGCGCCAGACGCGCGCGGCGCTGCAGCAACGCCAGCAGCTCGCCGTCGAGCGCGTCGATTTCCGACCTCAGCTTGTCAATGTCTTCGGCCATCAGTCCACGGGAAGATATCTGACCCCCAGCACGCCGTCGATGCCGTGCAGCTCCGCCATCGCCTCCGCCGGCACCGGGCTGTCCACGTCGACCAGGGTGTAGGCCATCTCGCCGCGGGACTTGTTCAGCATGTTGTGGATGTTGATGCCCCGGCCGCCCATGGCGTGCGAGATGCGCGTCAGCATGTTGGGCACGTTGGCGTTGGCGATCGCCAGGCGGTAGGGCGATTCGCGCGCCATCACCGCCTCGGGGAAATTGACCGCGTTGCGGATGTTGCCGTGCTCCAGGTAGTCGCACAGCTGGTCCGCCGCCATCACCGCCGAGTTCTCCTCGGCCTCGCGCGTCGACGCGCCCAGGTGCGGCAGCGCCACCACGCCCGGCTGGCCGAGCAGCGCCGCCGAGGGGAAATCGGTGACGTAGCTGCGCAGGCGGCGGGCGCGCAGGCTCTCGAGGACAGCCGCCGCCTCCACCACGCCGTCGCGGGAGAAATTGAGCAGGATCGCCCCCGCGCGCAGCAACTCGACATTCTTCGCGTTCACCAGGTGCCGGGTCTTGTCCACCAGCGGCACGTGCAGCGTGACGAAATGGCTGGCCTTGAGCAGCTCGTCGATGGAGTTGGCGCGCCGCACCTGCGAAGGCAGGCTCCAGGCGGCATCCACCGTGATCTCCGGGTCGTAGCCTGTGACCTGCATGCCGAGGCGGATTGCCGCGTCGGCCACCAGGCTGCCGATCTTGCCCAGGCCGATGACGCCCAGGGTGTGGCCCGGCAGCTCGAAGCCGGCGAAGGATTTCTTGCCGTCCTCCACGCGCTGCTCGAGCTCGCCGGCCGCCCCGCCAAGGCCCTGCACAAAGTCGAGCGCCGGCGCCAGGTTGCGCGCCGCGATGAGCATCCCCGCCAGCACCAGCTCCTTCACCGCGTTGGCGTTCGCCCCTGGCGCGTTGAACACCGGCACGCCGCGCCGGGAGAGCGCGGACACCGGAATGTTGTTGGTGCCGGCGCCGGCGCGCGCCACCGCCTTGAGCTGCGGCCCGAAATCCATGCGGTGCAGGTCCTGCGAGCGCACCAGCACCACGTCCGGCGCCTTCGATTCCTTGACCACCGCATAGCGCGCGGCGGGGAAGCGCTTGAGGCCCGCCGCCGCGATCTGGTTGAGGACCAGGACCTCGTACTTGCCGCCCGCCTTAGCCATGACGCGCCGCGAATTCCTTCATGTAGGCCACCAGCTGCTGCACGCCTGCGAGCGGCAGCGCGTTGTAGATCGAGGCGCGCATGCCGCCGACCGAGCGGTGGCCCTTCAGCTGCAGCAGGCCGCGCTCCTCCGCCCCCTTGAGGAACGGCGCGTCGAGGCGCTCCTCGGGCAGATGGAACGGCACGTTCATGCGCGAGCGGTCCTCGCGCGCCACCGGATTGCGGTAGAAGCCCGCGTCGATGGCCGCGTAGAGCAGCTGCGCCTTCTGCACGTTGCGCCGCTCGATCTCGGCGACGCCGCCCAGCGCCTTGAGCCACTTCAGCACCAGCCCGGCGACGTAGATCGGGTAGGTGGCCGGCGTGTTGAGCATCGAGTCGGCATCGGCCTGCAGCTTGTAGTCCATCACGCTCGGCGTGCCCTTGGCCGCGCCGCCGGTCAGGTCCTCGCGCACGATGACGATGGTGAGTCCGGCCGGCCCGAGGTTCTTCTGTGCGCCGGCGTAGATCAGCCCGAACCTGGGCACCTCCAGCGGGCGCGACAGGAAGTGCGAGGAGGCGTCCGCCACCAGCGGCACCGCGCCGGTGTCCGGCACCCAGTTGAATTCGACCCCGCCGATGGTCTCGTTGGAGCAGTAGTGGACGTAGGCTGCGTCGCCGCGCAGCCGCCAGTCGCGCGGCGCGTAGGTGAAGTTGCGGTCCTCGGCGCTCGCCGCGACATGCACGTCGCAGTAGGCTTTCGCCTCCTTCGCCGCCTTCTTCGACCATTCGCCGGTGATCACGTAGTCGGCGCGCGTCTTGCCGCGCAGCAGGTTCATCGGCACCTGCGCGAACTGCAGCGTGGCGCCCCCCTGCAGGAACAGCACCTTGTAGTGGGCCGGGATGGCGAGCAGTTCGCGCAGGTCGCGCTCGGCCTCGGCGGCGATACCGGTGAACTCCTTGCCGCGATGGCTCATCTCCATCACGCCCATGCCGCTGCCGTGCCAGTCGAGCATCTCGTCGCCGGCGCGCGAGAGCACCTCCGCCGGCAGGGTGGCGGGGCCGGCGCCGAAATTGTAGGGGCGGGGCATCAGTGGACCGTGGGCGGCGGCTCCCCCGCCGCCGGCGGCGCCAGTTCACCGTCGCCGCCGTTGCCGTTGCCGTTGCCACCGCCATTGCCGTTGCCTTCCTCCACGGCGTGCTCCTCGATGCGCTCCACCCCGGCCAGCTTCTCGCCCTCGCCCAGCGCGATCAGCGTCACGCCCTGGGTCGAGCGCCCCTGCTCCCGGATCTGCGCCACCGCCGTGCGGATCAGCACGCCGCCGGTGGAGATCAGCATCACCTCGTCGCTGTCCTCGACCAGCACTGCGCCGACCAGCGCGCCGTTGCGCTCGCTGGCCTGGATCGCGATCAGCCCCTGGCCGCCGCGGCCGTGCTTGGTGTACTCGCCGATCGGCGTGCGCTTGCCGTAGCCGTTCTCCGTGGCGGTCAGCACCGTGCGGTTCGCGTCCCGCGCCGCCAGCATGCACACCACGCGATGCGCGCTCCCCTCGGGCAGGCGCATGCCGCGCACGCCCGTCGCCTGGCGGCCCATCGGTCGCACCTCTTCCTCGGCAAAGCGCACGGCCTTGCCTTCGGAGGAGAACAGCATCACGTCGTAGCTGCCGTCGGTGAGCGCGACGCCCACCAGGTAATCGCCCTCGTCCAGGTTCACGGCGATGATGCCGCTCGGCCGCGGGCGCGAGAATTCGGCCAGCGGCGTCTTCTTCACCGTGCCCTGCGCCGTGGCCATGAACACGTAGTGCTGCTCGTCGAACTCCTTCACCGGCACCACCGCGGTGATCTTCTCGCCCTCCTCGAGCGGGAACATGTTGACCACCGGCTTGCCCTTGCTGGCGCTGCTGCCCTGCGGCACCTCGAACACCTTGAGCCAGTACAGGCGCCCGCGATTGGAGAAGCACAGCAGGTGGTCGTGCGAATGCGCGACGAACAGCCGCTCGATGAAGTCGTCCTCCTTGGTGGCGGCCGCCTGCCGCCCGCGCCCGCCGCGGCGCTGCGCGCGGTAGTCGGCGAGCGGCTGCGACTTGACGTAGCCGCCGTGCGAAAAGGTGACCACCATGTCCTGCGGCGCGATCAGGTCCTCGATCGAGATGTCCTCGGCCACCGTCACCAGCTCGGTGCGCCGCGCGTCGCCGAATTCCGCCTTCACCTCGCGCAGCTCGGCGGCGATGATGGCGGTGATGCGCGCCGGCTTGTCGAGGATGTCCAGCAGGTCGGCAATCAGCGCCACCACCTCCTTGTACTCCTCGCGGATCTTGTCCTGCTCCAGGCCGGTGAGGCGCTGCAGCCGCAGCTCGAGGATCGCCTGCGCCTGTTCGTCCGACAGGCGGTAGCCGTCCTCCTTCAGCCCGAACTCGGGCGCCAGACCTTCGGGACGGAACTGCTCGGCGGCGGCGCGCCCGAGCATCTCGCGCACCAGCGGCGAGGGCCAGGGGCGCGCCATCAGGTCGCGCTTCGCGTCGGCGGGGGCCGGCGAGCGCTTGATCAGCGCGATGACCTCGTCGACGTTGGACAGGGCCACCGCCAGGCCCTCGAGCAGGTGGCCGCGCTCGCGCGCCCTGCGCAGGTCGTACACCGTGCGCCGCGTCACCACCTCGCGGCGGTGCGCGACGAAGGCATCGATCATCTCGCGCAGGTTGAGGAGGCGCGGCTGGCCGTCCACCAGCGCCACCATGTTCATGCCGAAGCTGTCCTGCAGCTGGGTCTGCTTGTACAGGTTGTTCATCACCACTTCCGGGATCTCGCCGCGCTTGAGCTCCACCACCACGCGGATGCCGTCCTTGTCGGACTCGTCGCGGATGTCGGCAATGCCGTCGATCTTCTTCTCGGTGACCAGCTCGGCGATGCGCTCGAGCAGCGCCTTCTTGTTTACCTGGTAGGGCAGCTCGTCGACGACGATCGCCTGCCGGTTGCCCTTCTCCATGTCCTCGAAATGCGTGCGCGCGCGCATCACCACGCGCCCGCGCCCGGTGCGGTAGCCCTCGTGTACGCCGGCCAGGCCGTAGATGATGCCGGCGGTGGGGAAATCCGGCGCCGGCACAAGCTTCATCAGTTCCTCGATCGCGCAGCGCGGATTCTCCAGCAGGTGCAGGCAGGCGTCGACCACCTCGTTGAGGTTGTGCGGCGGGATGTTGGTGGCCATGCCCACCGCGATGCCCGAGGAGCCGTTGATCAGCAGGTTGGGGATGCGCGCCGGCAGGATCAGCGGCTCCTTCTCCGAGCCGTCGTAGTTCGGCCCGAAGTCCGCCGTCTCCTTGTCGATGTCGGCCAGCAATTCGTGGCCGATCTTCGCCATGCGGATCTCGGTGTAGCGCATGGCCGCGGCATTGTCGCCGTCCACCGACCCGAAATTGCCCTGCCCGTCCACCAGCATGTAGCGCAGCGAGAAGTCCTGCGCCATGCGCACGATGGTGTCGTACACCGCGGTGTCGCCGTGCGGGTGGTACTTGCCGATCACGTCGCCGACGATGCGCGCCGATTTCTTGTAGGCGCGGTTCCAGTCGTTGGACAGCTCGTGCATCGCGTACAGCACGCGCCGGTGCACCGGCTTCAGGCCGTCGCGCACGTCGGGCAGCGCGCGCCCCACGATCACGCTCATCGCGTAATCGAGGTACGAACGGCGCATCTCCTCCTCGAGGCTGACGGGGAGGGTTTCCTTGGCGAACGGTTCCATTGCGGCTCTTGTTCTGGCGGGGGAAAACGGGCCGATGCAGCGGCGATTTCGAACGGCGAATTTTATCACGCGGCGCCCTCTCGACCTCGGCCCGGCCGTGTGATTAAATGCTGGCGTCCCCAGGGAGGAAAACAATGAAAATCCGCCGCAACGCCCAGTCGTTTATCTGCGCCGCCGCGCTCGCCGCGCTGGTGGGCTGCGCCACCACCGAAGAACCCGCGCCGGCCCCGGCGCCGGCCCCGGCGCCCGCGGCGCCGGCACCCGCCGCCAAGCCGCCCCCGGCCCCCGTGGCCGCGCCGGCCAAGCCCCAGCCGTTGCGCGTGTTCTCGCATGTGCGTTTCGCCTTCGACAAGTCGGCGCTGGACATGACCGCGCAGGACACGCTGGACCGCCAGGTGGTGGTGCGCTTCGGCGAGTTCTCGAACATGCGCTTCATCAACATCGCCGGCTACACCGACCGCCTGGGTTCCGTGCAATACAACCAGAAGCTCTCGGAACGCCGCGCCGCGGCGGTAAAGGCCTACCTGGTCAAGCAGGGGGCGGACGGCTCCAAGATCGAAACCACCGGGTACGGCAAGGCTTACATGGGCACCACGCTGCCGGTGGCGGTTTGCCCCGACCAGAAGGACCGCAAGGCCCTGATCGCCTGCCTCGCGCCCAACCGGCGCGCCGAGATCGAGGTGCTCGGCACCGGCCGCTAGCCGAGGACCGCAGCCCGACGCCAAGGCCCCGCCGCGTGCGGGGCTTTGCATTTGCATGACCGACAAAGTCCTGATCAACGCGCGCTGGGTGGTGCCGGTGGAACCCGCCGGCGCGGTGCTCGAGCGGCACGCCGTCGCGGTGCGCGACGGCCGCATCGAGGCAGTGCTGCCGATGGCCCAGGCCGAGCAGCGCTTCGAGGGCTACCCGCGCGTCGAGCTGCCCGGGCACGTGCTGATCCCCGGCCTGGTCAATGCCCATACGCATGCCGCCATGACGCTGCTGCGCGGGATTGCCGACGACCTGCCGCTCATGCGCTGGCTGCAGGAGCACGTGTGGCCCGCGGAGGCGAAGCACGTCTCGGCGCAGTTCGTGAAGGACGGCACCCTGCTCGCCTGCGCCGAGATGCTGCGCGGCGGCGTCACCTGCATGAACGACATGTACTTCTTTCCGGAGGCCGCGCTGGAGGCGGCGCTGCAGGCAGGCATGCGCGCCTCGCTCGGGGTCATCGTCATCGAGTTTCCCTCTGCCTACGCCACCGACCCGGACCACTACCTGGCGCAGGGGCTGGCGCTGCGCGACCGCTGGCGCGAGCACCCCCTGCTGTCGTTCTGCCTGGCGCCGCATGCGCCCTACACCGTATCGGACGCGACCTTCCGCAAGGTGGCGCAATTTGCCGCCGAGCTCGAGCTGCCGGTGCACGTGCACCTGCACGAAACCCGCGACGAGGTCGAGCGATCGGTGGCCGAACACGGCCTGCGCCCGCTCGCGCGGCTGGCCGGGCTGGGCCTGCTCGGGCCGAATCTGATCGCAGTGCATGCGGTGCACCTCACGCCGGAGGAGATCGCGCTGCTCGCGCGCCATGGCGCCTCGGTCGCGCATTGCCCCTCGTCCAACCTCAAGCTGGCGAGCGGTTTCGCGCCGGCAGCGGCGCTGCTCGAAGCCGGCGTCAACCTGGCGCTCGGCACCGATGGCGCGGCGAGCAACAACCGGCTCGACCTGTTCGAGGAGATGCGCCTCGCCGCGCTGCTCGCGAAGGCGGCGGCCGGCGATGCGCAGGCCATGCCGGCGCACGCCGCCCTGCGCTCGGCCACGCTCGGCGGGGCCGTCGCGCTCGGTGCGCAGGGACGCATCGGCTCGATCGTCGCAGGCAAGGCCGCCGACCTGGTCGCCGTGGCGCTGGACGACCTCGCCCTGCAGCCCATGTACGACGTCGTCTCGCACCTGGTCTACGCCTGCGGGCGCGAACACGTGAGCGACGTGTGGGTCGCGGGCGAGCGGGTCCTGCGCGACCGGGCGCTGACGCGGCTGGACCTTGCAGACTTGCAAGGGCGCGCGGTGTTGTGGCAGACTAAAATCTTGAATTAACGGGCCATTGTCCTGTTGTCTGATCGGGGTCGAAGCCCGGGGCCTGGCCAAAAACCACCAACGACGGGGAGAACAAGCATGATCAGGAACACACTGCGTTCAGCCGGACTGGGTGGCGCGCTGCTGGCGATGGCTGTGCTGGTGGGTTGCGCCACGACCGAGGAGCCGGCTCCGGCTCCCGCGCCGGCACCCGCCCCGGCTCCCGCGACCCCTGCCCCGGCCCCCAAGCCTGAGGCGCCGAAGCCCCCGCCCAAGCCGATGGCCCAGAAGGTTACCCTGGCGGCGGACGTGCTGTTCGACTTCGACAAGTCCGTGGTCAGGCCCGACGGCAAGAGCAAGCTGGACGACCTGGCGCAGAAAGTCACCGCCATCAATCTCGAAGTGGTGATCGCCATCGGCCACGCCGACTGGATCGGCAGCGATGCCTACAACCAGAAGCTCTCCGTGCGCCGCGCCGAGTCGGTGAAGGCCTACCTGGTGTCCAAGGGCGTCGAGCCGAACCGCATCTACACCGAGGGCAAGGGCGAGAAGCAGCCCGTGGCCGACAACAAGACCAAGGATGGCCGCGCCAAGAACCGGCGCGTCGAGCTCGAAGTCATCGGCACCAAGAAGTAAGCCGCGCTCCGCGGCAAGGAAACCCCGCTGCGGCGGGGTTTTTTTTTGGCGCCAGCGACTAGAATGAACCCGGCGCCGGTTTTGATGCTCCATGATCTCGTGGTTTTGGCCGCGAGATTCAAGCGGCCAAAACCGCGAGACCGTTTTTGAGGGCACATGCAAAGCACCGTGAACGCCGATCCCGCCGAACTGGAGAAATTCAGCCAGCTCGCGCACCGCTGGTGGGATCCGCACGGCGAGTTCCGGCCGCTGCACGAGATCAACCCCCTGCGCCTGGAGTGGATCGAGCGCCATGCAGCGCTCGGCGCGCGCGACGCGCTCGACGTGGGCTGCGGCGGCGGCATCCTCGCCGAGGCCATGGCGCGGCGCGGCGCGCGCGTCACCGGCATCGACCTCGCGGAAAAGCCCCTCAAGGTGGCGCAGCTGCACCTGCTGGAGAGCCGGCTGGAGGTGCGCTACGAGCTCGCGTCGGCCGAGGATTACGCCTTGCGCCATGCCGGCGGCTTCGACGTGCTGAGCTGCATGGAGATGCTCGAGCACGTGCCCGATCCGGCGAGAGCGGTCGCGGCCTGCGCGCGGCTGCTGCGGCCCGGCGGGCGGGCGATCTTCTCCACCATCAACCGCAACCCGAAGGCCTACCTGTTCGCCGTCATCGGCGCGGAGTACGTGCTGAAACTCCTGCCGAAGGGGACGCACGACTACGCCCGCTTCATCCGGCCGTCCGAACTCGCGCACTGGTGCCGCGCAGCGGGCCTGCGCACGGTCGAGATGACCGGCATGCAATACAACCCGCTCACGCGCCGCTACCGCCTGGGGCCGGACTGCGACGTGAACTACCTCCTGTGCTGCGCCAAAGATGCTTAGGGCGGTCCTGTTCGACCTGGACGGCACGCTCGCCGACACCGCGCCCGACCTCGCCGCGGCGCTGAACCGCCTGCGCGCCGAGCAGCACCTCGAGCCGCTGGCGCTGGAGAAGGTGCGGCCCTTCGCCTCGGCGGGAGCGCGCGGCCTGGTACATGCGGGCTTCGGCGTGAAGCCGGGCGACGCCGAATACCATGCGCTGCGCGAGGCCTTCCTCGAGTTCTACGCCGAGCGTCCCTGCGTCGAGACGCGCCTGTTTCCCGGCATCGGCGAGTTGCTCGCCGAGCTGGCGCGCCGCTCGATTGCCTGGGGCGTGGTGACCAACAAGGCGACGCGCTACACCGAGCAGGTGCTCGAGGGGCTCGGCCTCGCGCCGGCCTGCGTCGTGTGCGGCGACACCACGCCGCACCTGAAGCCCCACCCGGCGCCAATGCTGCATGCCCTCGGGCTGCTCGCGCTGCCCGCGGCGCAGTGCGTCTATCTCGGCGACGACTTGCGCGACATCCAGGCGGGGCGCGCCGCGGGCATGCGTACCGTGGCGGTGGACTGGGGATACCACCATCCGGATAGCGGCGGCCCCGGCACCTGGCAGGCCGACGCGGTGATTTCGCAGCCGCGGGACCTGGTCGGCCTGCTCTAGGCGCCGATGGGCCTGCACTTCGACGACGCCGCGGTGCGCCGCCTGCTGCGGCTCGAGGACCTGCTCGCCGGGATGCGCCGCGCCCTGGTCGACCTCTCCGCGGGGCGCGTCGTGCAGCCGCTGCGGCTGGTGATGGATCTGCCCGGCGGGCAGGACTTCCTGATGGTCAAGCCCGCACTCACCGCGGACGCGCTCATCACCAAGCTGATCACGCTGCGGCAGGCGAACGCGGCGCGCGGGCTGCCCTCCATGCTCGCCACGCTGGTGCTGATGGAGCCCGCGACCGGGGAGACGCTCGCGGTGATGGAGGCGACCTGGCTCACCGAGCTGCGCACCGCGGCCGTGTCGGCCGTCGCCGCCGATGCGCTCACCGCGCCCGGACCAAAGGTGGTGGCGATGCTCGGCAGCGGCGCGCTGGCGCGCAGCCATGCCCTGGCGCTGCGCGCGGTACGTCCGGTCGAGGAAATCCGCATCTGGAGCCGCAAGCCGGACAACGTCGCGCGCTGCGCGCGCGACGTGGGCGGCATCGCCTGCGCGAGCGCCGAGGAAGCGGTGCGCGGTGCGGACATCGTCTGCACCGTGACCAGCGCGACCGAGCCGGTCCTCAAGGGCGCCTGGCTCAAGCCCGGCGCTTTCGTCGCCGCCGTGGGCGCGCCTCGCCCCACCTGGCGCGAGCTGGACGACGAGGCGATGCGCCACGTGCTGGTCGCCGACAGCCGCGAGGCGGCCGGGAAGGAATCGGGCGACGTGATCCTGTCGGGCGCCCTGGTCAGTGCCGAGATCGGGGAAATCCTGGCGGGCACCAAGCCGCCGCCAGCGAAAGGCGCCACGGTGATCTTCAAGGCCCTCGGCCAGGCAGTCGAGGACGCGATCGCCGCCCGCCTGGTGTACGACGCCGCGCTGCGCGGGGCTTGATCGGCGCGCCGCCGACCTCATATGGGATAATGCGTCACGCACGAAACGGGGGCGACCTGGTTTCGACGCGGGTTGCGACGCAGCGCAGGGCATGCCGAGGACCAGTGACCTCGTAAATCCATCTGGAAACACTACAAACGCCAACGACGAGCGTTTCGCTCTAGCCGCCTAATACCGGCTAGACGCTGCACTGGTCTGCTGATGGGCCAGGCTCCCTAAAAGGAGTGCAGCGTCATTCACATCAGCCTCTCCTCCGGGCTTGGCCGCTTGGCCCGGGGGATCCGTCGAAGCGGCTAGCCGAGGAAAAGCCTGCCGGTCGGCGTTTTCGAGGCGAAGCTCAAATGACCAGGCTAAGCATGTAGTCCTGACTGCCGAGGGCTTGCGGACGCGGGTTCGATTCCCGCCGCCTCCACCAAATACCCCCAGGTAGGCGCTGCGGCGGGCCTCGTGCAGCGCCTACTGCGCTTCCAGACCCACCTTCTTCACCAGCGCCGCGTACTTGGCGAGCTCTGCCTGGAACGCGGCTTGCGCCTTCTCGGGAGTGCTGACGTTGATGGTGTTGCCGAACTTCGCCATTGATTCCATCACGGCCGGATCCCTGAAGGCAGCCACCACCGCCTCGTGGGCCCGCTTCACGATTGCCGGCGGAAGATTCTTCGGCCCGATCACGGCGAACCATGCTTCCACGGAAAAGTTGGCCAGGCCCTGCTCGGCGAAGGTTGGGATGTCGGGCGCCGCGGGCGAGCGCTGGGGAGACAGCATGCCGATGGCCCGCAGCGAGCCGCCCTTGATCTGCCCCTGGACGCTGGGCAATGCGGCGGTGGCGAAGTCGATCTGGCCGCCCAGGAGGTCCGTCACCATCGGACCCACGCCCTTGTAGGGAATGTGCTTCGCCGAGACGCCGGCGGCCTCGAGGACCAGCTCCGTGGCGAGGTGCAGGATGGTGCCGTTGCCGCCGGAACCGTAGTTCACGGCGCCGGGCCTGCCCTTGAGGTGGGCGAAGAATTCGCGAGCGCCAGATACCGGCAGGCGGCCGGGGTTGACCACCAGCACCATGGGCGTCGTCCCGACCACGGCGATGGGCGTGAAGTCGCCCGGCATGTTGAACGGCAGGGATTTCAACACGCTCGGGAAGATCACCACGTTGTTCGACACCACGGACAAGGTGCCGCCGTCCGGCGCGGAGCGCGCCAACGCCTGCAGTCCCACGACGCCGCCGGCGCCGGGCTGATTCTCGATCACCACGCTGGCGTTGAGCGCCTTGGCGAGGGCCGGCTGGGCGGCGCGCGAAATGGCGTCGACGCCCGAGCCCACGGCATTGGGCAGGATGAACTTGACGACGCTCGGCTGGGCTTGGGCGGCCAGCGACATCCCGCCGGCGAAGATCGCCGCCGCGAGCGCAAGCCATATGCGGCGCGTCGTTCCGGGTTGCAGATTCATTCCTCGTCTCCTTTGCAGATAAAAGTTGGCAGTGAAGCCGCCTACCTTACCTCACCTTGGGCGCCTTGGTAGACTCGGACCGCCATGGCCAGCACGGTCCTCGACTCCGCCCTGTTCCGCGACGCGTTCGGCACGCCGGCAATGCGCGCCATTTTCGACGACGCCGCCCTGCTTGCCCGCTACACCGAAGTGGAGGTCGCGCTGGCGCGCGCGCAGGGCCGGCTGGGCGTCATTCCGCCGCAGGCCGCGAAGGAAATCGCCGCCGGCTGCGATGCGGCCAGGCTCGACCTCGCGCGCCTGAAGCAGGAAACCGAGGTCGTCGGCTACCCGATCCTCCCGCTGGTGCGCCAGCTCGCCGCGCAATGCGGCGAGGCGGGCAAGTACCTGCACTGGGGCGCGACCACGCAGGACATCATGGACACGGCGGTGGTGCTCCAGGTGCGCGATGCCCTGGTCCTCATCGGGAAGGACATCGCCGTGCTGCAAGCCACCCTCGCCCGCCAGGCGAAGCGCTACCGCGACACGCCGATGGCGGGCCGCACGCACCTGCAGCAGGCGCTGCCCGTCACCTTCGGCTACAAGATCGCGGTCTGGCTCGCCATGCTGGACCGGCATGCGGAGCGCCTTCAGCAGATGAGGCCGCGCGTGCTGGTGGGCCAGTTCGGCGGCGCCGCCGGCACGCTTGCCTCGCTGGGCGACAAGGGCATGCCGGTGCAGCAGGCGCTGATGGAGGAATTGAAGCTGGCGCGGCCCGCGGCCACCTGGCACGCGGCGCGCGACGGGCTCGCGGAGGCGGTCAATTTTCTCGGCCTGCTCACCGGGTCGCTCGGCAAGATCGCCTTCGACGTGATGCTGCTCGCCTCGACCGAAGTGGGGGAAGTGTCGGAACCCTTCGTGCAGGGGCGCGGCGCGAGCAGCACCATGCCGCAGAAGCGCAATCCGATTTCCTCCGAGCTGATCCTCGCCTGCGCCAAGGCGGTGCGCCAGCACGCGGGCCTGATGCTCGATGCCCTGGTGCAGGACCTGGAGCGCGCCACCGGCCCCTGGCATGCCGAATGGATCGCGCTGCCGGAGGCCTTCCTCCTGACGGGCGGCGCGCTGCACCAGGCGAAATTCATGCTCGCCGGGCTGCAGGTGGACGAAGCGCGGATGAAGAAGAACCTCGACATGACCCACGGCCTGATCGTCGCCGAGGCGGTGATGATGGGCCTCGCGCCGCACCTGGGCAGGAACGAAGCCCACGACATCGTGTACGGCGCCTGCCGCGTGGTGGCCGACAAGGGCGGCCGGCTGGCCGATGCGCTCGCTGCGGTGCCCGCGGTGACGAAGCACCTCGACAAGGCGGCGCTGGAGAAACTCACCGACCCGGCGAACTACCTCGGCGCGTCGCAGGAGATGGTGGATCGCGTGGTCGGCAAGCGCGCCTAGCGCATGCAGACCATCCTCGACGCCATCGGCCGGCACGCCGCCGAGCGCGGCGGCGAAAAGGCGTACTGGACTGCGCAGCGGAGCTGGACCTTTGCCCAGCTGTGGGACGCGGCGGGCCGCACCGCCGCGGGACTCGCCGCGCGGGGCCTCGGCCGCGGGGATCGCGTTGCCTGCCTCACCAAGCACACCGCCGAATGCGTGGCCCTCGTCCTCGGTGCCTGCCGCCTGGGCGCGGTGTGCATGCCGGTCAACTGGCGGCTCGCGCCGGCCGAGATCGACTACATCGTGAAGGACGGCCGCGCGCGCTTCATGATGGCCGACCGGGCCTTCGCCGGAAATACGTCGGCGACGCTGCTGACCGAGGAATTCGAGGCGTGGGCGTCGGGATTCCCCGCCTTGGCCGCGCAGCCCGCGCCCTCGCCCGACGACACGGCACTGCAGCTCTACTCGTCGGGAACCACGGGCCTGCCCAAAGGCGTCGAGCTCACGCACGCGAACCTCGGCTCCGGGATGATGAGCGCCGTACCCGACGCGATCGGCTATCGCGGCGCGCCCGACGTGATGCTCAACGTGCTGCCGACCTATCACATTGCGGGCGTGGGAGTGGGCCTGCTCACGGCGGCGCGCGGCGGCATGAGCGTCCTCTACCCCGACTTCGACGCGGCCGCCGCGATCGCGGCAATCGCCGAGCACCGCATCACGCACGCCTTCCTCGTGCCGGCGATGATCCAGTTCATGCTCGCCGCGCCCGGCGCCGCCCGGGCAGACTACTCGTCGCTGAGGGGCATCTCCTACGGCGCCTCGCCGATCTCGGAGAAGGTGCTGGTGGACGCGCTGCGCACCTTCCGCTGCGACTTCATGCAGGTCTACGGCCTGACCGAAACCACGGGCGCGATCACCATGCTCCCGCCGGAAGACCACGACCCCGACGGACCGAAGAAGGACCTGCTGCGCTCGGCGGGCAAGCCGATCGCCAACGTGCAGTTGCGCGTCGTCGAGCCCGGCACGGACCGGGACTGCGCGGACGGCGCCGTCGGCGAGGTCCTGATCCGCAGTCCGCAGAACATGAAGGGCTACTGGGGCAACGACCAGGCGACGCGCGCGGCATTCCTCGCTGACCGCTGGTTCCGCTCCGGCGACGCGGGGTGCCTGAAGGACGGATACCTCTTCCTGCAGGACCGCATCAAGGACCTGATCATCTCGGGCGGCGAGAACATCTACCCGGCGGAGGTCGAGAACGCCCTCATGCAGCACCCGGCGCTCGCCGACGGCGCAGTGATCGGCGTGCCCGACGAGCAGTGGGGCGAAGCGGTGAAGGCCTGCGTGGTGCTCAAGCCCGGCGCACAGGCGAGCGCGGCGCAGATCATCGAGTTCATGCGCGCGCGCATCGCGCACTTCAAGTGCCCGAAGTCGGTCGACTTCCTCGACGCGATCCCGCGCAACCCGACCGGCAAGATCCTCAAGCGCGTGCTGCGCGAGCCCTACTGGCGCGGGCGCGAGCGCCGCATCAACTAGAAAATGGGGTCTGACCCCTTTTTCTAGCTTTGCCGAATCGCCAGCGCCGCGGGCCGGCCGGCCTTGGCCTCGCGGATCGCCCGCCAGACGCGCTGTGGGGTGGCGGGCATGTCGAAATGCGTGACGCCGGCCTGGCGCAGCGCGTCGATGACCGCATTCATCAGGCAGGGCATGGAACCCGTCACGCCTGCTTCGCCAACGCCCTTGGCGCCGAGCGGATTGGTCGCCGTCGGCACGGGATGCTCGGTGACGCGCAGGCCGCCCACCAGCCCCGGGCGCGGCATGGCGTAATCCATGAAGCTTCCCGTGAGCAGTTGCCCGCCGGCATCGTAAACCGCCTGCTCGTGGAAGATGTGCCCTGCGCCCTGCGTGATGCCGCCCTGCATCTGCCCCTCGACGAGCTGGGGGTTGATGAGGTTGCCCGCGTCGTCGCAGGCGAGATAGGCGACGATCTCCACTTCTCCGGTGTCGGGCTCGACTTCCACCTCGGCGATGTGGCAACCGTTGGGATAGGTGCCGGGCACCTTGGGGCGCTCCTTGAAATCCAGGTCGAGCTTGCCCGGGTGCTTCCGTGCCAGCGCCGTGATGGCGATCTTGCGGTCGGTGCCCTTGATGCGGTAATCGCCCTGCGCGAACTCCAGATCCGCCTTCGCCGCTTCGAGCTCCTCGGCAGCGAGGTCCAGGCCCTTTTGCACGATCTCGCGGGCGGCGAGCAGCATCGCGCTGCCCAGCCCGTGCAGCGTGCGCGAGCCGCCGGTGGGATTGGCCACCAGGTTGGTATCCGGCTCGGAGGTGCGCAGCCGGATTTTCGTCATCGGGATGCCGAGCACGCCCGCGACGATCTGCGCGAAGGCGGTCTCGTGTCCCTGGCCGTGGTTGTGCGACGCCGTGTGCAGCGTGACCGTGCCGTCCTGCTCCCAGTTGATCACCACCTGGTCGTAGGGCGCGAAGCCCCCGGGCGCCGTCGCCTCGATATAGGTCGCGATGCCGCGCCCGCGCAGCCTGCCCTGCCTCGCGCTCGCCGTGCGACGCGCGGCAAACCCATCCCAGTCGGCTTCCTTCTTCGCCTGCTCGAGCACGCCGGGAAAATCACCGCAATCGTACTCGTGGCCGCCGACGAACTTGTAGGGCATCTTCGACTTCGGGATCATGTTGCGGCGGCGGAACTCCGCCGGGTCCATGCCGATCTCGTGCGCCGCCTGGTCGACGAGGCGCTCCAGGGCGTACGAAGCCACCGGCCTGCCGGCGCCGCGGTAGGCCGCCGTCGGCACGGTGTTGGTGAGCACGAGACGCCCCCGGACGTGGATCGCCTGCACGTCATAGACGCCGCAGATGACGTTCACCATGCCGAGGGTGTTGACTACCGCGCCGGTGAACGCGAGGTAGGCGCCCAGGTTGGCGAGGTACTCGAAGCGCATGCCGAGGATGCGGCCGTCCGCATCCAGCGCCATCTCCGCCGCGTGCACGATATCGCGCGCCTGCTCGTCGCCGAGAAACACTTCCGAGCGCGTGCCGACCCACTGCACCGGGCGGCCGAGCTTCTTCGCCGCGTAGAGCAGCGCGCCGTACTCCGGATAGGCGTTGAAGCGCACGCCGAACCCCCCGCCCACCTCCTCGGCCACCACGCGCAGCTTCTCCGGCGGCACGCCGAGCACGGCGGAGAGCTGCCCGCGCATCGGTCCCACGCCCTGCGTAGTGGCGTGCAGGTAATAGGTGCCGGTGGTGGCGTCGTAGGAACCCGTCGCGGCGCGCGGCTCCATCGGGTTGCCCACCACGCGCGTGTGGTAGCCGCGCAGCTTCACCACGCGCGCCGCCTTGGCGAACGCGGCGTCGGCCGCCGCCTCGTCCCCGCCGGCGTAATCGAGCACCAGGTTCCCGGGGGCGACCTCGTGCAGCTGGGGCGCGCCTGCGGCGAGCGCCTGCTCCGCGGTCACCGCCGCGGGCAGTTCGCGGTACTCGATGACCACTGCCTCCGCCGCGTCCTGCGCCTGGGCCGCGGTCTCGGCGACCACCAGCACCACCGGCTCGCCGACATGGCGCACGCGGCCCTGCGCGAGCGAAAGGCGCAGCGCCTGGCGCTGCTCCGAGCCGTCGCGCCACTTGAAGGGCGCAGCGGCCGGGATCGGCTTCAGGCCAGCCTTCGCCAGCTCTTCGCCGGTGATCACCGCGATAACCCCGGGCATCGCCAGGGCCGCGGCGGCGTCGATGGCGGCGATTTCCGCGTGCGGGTGGTCCGAGCGCAGGAAATGGCCGCTCGCCTGCCGTGGCAGGGCCCAGTCGGAAACGTAGCGCCCGGCGCCTTTGAGCATGCGCTCATCCTCCAGGCGGCCCTGGTGGCCGAAACTCTGCACGGTCGATTCCCTTCTTAGTGGCGCGATAGCGCGATCAGGATGCTGCAGGGCGCGTAGTCGATGAGCGAGGCGCCCACCGACCCCTTCCACCAGCGCGCCGCAAAGGAGGTCTTCTGGTTGTGGCCGACGACGACCAGGTCCACCGCCAGTTCCTTGGCCAGCCGGCAGATCTCCTCCACCGGCTCGCCCACCGCCAGGTGCCCGGCGGCGTTGAAGCCCTGCTGTTTCAGGCTGGCGATGCCCTCGTCGAGCACCGTCTGGGTGCGCTTCTTTTCCTCCTCCAGCAGTTCCTCGGGCACGAAGCCCTCGGTGAGGAACAGGCTCGGCGGCATGCTGGCCACCGCCAGCAGGTGCGTCTCCGCCCCGAGGAAATTCGCCAGTTCCGCGCACTCGAGCAGCGCGCGCTTCCCCTCCGCCGAACCGTTGTATGCGAGCAGGATCTTGCGGTATTTCATGGCCGCCCTCCTTGCTTCGTTTGAACCTTTTGTGCCGGGGATTATAGCTTCAGGGCGCGCGCGGATAGAATCGTCTTTTTCCTCCCCCCAAGCGCCAGGCCAGGCCATTCCCGCCTCACCCCCGGAGTAACCCCATGCTCGACGCCTACATCTACGACGGCATCCGCTCCCCCATCGGCCGGCACGCCGGCAAGCTCGCGCCGCTGCGCCCCGACGACCTCGCCGGGGAGGTGATCGCCGAGGCGGTCAAGCGCAACGGCGTCAAGCCCGAGGACATCGCGGACGTGATCCTCGGCTGCGTGACGCAGGCCGGCGAGGATTGCCGCAACGTCGCGCGCTTCGCTGCGCTGATGGCGGGGCTGCCGCCCACCACGCCAGCGGTCACGGTGAACCGCCTGTGCGCCTCGGGCCTGCAGGCGGTGGCCGATGCGGCGCGCGCCATCACCGCGGGCGAAGGCGATTTGTACGTCGCCGGCGGCGTGGAGAGCATGTCGCGCGCGCCTTTCGTCATCGGCAAGAGCGACTCGCCCTGGTCGCGCGACGTGAAGATGTACGACACCACCATCGGATCGCGCTTTACGAACCCGAGGTTCAAGAAACTCTACGGCGACCAGGCGATGCCGGAGACGGGCGACAACGTGGCGAAGGACTTCAACGTCACGCGCGAGCAGGCCGACGAGTTTGCGCTCGGCTCG
>Ga0075420_100001335_pt1 | contig 20910 bp, 14 predicted proteins | sample SoiMetdeltSBSDD4_FD_75296 | JGI IMG/M metagenome (GOLD analysis project Ga0075420, IMG submission 75296) | Bulk soil microbial communities from a Populus tree surrounding site in Tennessee, USA - Soil MetaG P. deltoides SBSDD4 | ecosystem: Environmental > Terrestrial > Soil > Tree plantation... | reverse complement strand
CGCTCGGCGGCATCGGTTGGGTTATCGCCGGTGGGGAGAGCGGTGCCGATGCCCGGCCGATGGATCCGGGATGGGTGGTGGATCTGCGCGATCAATGCGTGGCCGCGGGTGTGCCGTTCTTCTTCAAGCAGTGGGGTGGCCGCACACCGAAGGCAGGTGGGCGTGAGCTTGATGGACGCACCTGGGATGACATGCCGCAGACCCTGGTTCCCGCCTAGGGAAAGTCGATCGTGACGCCTTCGGTATACTGCCTCTTGCCCGGTGGCCGGTTGACCTGAATGACCTTCCCCTTCTCCAGTGGGCGCAGCACGGGACGCACGTGAGCCTTGCGGTACGGGGTGTTCAGCACGGTGTGCCTGTGGGTGCCGAGAACGGGCGTCGGTGGGGCTGAGCTGCGGCTTCGTGGCCGGTGAGTCTGCACAGGTTGATCGTCGTTGATCGGGTATGGCGTTGACGCTCATCTACCTGATCTTCCGGCAACAGGTTGCCTGGCTCGCGGTCCTGGCCGCAGATGACGCGGCCAAAGCGGCGGTAATCCTGCTGCTGCGGCACGAGCTGGCGATCCTGCGGCGTCAGGGCAAGCGCCCGCACCGGTCGTGGGCCGACCGGGCGCTGATCACCGCGCTGGCCGAGCTGCTGCCCAAGACCCGCCGGGCGCACCTGTTCGTCACCCCGACCACGCTGATGCGTTGGCACCGAGCAATGGTCAAGCGGTACTGGACCCGCCCGCACCGAACGCCGGGCCGACCGAGTATCAGGGCGGAGGTCCGCCGGCTGGTGCTTCACCTGGCTGCCGACAACCCGACCTGGGGCTACCGGCGCGTGCACGGCGAGCTGGCCGCGCTGGGGTACCGGGTGGCGCCGAGCACGGTGTGGCGCATCCTCAAGCAGGCCAACATCGACCCGGCCCCGCTGCGCGGCGGCCCGACGTGGCGGCAGTTCCTCCACCGCGCAGGCGCGCACGATCCTGGCCACCGACTTCCTTACCGTGGACACGCTGCTGTTCACCAGGCTGTATGTATTGTTCGTGGTGGAGCTGTCCACCCGGCGGGTGCACCTGCTGGGCATCACCACCAACCCCACCAGCGAGTGGGTCACCCAACAGGCCCGCAACCTGCTGATCGACCTGGCCGACCGGGTGTCCACCGTGAAGTTCCTCGTCTGCGACCGCGATACGAAGTTCAGCTGCGCCTTCGACGCGGTCTTCGCCAGCGAAGGCGTCCAAGTCCTGCTCATACCGCCGCAGGCGCCCCAAGCGAACGCCGTCGCCGAGCGCTGGGTGGGCACTCTGCGCCGCGAGCTGCTGGACCGGATGCTGATCGTCAACCAGCGCCAGCTGCATCACGCCATTGCCGAGTACGTCGATCACTTCAACTGGCATCGCCCGCACCGCTCACTCGGACAAGCCGCGCCGCTACGGCCGCTGCCCAACCCGGTCTCGCACGACACGATCCGCGTTCTGCGACGAGATCGACTCGGCGGCCTCGTCCACGAATATGCGCAGGCCGCGTGATCGCACCGTCATTCTCGGCACCCACAGGTGAGCAGGACTCTCTTGCGCAGCAAGGAAAAGCTGGTCACCTCTGACGCGCAGTTCGGCCAGCCAGGCAATCGCGCGCTTCGTTGACGGCTGGACCGGGCATGGATGGCGGGCGGCCCCCGCTACGATCGTGTGGGTAGCAACAGCCGATCACGGCCGGCTGGTCGATGCGACGTTGGGGGTCTCGTGGCTGCAGACGTTGTCGGCGGGCGGATTCCCCCACCTGACCTGCCGCCCGGCCCTTGGCGGGATCTTGTCGACATCATACGGCGACTGCGACGCGCGCGTACGTTGTCGGGTCGGCAGGTGGCACAGCGTTCCGGCTTGTCCTCCAGCTATGTGAGCGAGATCTTCAATCGGCGCAAGGCGCCGAGTCCTGATGCCGCTGAACAGCTTGTGCGAGCGCTCGGCGCAGACGACGAACTCGCGCTGAAGGCACGACGGTTGGCCGAGGAGCAGGCAGAGCTCGACGAACACCAGCGCCGGGTCGCCCGCGAGGGCCAGCCACCGACCGCGACCGGGATCGCTCCACGCCGCAAAGATGGTCAGTGCTCCGACTCCATGTCGACGACGGGCTCGATCAGCCAGTCCGGAAACGGTACGAACGTCGCCAACAGTGGCGTCATCGGCGGCGACTTCTCGGTGGGCGGCAGCCTGTCATGACCGGCGCGGTCCGCCAGACGACCTACGGTGGGCTGTCCATCGCCAACACCGGCCCTGTCGGCGGCGACTTCCGGGTAAACGTCGACAGCCCGATGTTCACGGTGGTGCCCTTCCCCACCGCCATGCCGGAGGTGGATGAGCTGCGCCACCGTGGGCCTTCAGCTCTACTCCAGGCCACGAGTCGCGTCGTCGACTTCGTTGGCCGCAAGTCGGAGTTGGCCGACCTCACCGCCTGGCTCAGGGGCCCTACACCGTCCGCCGTGATGCTTATACATGGTCGAGGTGGACAGGGCAAGACCCGCTTGGCCGCGAAGCTGGCCGAGCAGGCCGCTGCCGAGGGCTGGATGGTCGGTGAGGCAAGGCACCGCGCCGAGTCCGCGGCCACCGAACTCGATGGTGATCTGCTGGTGCAAGGATGCGGTCTGTTGACGATCCTCGACTATGCGGAGCGTTGGCCGCACAGCGACCTCAAGCACTACCTGCTGGCCGGTCCACGTCACCGCAAGGGACCGACGCGGGTTCTGCTGGTGGCCCGCCCGTCGGGGCTGTGGTGGAACATGCTGGAGCACCCCCTTCGCAAGGGCTCCGTCGAGACGACCGAGTTCGTTCTCGGCCCGCTCGCCACCAGCGTCGCGGATCGTCGGGTGTCATTTGTCGCTGCCCGTGACCGGTTCGCCGAGATCCTTGGCGCCACCCGATACAGCGGTCTCCAACCAGCCGGCTCGCTCGCGGTCGACGCGTATGGCCTTGTCCTGACCCTGCACATGGCGGCACTGGTCGCCGTCGACGCGCACATGCGGGGTACCGCGCCTCCGGCGGATCCGGGTGAGCTGTCGGCTTACCTGCTGGAGCGGGAGAACGACAGCTGGGCGACGATGTTCGAGTCCCGCCGCATCGGCGTCACACCGCAGCTGATGCGCCGGATGGTTGGCCTCGCCACGCTGGTCGGGCCCACCGCCTTCGGCCCGGCCTCGGATTTGGTGCAGACTGCCGGGCTCGCCGACGGCCCGGCCGCAGCTCAGCATCACCTTGACGACCATGCGGCCTGCTACCCAACAGACGACGGCCGGCTCTTCCTCAAGCCGTTGTTGCCCGACCGCCTCGGCGAGGACTTCATCGCCCGCCTGTTGTCCAGCCAGGACGACACGGCCGGCGCGTGGTGCGCGCAACTCGTCGAGAGGCTGGTCGCCGCCGGTAGCGACGACGAACCCGCGAAACACGCGTCATCCGCGTTGACGGTCCTGGTGGAAACGGCGCGCCGCTGGGAACCGGTACGCCGCGACCATCTATTCCCATTACTGCGGCGCCTTCCCCGCCTGGCGGTGATGGCCGGCGGCGCCAGCCTGGTGACGCTGGCCGAATTCGCCGACCACGATGTCCTCCAGGCGTTGGAGCCGCACCTGCCCGGGCACCGCGACCCGGACCTGGACGCCGGAATCGCGATGATCGCACGCCGCCTGACCGAATTCGGGCTGCAGCAGACCCGGGATGATCTGACCCTCGGCCTCCTGTACAAGCGGCTGGGCATCAGGCTCAGCCACGCCGGCCTGCACGAGGATGCACTGGATGCCACCGCGAAGGCGGTAGCGGCCTTCCGGGTCCTGGCGCGAACGGCCCCCGACGTCGCTGAAAGTGATCTTGGGCAGTGCCTGAACAACCTGTCCGTCCACCTGTATCGGGTGGGTCGGCCAGCGCAAGCCCTCGCCGTGGCCGAGGAGGCCCTGCGTATCTGCCGACGTCTGGCCGAGGCGCGGCCGGACGCATTCACCGCCTCGCTGGCATCCTCGTGGAACAACTTCAGCCTCATCGCGTCCGCGTCCGGACAGCACGAATCCGCGCTGGCGGCAGCGCAAGCCGCAGCCGCGCTCTATCAGCAGCTCGCGGCGACACAACCTGGAGCCTTTCTGCCCGACCTGGCAGGCGCGCGCAACAACCTTGGCATGCTCTACGCCGAGCGTGGACAACATGCCGAGGCGCTGGTCCTCGCCGAGGACACCGAACGAACATATGGACTGCTCGCCGACGCGATCCCCGAGTATGCACCCGACCACGCCTTGGCCTTGTCCAATCTCGCGGCCCGCTATCACCAGATGGGCCGGTTCACTGACGCCGCCACCGCAGGCGAGCGAGCCGCAACGATCTTCGGCCGGCTTGCTGCCACCAATGAAGGGGCATACCTGCCCGACCTGGCGACTGCCCTGAACAACCTGGGAAACTTCCGCGCGGATGTTGGCCGTCTCGGGGATGCGCAGGAGGCCGCAGCGGCTTCGGTAGCGATCTACCGGCGTCTCGACTCGCTGAACCCCGCCGCACATCGGCCCGATCTAGCTCGCGCGCTGGCCAACCTGGCCAGTCGGGTGTCCGCGCTGGGAGCACACGAGGAGGCGCTGGGGCTCGCGGACGAGGCGGTCCAGGCATACGAACGTCTGGTGGCCGAGACTCCGGGACACGTCGAGCCGGATCTGGCCGACGCGCTGGTCAACCAGTCGGCGATCCTCGCACGCCTCCGACGCCAGCGGGATGGGGCCGCGGCGATCAAGCGCGCGCTCGCCATCTACCGCGAACTGGTCGCGACCAACCCGCAGGCGCATCGGCCGAGACTCGCGCGTGTCCTCACGAACTTCGGCATGGACCTGACAGACGCCGGGCAATACGAGGAGGCGCTACACACCACCGAAGAGGCCGTCGAGATCCTGCGGGACCTATACCAGGCGGACCCAGCGGCATACGAACCGGACCTCGCGCACGCCGTGAACAACCTCGCCAGACCGTTGACTGAGCTCGGTCGTGCCGCTGCGGCGCTGGACGCGACGCGAGAGGCTGTCACGATCCGTACCCGGCTGGCTGGGCGGAATCCGGCCAGGTTCGAGCCGGAGTTGGCGCTCTCCCTGAGTAACCTCGGGCTGCTGCTTCGCGATCTCAAACAACCAGCGCCTGCGTCCGATGCAGCGGCTCAGGCCGTCGAAATCCACCGCCGCCTTGCCGAAGAGGAACCCGCGAGATTCCTGTCTCAGCTGGCCTGGAGCCTGCTCATCTACGGGACGGTACACAGCGCGACCCCGGACGGCACTTGCGACGCCGAGCGGGCATTGCACGAGTCGGCCACGATCTACACAGGACTGGCCGAAGCGGCGCCGGACACCTTCGGCCCCTACGTCAGCCTGGCCGACCGAGCCCTGGCCGGCCTTCGGCGTCCCGACGACCCCCCGCCGAGCGAACACGATGAGTGAGCCGCCCGGTATCAGCCAGGAGGGCGGTGGGCTTCTGTTCGCCAACACCGGTGCGATCGGTGGCGACGTCACCCTGATGTCTGCTACCGAGCCCTTCTGGCTCGAGCAGTTCCCCCACGAGCCGCTGCTCGACCCGGCGGACATCCAGCGTTCCAGCCTCAGCATCCTCTTGCGCAGCGCCAGCCGGGTGGTTCCCTTCGTGGGCCGGACCGCGGAGCTGTCCCAGCTGTCATCGTGGCGGGACGGAACTCCACGACTGTCGGTCCTTCTCGTGTACGGGCCGGGTGGTCAGGGCAAGACCAGACTCGCGGCACAGTTCGCAGAAGACTCCGCGAGGGCCGGATGGGCGGTCGCCCAGGCCCGGCATCAGTCTGACCCACAACCCGCGCTGCCCAGCGCCGGCAACACCGGAACGGTCGAGCCCGGCGCCCTGATTGTCGTGGACTACGCGGAGCGGTGGCCCCGTCTGGATCTGGATCGGTTGCTCCAGCACCGGTTCCTCCGCGGGTTCGACCGGGTGCGCATCTTGCTGCTCGCCCGTCCGGCGGGTTACTGGTGGAAGGCACTGACGAACCCGCTGACCAAGAAGGGTGCCGCCGTTGAGCAGTTGGCTCTCGGGCCGCTCGCCTATACGGCGGCACAGCGGAAAGTCGCGTTCGCCGCGGCACGAAACCGATTCGCGGAAGTTCTGGGCGTTGCGGGCGTCGCCGGACTCCAGCCGGCCGGATCGCTGGCCGACAGCGCGTACGACGTGGCGCTCACCCTTCACATGGCAGCGCTCGTCGCCGTGGACGCGTGGCGTCGCGACGCGTCCACACCCGACGACTCTCGCGGGTTGTCGGCTTACCTCGTACGGCGCGAGTACGACCATTGGCAGACACTGGCTGATAACGGACGAATTTCGATCACCACGCGGACGATGGCCCGGCTGGTTGCGCTCGCGACGTTGACCCAGTCACTCCCGCTTCCGGAGGCCGTAGAACTACTGCTCTTGGTGGGGCTCGCCGGCAACCGGGCCGAAGCGCAGTCTCTTCTCGACGATCACCTGTCGTGCTACCCGTCCGAGGATGACCAACGGCTCCTCAGGCCGTTGCTGCCGGATCGGCTGGGCGAGGACTTCCTGGCAGATCTCATGCCGGCTCCGAGTCGCGCCCCTGGGGACGGTGATGCCTGGATGGCGCGAATCCTGCCTCAACTGCTGCCACCGTCCGAGGCGTCGTTGCCCCGCTACGGGCCAGCTGTGCTGTCAGTCCTCGTGGAGACCGCCCGGCGCTGGGGGCACGTCCGCGAGCAGTACCTTGTACCGCTGCTTCTCGACCGTCCTCAGCTCGCACTGGGGGCGGGGGGCGCGTCACTCGCGACGCTTGCCGGCTACGCAGACCTTGACCTGTTGACCGCGCTCGACGCCGTTCTGCCGGAGCAACGTCACGTCGAACTCGACGGCGGCATCGCGGCCCTCACCCGTCGCCTGACCGACCACGCCTTGAGCCAGACCGACGATGAAGCAGCCAAGGCCAGGCTGTGCGACGAGTTGGCGGCCCGCCTGAGCCACGCCGGCCTCTTCGAGGACGCTGTGTCGGCCAACGAGGACGCCGTCGCCCTCCGCCGTCGGCTGGCGGAGGCTGATCCGGCCAGGCATGAGGCAGCCCTGGCGAACTCGCTGGGCAACCTCGGCATCGACCTGTGGAATGTGGGCCGGCAGGCGGACGCGCACGACGCCACGACCGAGGCAGTGGATGTCTACCGCCGGCTCGTGTGGGCCGAACCAGGCGCGTACGAAGACGACCTCGGTGCGGAACTCAACAACCTCGCCGGGGCGCTGATCGGCCTCGACCGGTACACGGACGCGCTCGCGCCCGCCGAGGAGGCAGCGGCCATCTTTCGGCAGCTGACCGAGACTGATCAGGGCCTGCGGTACGAACTGGCCTCGGTGCTGCGCAACCTCGCCGTCATCCTGGATCAGCTGGGCCGTCCCGACGAGGCGCTGACGGCCGTTCAGCAGACCGTGGACACCTATCGCGGACTCGCCCGCGACCGGCCCGAAACCTATGAGGTCGATCTCGCCGAGTCTCTGCGTAGCCTCGGCAGCCGGCTGTCGAGCCTGCAACGGTACGCCGATGCCCTGAACGCCACCGAGGAGAGCGTGGCGATCTCTCGACGCCTGGCGACTGCCAACCCGCACGCCCACCGGCAGAGCCTGGCGCTTGCCCTGAACGGCCTGGCAAATCGAAGGTGGCGGGTCGGGCAACGCAAGCAGTCGCTTGCCGTCAACGAGGAGGCCGTTCAGGTGTGGCGCCAGCTGGCGGCCGACAACCCGCTCGCGAACGAACGCGGCCTCGCCATGGCCCTGAACAACCTCGCTGGCCGTCTGCTCGAGTTCTCCCGGCCCGACGAGGCGTTGATGGCCGTCGACGAGTCGCTCGCCATCTGGCGGCGGCTGGCGGCCGCCGCGCCGGGACGGTTCGGACGCCAGATCGACCGGGCCGAGGAGAACCAACGCGGGGCGCTCTCGGCGCTGGGCCGTGCCGGCGCCGTCACAACCGCGCATCATACCGAGAACCGCCCGTGAGAAGCGCTAGCGGCGCGTAGGCGGGCGGGCGCCGGCTGTCGATGGAGTGTCGACCAAGTCCGAGGTCGCACACGCATGTGGCCGGTTTACGCGGGTCGCGGTTCTGCGCGGAGGCGCGCCCAGCTACTGCACCAGTAACAGAAGCCGTCTGTCAACGACGGCCGAATTTTCACGCGCCGTCGACACCGTCCAGGCCGGTCTCCTCGGCCAGCTCACGGTGGGCCGTCTCCTCCAGCGCCTTGCCGTGCGCATGACGCGGTCGGGTAGGGCAAGCTTGCCCTGTGTGGGGCTTGCCGCGGACGACTCAGCACGTGGAGCCGGTCGTCGCGGACGGTGAGGATGACCAGCGGCTTTCAGGGAGCGCCATCATGGCCTGGTCCCGGCGGGCGGTGCGTGGACCAGTGACGAGCCTGGCCAGGCGCTGCGGATCCAGCACCGAGCCGGCATGTATCTCGATCGGCAGGTCCTTGGGCGGTTCGGAGAAGTAGACCGGGATACCGCGCTCGTGGACACGTCCCAGCTCGTAGCTTGTGGTCCGGCCAATATACCCGCCAGGCGTCACGACGTAGACAAAGTCGGAGGAGAAGATCTTCTCGAAGGTCGCCGCCTGGATGTGATGGTCCAGAAACGCGGGCGGGTCGGACTCGAAGCGGGGATACTCCTCTCCCGGGTTGACGATCCGGGAAACCGCCGGCGAACGGATCGCGATCCCGGCCGCCGCGAAGATCTCCGCAGCATGAACCACCTGCGCGTAGTGCTGCCTGAAGCTTCCCACGAGGGAAACTGACGGGTGAGTCATCACGGGACTCCGGTTGTGGTCGTCTTCCGCGGGCCGTTGTGGCGGCTCTCGCCACCGGTGCTGCGATGCGTCGGCCGGGCCGGCGCATTGTGTGATCGGTCAGGGTGTCGCTGTTGTCGCAGATCCGGATGATGGCGTTCCGGGCCGGCTGCCCGGCCCGGACATCGAACGCGCGCCGGCGGCTCGCAGCGTGAAGCCGCCGGTGACCCTGCAACGCGCGCGATGGTCAACGAATGGCGATTGTCGCGCCGATCCGGGCGAATCCTGGATGGCCGACGCCTGCGTAGACGCCCACGCGGTTGCGTCTTTGTTCGCGCACCTTCGCAAAGAGGTCCCTGTCGGCGACGCCGGTGCACGGGTTGAGGTCGACAACCTCGCATCTGGTGGTGGTGCGATCTATGCGGAGGACTGCACTGTCGGGCTCCTCGCCGAGGCGGAGTTCCCGCCCGATCCACTTCTGCTCGGCTCCCGGGCGGGGCTCGAACAACTCGACAGCGATGTTCGGTCGAAGGCGCCTGGCGTCGAAGTCCGGGTCGCCGACCAAGGCCGCCGTGTCGCTGATCGTCGCGGTGGTGATGACGCTGACGGACATTGAGTCGAAGGTGCCGCGCCATAACGTCACGAGGCTCAGGTGTGCACCCAGCTCATCGGTCGCGAACCTCTCGAAGCGTTCCCGTTCCTTGATGTCATCCGCTGCCAGTGTCCACTCGGTGCCGTCGCGGGTCTCGACGTGGAGAACGCCCTGCTGGAGTTGGGCACTGCGCCAAGCTACGACCTTGGGGAACTCTCGCGGTGATACCCAGGGCAGGCCGGAGGTGTCGTCCGTCCGCAACAGCGCATGTTGCCGGTCCCCGGACAACCCGTGCCATCCGATCTTGACGGCATCGAGGGTCTCGCCGGTGGTGCCCTTGAGCGGGTACCTCTCGAGAGAGACCAGCGTGCCGATCGGCGTCCATGCCGCGCGTGCGCTCACGAGGACTCCTTCAGCGCCGCCAGGAGCTTACGGATGCGCGGGGCCTTCCGGCGCATGTCGTGCACGTGACGGGTGTGGTCGTGGGAGTTGCCGCCCGTCCCGTGCGTGGGCTTGACGGGCATTCTGTCGACCTCCTCCTGCGACATGGTCTCACGGTACTTCTCGAGGTATACGTGGACGAGCCCGACATGCGCGCCCGAGGCTCCGATGAACTCGTCCACGAGGCTCTTGAACGCGGCCAGACTCCAGCCGAGAGCCGCCGGAGCCAACCGGACGCGTTCGGCTACCTGTGGCACGGTGGCGCGGTCAACGTCGGCGGCGCTCATGCCCAGCGACTCTGCGAGCACCAGGACGAGCGGCCGGCGTTCCCGGTCCGTGGCCACGCACTCTCGGCCCTGCGGCGACTGGTACTGCGCGAAGCCTCGCACGTAGGTGTCGTAGTCGCCGTCGGCGGTTCCGAGCAGGTAGTCGGTCACCACCATGTCCGCGATGTATGCGGCATTCGCTCCGGCGTAGCCTCGCCCGGCGATGCGGGTGCCGGCCAGCCAGACGCGCATCTCGTTGAACTGCGCCGGTGTCATCAACGGTTCGCCTTGCGGGCCACGCCGGAAATCCAGGTACTGTCCGTGGGACTCCTTCATCGCCGCCGCCGCGGCTCGCAGCATACGAGCGCCTTCCGCGGTGCTGGGGGTCCAGTTCTGGCTGAGCAGCGCCCGGATCTGTCGGTTGGCTGCCGCGCGTAGCTCCACCTGGGTCCGTACGGCCGAGATGAAGAACAGCTCGTGGTCCTCTCCGGTGAAGGTCAGCGGCGGCCAACCTGTGTTGCGCTCCCAGTAGAGTTCGGCGGTCAGGACCGGGACGCGTTCGCTTGCAGCGGCGGCAGCGAGTGCGGGTTCGACGCCCGGCAGCAGGCGGACGATCCAGCCCGGCTCATGGCGGAGCGCCTGGGCGTGTCGTTCCCCCGACGCAACGATGAACCCGAGCGCCTGCAGGAGGGTGAGGCGTTCATCCGGGTCGAGGCCGGGTACCGCGTCGTCGATATCCACCACCGCCTGGCGCACCTGCCTGACCCACTCGTGAAGGGCGAGCGCACCGTCCCGGCAGGCGGTGTTGAGTCGCGGGAGGTCGCTCGCGACGAACCTGATGATGTCCTGGACCTTCTGGCATGCCGGACGCGTCGAGTATGCGAGTGCGGGCACTCCAGTTCCCCTCTCTTGGATGGCACCGGCGTGGCGGATCGACGGATGGACGACCCGCCCCCGGGGCGTGTAGACCGTGCTGAGGCACCGTGCTCGGTACGAGCGCGCGCCTGTGTTGTGGTTGATGGTTCCGGCCGTTCGCGGCAGTCGGTCCCCTCTGCGCGCGACACTGTTTGCGCGACGTGCCACCCCGCGGCTGGAGGTGCCAGAAACGTGACATCGGCCGAAGAGGGCCAGGCGACCGGGGCCGAGGAACTGATCACCTTGGAGATCCGGGCGCTTCGTAAGGGTCGGGGGATCCACGCGCCCGGTCTCGATGAGCGACTCGGGCCTCACCTTCGGGAGCTGGCCGTGGAAGGAGGAGCTGGCGGCGCCGCGAGTCGACGCGATACCCTCGCTGCCGAGCTCAACGCGCTCGCCCGCCTCCTGCCGGAGGATCTGCGTACCGCGATCTCCGCCAGTCTGGGGTTGTCCGCCAAAGCCAGGGACATGCCGCACTTCGACGACCGGATGACCTGGCTGGCTGCTCAGCTTGGCTGTGGGCCGCGCACCGCCCAGCGGCGTGTCGACGACGCCGAGCCGCTGCTGGCCGAGGAAGTCGCCCGTGAACTTCGCCGCCGCCGCAGTCGGACTCCTGCGGCACCCAAGGGTTGGTACCTTGAGGAGTTCCGCGTGGTACTCCGAATGGATACAGAGCTGCCGGAGGCCCACGAGCACCGCCGGATCGTGGCCACCCGCGACGACCTCAGAGAGATCATGGCTTGGCACAACGTCCCGGGGAGCAAGGACCGTCCCGGGCCGGCCCTGAACGGGGAGGTGCTATACGGCGGGCGGCTGCTGCGCCGTGAACAACCATCAGACAACCGGTTCCACTTCGTCGTCCGACTACCTGAGCCGCTACGCGCCGGGGACAAGCACGACTACGGACTCCTCCTGCGGGTGTCCGACGGACAGGCCATGCGGCCGCACTACATCTTCACCCCAGAGTGCGAGTGCAAGATATTCGACCTGCGCGTGCGGTTCGACCCGAGCCGGCCTCCTCGCTGGATCCGGCGGGTCTGCGGCGAGCCGGTCCGCGTGTTCGATAGTGCGCGGCCCCGTGGTGATCGCGTTGGCCTCGACGAGGCCGGAGAGCTGCACCTACAGTTCCCGAACCCCACCTTGTACCTCGGCTACGGCATCCAATGGCTGCCGCCGTCGCCAACCCCTTCGCCCGCAGAACGGCACGACGAGTGAGGTGGGCCGACCCCACCCGGGCCGACCCACCTCCTGCGTCGGGCTGCTCAGGCATCGCGGTCACATGGCAAGGGTCTGCCAGCCACGACAAGGGATCGCTACGCTTGAGCCAGTTATCGCCCTGCTGGAGCGGTACTGGTTTCGGCGGGAGCACCGGGCGACCAACCTGTTAGCTCCCGTCGTCACCAGTTAACCGATCATCAGCACCGAGAACGTGAAACGGAACAACCAGTTGACCAGGTCCAGGTCCAGGGCCACAGACCAGATCAGCGAGGCGTACCCGCACGGCTCCATGCTGCTTGTCTCACCTCCCTTCCCCGCCGCCGGCTGCAACATCGGCCGTGGCTACGACGAGGAACCGCATCGGCAGTCGGCCTTGGGATCCGGCCGTGCGTCCATTCCAAGGGCAAATCGAGACGCCGTCGTTCGTTGGCGAAGCACAGCGAGCAGATGTTCACCTCGGACGGGTTGAGCAGCCCATTCGCAATCCGTTCGCAGTTCGCTCAGCGAAGGCCGGCGAAGGCGACGGCCTTGCACCACGCGGTCGCCGTCGTGGGAGTCCTGGGAGCCGCGACACCAGGACCGGATGGACCTGGGCGGCCGATAGGACAAGGCGGAGGACGTCGACTGGCCCGGCGACCCGTCGCCTATCATGAGGCCGCATGTCTCGACATAGCCGGCGTGCGATGGGCCGACTCAACCTCACGCCTACCGAGGAACCAGGAGTTATTGCGCAGGTGGTGAGCGGCGCGGGAGATAGGAACGACCTGCCGCCCGGCGCAGGCCGCGACCTCGTCCACCTGCTTCGACGCTTGGCCCACCCGGTGACGTTGACCAACGATCAGATCGCCCGAAGAGCCCGGATCTCGCCCAGCTACCTCAGCGAGATCCGCAGCGGGCGCAAGACGCCTCGCCCCGACACGGCGCAGAGGATCGTAGAGGCCCTGGGCGGCAGCGCCGAGGATGTCAGGAACGCACGCGCCTGGGCGGAGCGGTGGTCGGAGTTCATGCGCTATCAGCGCCGGGAGCGAGCCACCACGCAGCCGGTGACGCTCTTGCCGGAACCACACGCGGGGCCGGGGGGTCGCCGTCCGGCTGATGTCGTACCGCCGCTCCCGGACGAGTCGGAGGGCGGGCAGGACGCTGCCCGGCAGCGTCAGAGGACCCTTGGCCTACCCGCGGTCACCGAGGGATTCGTGGGCCGCCGTTCGGAGCTCGCGCTGCTGAAGCGTCTGCTGCGCGAGGAGTCGGCGCGAGTGGTCGTGAGCGGGTTGGCCGGCTCGGGTAAATCGGAGCTGGCCGCGGCCGCAGCTCGGCAACTCGCCGGGGGCGTCGAGGTGGTCGCTTGGCTATCTGGCCGCACCGAAGCCGAAATGATCGCCGGGCTGGTTGCCCTCGGGGCGGACCTCGGTCTGCCGGTAGGTGATGCCTTCGGCGATGTCCACGACAAGACCCGAGACCGACGGCTGATCGCCCTCCAGCGTTGGCTCCGAGACAACCGGTCGTGGCTACTGGTCGTTGACGACGTCACCGAGGCAGTCACCATCAGCGGGCTGGTGCCGCTGGATGCGCCGGGCAAGGTCCTCGCTACCGCCATTACGCCGAATTGGCCGTCGCCTTGGACGCCGGTGTCGCTCGGTTCGATGCCGCGTTCCGACGCTGTATGTCTGATGCGGAGCCGGGGCGCCGATGACGTAGTGACCGGCCGACTGCTACAGGTTCTACGCGGGTTGCCCCTGGCATTGATCATGGTGGCTGCGCACCTTGCCCAGACTCGGAGTACCGCGGATACATACCTCGACGGGCTGGACCAGATCCGGCGCAGCTACGCACTGGAGCCTGCAGTCAACCCGGCCCGGCTGGTCGCACTCGCCTCCCTGGATCGGCTCGCCACGCTCGCCCATCCGGCGGTGGAGTTGCTCGCCCTACTCGCTCAGTACGCGCCGCGCGACATCCCTGCGGAGTTGCTGCCTGGCCACGACCACGAGGCGTTCCTCCCGTCGGGGCTCGCGGCCCTGTCGGACCGTGAGTCTGCAGAGAACGCGCTCGTCCGCTGGTCCCTCGTCAGGCCGACCGGGCGGGGGCTGTTCGTCCACGGCGAGATACAGGCCGCGGCACGCCAGTTCCTCACCAGGAGAGGAGACCGCGGCCTGGGCCGCGACGGCCGTGCGTGTCGCTGACACGGCCACGCCCGAGGAGTTCGACCTCAGCGGCGACCGTCTGCTCGGAGACGTACTCGTGCCGCACGTGAGTCGGTCCGCATCGCGGGCCGTTCAGGCGGGTGTCGAGCCTGAAGCGGCAGCGGCGGTCCTGCGCCGGGTCGGCACCTACTGGCTGGAGGTCGGCGCGGCCGGCGAAGCCGTCCGGGTGACGCGCCTGGCCGCCTCGGTCGCGAGACATGTGTCCGACCTGGAGCACGGCAGGACTCTGCTGGAGTTGGGACGGGCATTGTATTCCTCCGGTGACACGGCCGGCGCGCGGGCCGAGCTCGTCCGGGGCCTGGAACTCCTGGCTGATCGCCCCGACGCGGCGGGAGCGAAGGTGGAGGCCGTCCTGGCCAACGAACTCGGAGCAGTTGCGCTACAGGAGGGGAACATCGACGAATGTCTGCAACTGCAGGGGCATGCTCTCGAGGTACTCAACAGCCGCGCGCCGGAGGACTCCTACGCTGCGGCCGTGCTCAACGACATCGCCCACGCAATGGAGTCCATCCCGTCCGAACGCGAAACAGCCGCCACGTACTACGAGGCCGCGCTCGCCAGATTCGAGGCCGAGTGTGGATCGTCGCACCCGTGGGTGGCTACGGTGTCCGGCAACTACGCCAGACTGCTGAGCAATCTTGGCAGGCATCGGGACGCCCGCAGGGCGGCCGAGCGGGCGCTTGAAATCGACCGAAATCACTACGGCCCAAACCACGATAAGGTCGCTATCCGCTATAACAACTTCGCGCCGATTCTGCAGGACCTGGGCAGCACCGCCGAGGCGCATACGTGCCTGGAGCGTGCCGCCCGAATATGGAAAGACCTCTTTGGTCCGCGCCATCCGAATATCGCCGCTGCCAAGTCCAACCTTGGCCGGCTGCTCATCGAAGATGGACAGGACGAGGTTGCCGTGCGGATCCTCTGCGAGGCGATCTCTATCTGGCAGGATGTGTTTCCCACCGGCCACCTCAAAGAGGCGGTCACGCACTACCACCTGGCCCGGGCCTATCGGAACCTGCAGGAACACGACCTCGCCCGAGCTGCCGCCAGCCGCAGCTTGGAGATCGAGACGGCGGTGCTCGGGTCGGACGCACCAGACCTTGTGTCGACGTTGGTCCTCATGGCCGACGTCGAGATCGACGCTGGCTCGGCCCAGTCCGCAAACTCTCTGCTGGCTCGCGCCCGTTCGATCGGGGCGGCCCACCCGGACCGGGCACACCTGGCCGGGGCGGTCGACCGGGCCAGCCGCCGGCTATCCCTGAGTCAAGAGACTCATGCAGCATCACCGTGAGCGGGGGGAGCACATACCGGGGCTGCCCGCGGCCAACTCATTGGGCAGCCAGCAGTCGATCAGGTTGTTCGACCCCGGTCGCCGAGCCGCTCGAGTCGTGTCGGACAGGCCTTGGGCGTACGCGAACCCGATGCGCGCGTTAATCGCCACTGTTCGGCGTGGCTGTCCTGCCTGCCTGTCATCGCTACGGAGGACTACGTTCGGCTGGTCCAAACGGCCCGCTTCACTTCGTCTGGGGGTTGCCAGCTCAAGATTTCGTCAAGCAGTGGCGACGACGGGCCCCGGCGGTCGTGCCTGAGGACGACACCGACGAGTACTACCAGGTTCGCCGGATACCAGGTTCGAGCGCCACGGACCAGGTCGGCAAGCTGGATCTGGTCGTCTTCAACCAGCCGGCCCATGATCTCCGGTGCGAACGCCCGGCCGTCTCCGGTCGCCGCCAGGTCGACCGTGTCGAAAAGATCAAGACTCATCGCGCCCATCGCCGACCGGAAGCTCCGGTCGCCGTGAACCAACGCGGTCTTGACCAGAGCGAATATCGCCTTCCGCACCGCGATGTCGTCGGGCATCGGAGCGGTCAGATCCACCACGAGCTGTCGGATCGCGTCCAAGACCGCCCCGTCCGCCCCGCCGCAGTCGCGTAGGTAGCTGTGCGCAAGCTCAAGTCTCGCCGTCGCCTCGGCAGGACGGTCTGGCATACCGGCCACATGCCGCATGTGTGCGGCGGAAAGCCACTTAACGATGACGTCATCAACGTCGGCGACGCCGTTGCGGACGAGTATGGCCGTCGTTTGGAGGGCGCCGAGCCGTGAGGACGCCCGATCGCAGCTTGCGAAGCCGACCAACGCGGCCGGCACGAGCCAAGGCCGGCGTTCTCTTGCTGCCTTCTGTAGGTGGAAGATCGCCTGCGCGGCCGCCAGTTCGGAGGTGTCCGTCACCAGCTTGACCAACTCCTCGCGGGCTGTCGGGTCGGTCTCCGCGGCTTTCGCCACGAGCCTGGCCCGGAACGCCCCTGCCGTGGTGATCCCGCCCTGCTCGATGTGCGTCAGGATGGCACGCATGACGCGGATCTCCGTGCCGGACAGTTCCCGCACGAGATTGGCGATCAGCCGCTGCTGGACGACCTCGGTGAGGTCGAGCACGTAGGGAAGCGCCCCCTGGAGCCGGTCCTCATCGTCTCGGACCAGCCGCAGGTACGCATCGAGCGCTCCGGATTCGCCAGCAGCCAAGGCCGCGACAAACCAGTCGGCCAGGTGATGTCGAACAGCCGCCTCCTGGGAGGTGCAGGCCTTCAGCAGGCCACACACCCGACCCAGGCTTGCACTCTGCGTCGGCACCGGTCGCGCGGTCAGTGCCTCGGTCACCCACCCGACGCCGCCGCCCTTGACCGCTTCCTGCAGGCAGATGAGCAAGCGTTGCGCCAGATGCCCTTCGGTGCCGAGGGCGAGTGCCTCGACGAGACCACGCCGTACGCTGGGGTGGCGGTCAGCGGCCTGCGCGACTGCTGCTGCTCGGAGCTGCTCGCCGGTCCGGGCCCCGTCGGCGAGGAAGCCCAACAGGTCGTCGACTGCCGCTTCGCCGTCGACGGTGACCCAGGGTGGCGCCGCGGCTATCAGCTCAAGGCCGCCGTCGCGGATCCCGTTCGCACGACGATGTCGTAGGACCTGATCACGCAGCTGGCTCACCGCACTCGGCGGCGAACCGGGCACGAGATGGGCACGAATGACTGCCCGAACCCCAATGGGTGTAGCTCGCGGCACGAGAACCCGTGCGGCAGCAAGAACGTCCGACGGGAGAACCAGGCCGCGGGCGGTTGCCGGCCCCAGCAGCTGCTCGATGAGCGTGTCCACGACCCAGGGGTGATCGACAGCGGTCGCAAGCTGACCGGTCTGGACCTCACGCAACAGCGACAGCAGGTCGACGGCCTCGTCGGCATTGGTCACGGCAGCACGAGCCATCAGAGCGCCAGCCGTCATGATCACAACGGACAGTTCACCAGGTCGACTCCTGCCAGCCATCGCTAGCGACCGAAGGGCCTCACCGACGGCCTCGTCCGGCACCGATAGGAGCGCCTCACACAGGTCCTCAACCGCCGCCGGACGCTCGGCCAGGCGCAGGAGCACGCCCGGGCGCCACTCAGCAGCAGCTCCGAAGGCGGCCGCCCGATAGGCAGGAAACTGCGTCAGATCCAACTGTTCCAGCACATTCTCGACCTCTGTTGCGTCCGCCAGCGCGATCAGGTGCCGCACGATCTGCCAGGCGTACCACCTCGCGGACGGGTCGCGGCGCAGCCCGTCCAGCAGCACGGCCAGGTCCTCGGGAGCGTTGTCGCGCAGGTGAATGGCGATGCTGTACTCGGCGATGACCTGGTGGAGGAAGCCCACCCTGCCCTCGTCGGCGCTGCGCGGGACGAGTACACCTTCGCTGCAGAGGTCGTCGAAGGCTCGTCGGGCGGGGGCGTCGGTTAGCAGGTCGGTGCGCGCGGCGGTCAACGAGAGGCGCTGGCCTGACGCACGCCAGAGGCGTCCCGCCATCGACTGCCAGAGGCGGTGCTTGGCTTCAGCGAGCTCGGTGTCGTCGGGGTACTTCCGGCTCGCTGCGACCCGCTCTCGGCAGTAGTCCAGGCACAGCCGAGTGGTGGTCAGGTCCGGTGGAACAATGCCGGTCCCAGCGAACAGTTGGCATAACATGACCAGCAGCAAAGGGTTGACGACGATGTCGAACAGCGGCGTCCGGTTGGCTGCCAGATTGAGAACCTGCTGGGCGAATTCCCTCCTTCCCCCCTCTGGTTCGAGACCGTGGGCGGTGAGGTATCCGACCGTGACCTCGATGACCTCGTCGCCGGTCAACGGCGGTACGTCGATCGGCGGTGCCGTGACCGGCGCGAGCGCACCCAGGCGCCGGCTCGGTTGAAGCAGGACATTCAGGTCGTGGCGCCTGCAGGTGAAGACGATCTCGGCGCCGGAGTCGTGAACCTGCGTCATGAGCGCGACGAACGCAACGCGTGTGTGTTCGTCGAGCACGCAGTCGACCGTGTCGAACAGCACTATGACTCGCCGGTGGCGAGCCGTCAGGGCCCTGACTGACGCCACGAGTCCGCCGGTGCTGTCCAGTAGCTCCCCGAAGATGGCGTCAAAGCCCTGCGGATCACTCGGAGTTACAAGCACCTGCTCGCAAGGCACTATCAGCACCGCAGCGTCGAGGCGCTCGGCCAGTGCATCGAACAGCTGGCCCGCGATGACAGTCTTGCCCGCCCCGGGCGCGCCGCGGACGGGAACCACCCTCGGCAGGTCAGTGAACCCGGTGGGTCCCGGTAGGTCGAGAGCCGTCAGCACGGCACGAATGACATCGCTGCGTGGGGTCGCGTGGTCGACCTCCCGCGCTTCCAGGCGCATGCGATGGCGAGCCGACGCGGCCAGGATCAGGTCAATTGCGGCGTCTGAGAGGTCGAGCTCCGGGGTTGCATCGACCAGCGAAGGCTGTCCCCGATGCGACCTCGCGCCTCCGCCCGCTGACCTTTGCCGAGCCATGCGGTGCTGGTGTGCGCGCTCCGCGAGCTTCCGCGCCAACGCGACGGTGGCCTCGTCAGCATGCAGGGCTTCCGCCACCTTGGCCGCGACATCGGGACGTGGCGTCTTGCGCCCGTTCAAGATCTCGCTAGCGTAGCTGGGGGAGATGCTGGCCCTGTTCGCCAGCTGACCGCTCGTCAGCCGCGCGTGGAGCCGTAGCCGGTTAAGAAGATCCACGAGGTCTTCAGCCGACTCGGACGGTACCGGCTCCTGATCGCCCACCTGGCCCTATGCCCTCCCACTCCCCGTCGACCGCTATCAACGGTGGCGCAACGACACTTCCATCAAACGCCGGCGTGCGGCCATCCGGTTCGGACCCTCGTTCGCGACACGTGTGACGTTCATGTTTCCGGCGGGTTGCCAGCCACGGGTTACCACCGTGTCGGATGTGGGCCGTTGTGCGGGCTCTGTGGTGTAGCCCAGGAGTCTGGCTCCGTCGGCCACGTCGGGGGCGCCCTGGTACCACAGTCGGCTGATCTGTTCCCACTGTTGGCGTTCGGCCGCGTAGGAGCGCGAGCGGCTGAGATTCATCTGGTCCAACAGGAGTGTGCGGTGGACGTCGAACGCGGCGCGGACGAGTTGCCCGTACGGCCGGCGCTGCGTACGGCGCCTTTGTAGGCCAGCCAGGGTTGGGGCGAGGCCACCTGCGAGGCAGGGCAGGGCAGCTGGCAAGGGCAGGGTGATCAGCGCGGTCGTGGGCCTGGCGACCGTGAAGGTCGCGGCGAGCAGGCCCACTGCCGCCATCAGGTCCAACGGTGTCCTCGCTGCGGGCCGGGCGGCCACGAAGCGGTCGGGAAGGACGACGTACAGCCGGGGCCAGACCACGACCGCGTTGATCGCATACCGTTCGTACGCATGGTCTTCGGCGGCCCGCAGGATGTTGCCGAGGCGCGTGGGCATCACCCGGTCGGTGCGAAGTGGGAAGTCCGCGGCGAGCCTCGCCCGGCCATCGAGGGTCAGCGGGTGTCGCCCGCGACGCCCGTTGGGCTCAGCGCAGCCTACGACGATGTGGATCTCCGGGTGCTCCGTCGGTGCTCGTACGCCGACTATCTGGCTGGGTTTCCCGCACGATTCCAGCACACACGGTCCGCATGGCCATCCTTGGGTAGCCGGCCAAGAGTCCACCGAGGAGGCCCAGCGCCCGGACCAGCCAATACAGAAGCCCTCCGTTCCGGACGGAGGGCTTGCGAAACAGACGGCTTTGTGAGAGTGCCACCGTAGGAGTGGAGGCCCAAGAGCATCTGACTACGGATCAGAAGGTTAGGGGTTCGAGTCCCTTCGGGCGCGCAACATCAAAAGGCGTCTGACCCGCGGAAACGTGTGTTACCTGTTCTTCAAGATCTGTCTATTGTAGACCTCAGGTGCTCCTAGGGTGCTCGTCTGTTTCGGAGTTGTTCGTGCTGGCGTTCGTGCCTGCGTGCTCCGACGCGGTGCCGCGTCCGAATCTTGACCGGCGTCGTGCCGTGCCGCCGGGGGGTCGACCTGCTAGCCGGACCGTCCGATCGGCGGACGGATTCCGATGGACCGCGGATTGGTTGATCCACTACGAGCTGTGGCTCATCACCGGACGCTGGGACGGCGGTGGCCGCCCGCACGACACCGGTACTGCTGCCACTGACCGGGGCGCACACGCGTGATAC
>Ga0075420_100001334_pt1 | contig 20920 bp, 19 predicted proteins | sample SoiMetdeltSBSDD4_FD_75296 | JGI IMG/M metagenome (GOLD analysis project Ga0075420, IMG submission 75296) | Bulk soil microbial communities from a Populus tree surrounding site in Tennessee, USA - Soil MetaG P. deltoides SBSDD4 | ecosystem: Environmental > Terrestrial > Soil > Tree plantation... | reverse complement strand
CGATCAGCCGCTCCGGCTCCATCGCGCGCTGGACGGCGTTCCCGAACACCAGCGTCTCGACCCAGTAGTAGTTTCGGAAGCGCAGGCCCGGCCGCGCCGCCCGGATCTGCTCGCCGAGTGCCCGATTGAAGCCCGGCGGCACCTGAGACATCACCACCAGCGTCGAGCCGTCGCGCAGGTGCGGGATCGCCGCCGACAGCAGGCGCTGGACGGCGCCGACGTCGCTCTGGTTCTCCTCGTCGGTCGGCACGTCGCGCGCGACGATCACCAGCGGGCACTCGGCGAGCCGCGAGAAGTCGGTGGTGTAGGTCAGGCACGGCCGGCTGCGCTCCAGCAGCTCCGGCAGGCCCGGCTCCCGCACGATCGGGTCGCCGGCCTGGAGCCGGGAGACGGCCTCCTGATCCGCGTCCACCGCGATCACCGGCTGCCCGAACGAGGCCCAGGCCGTCCCGTAGACGATCCCCAGGTGCGAGAGCCCGATCACACCCGTCGGCGCCGGCGAAGTCACTGCTTGCCCCCTAGCTCGGCTTCCAGGCCGCGCAGCGTCCGCGCGATCCACCAGTCGGTGCTCAGATCGGTGGTGCCGGCCTGGCACAGCCGCTCGAAGTGCTCGACCTCGCGCTCCCACGTCACGTCCGGTCCTTCGTCTGTCTGGCGCCTCTCCTCGGGCCGGCCGCTCGGGAGGACCCGCTTCCGCACGATCAGCTCGCTGCCGCCCCACTTTCGCAGCCCCAGGCAGTGGATCGAGCCCTTCTCGCCGTACAGCTCGAACGCGAAGCTGTTCCGCCAGGAGTGGTACATCACTTCCAGCGTGAACTTGCCATCCGCCGAGACGATCAGCGCCCGATCCGGCGCCTTCGACTCGATGGACTGTGCCGCGCCCAGCCGCATCTCAAGGTAGCCCCTACCCCCAACCCCTCCCCCGGCCGCGGGGGAAGGGGGCAGGTCGCTCGTCTCCCCCTCCCCCGCGCACGCCGTGGGGACGTTGGCGCAGCCGATGTTCGCGCCGCGCAGCGGAGGGGGCCCCATGGGCGCGCAGCGCCGGAGTCCAGCGAACTCCGAGGACGGCATGATGGGAGGGGGCTGGGGGGCCGTGGGGATTGAGGGGCCCCATGGTAGGGTGGAAGGGGCTACCTCAACGAACGCCAGCAAATCTAACAGGTGGCAGCCCAGGTCGGAGATGACGCCGAGCCCCTGGTCGCGCCAGGTGCCGGCCACGTGCTTGACCGTCCCGTTCCCGTAGAACAGCCGCCCGTGGTAGACCTCGCCGATCGTGCCGGCCGCCACCTGCTCCTGGAACGCCGACAGCAGCGGCTCGTAGCGGTGGTTGTACGCCGTATAGAGGAGCAGTCCGCGCGAGCGCGCCAGCGATTCCAGCCTCTGGGCCGTCTCCTCGTCCGGCAGCGGCAGCGGCTTCTCGACCAGGACATGCTTCCCCTGCTCTAGCAGGTACGTCACCAGGTCGATCTTGTCGTCGTCGGGGATCGCCAGGACGGCCGCGTCAAACGTATCGACCGGCACGTCGCGGACCGAGCGGTAGTCGGCCGCCGCGTTGAACGGGTCGGCCGTGGCGACGCAGTGCTCGCCCAGGAGCGCCCGCCGCCGCCCGCCGATGTTCCCGAGCCCGACGACGAGATACCGCATCAGAACCCTGTCCCCCCTCTCCATCGCAATGGGGAGGGGGTTAGGGGGTGGGGCTTCCTCATGCGTGCGCGAACGCCGCGCGCCGCTCCAGCGCCGCGATCTTCTCGTCCACCTCGCGCGGCGAGACCGGCGTGTTCCCCTGCCGCTCGCAGACCACCGCCGCCCCGATCGCGCCGAGGATCGAGGCGATCACGATGTTGTTCGTCCGCGCCACCGCCATCGACGCGTACGAGAGCAGCGCGTCGCCGGCGCCGATCGGGTCCTCCAGGTGCTCCACGAACGTATCGATCGTGAAGAACTCGCGCGGCTGCGGGCCCGGGCTGCGGTACGAGATCGTGCCGCGCTCTCCGAGCTTCAAGATTAGATAGTGGCACTCAGCACGCCGGTACAGCTCCGAGGCCAACGGCCGCACCACCGAATCCTGGTCGCCCAGCGCGAAGCGCGCCTCGCGCTCGTTCGGCGTGATCAGGTCGAAGCCGGTGAAGTCGAGGATGTTGCCCCAGCGGTTCGAGACCTGGCTGTCCGCCGCCTTCAGCGTGCCCTCCGGGATCGCCGCCTTCAGCTCGCCGATCGTCTGGCGATTGAAAATGCCGTGGCGGAAATCGGAGAAGATCACCAGGTCAGAGTCCGTCTCGCGGATCGAGCGGATCAACGCCTCCATCGCGCGCGGCCCGACGCTGCGGTTGTCCACCCGGTCCACCTGGAGCATCTTGTAGCCGTCCGCGATGAACCGCTCTTTGTGGGTAGTGGGACGGGTTGGGTCCACGTAGGCGTTGACCCGGACGCCGGCCTTCTCCAGATCGTCCACCACGAACTGGCGCAGCTCGTCGTTGCCGAGCACCGTCGTGAACGTCACGTCGGCGCCGGCCGTCTTCATGTGGCGCGCCACCACCGCCGCCCCGCCGGCGAACCGCTCGCTGAAATCGTGCTTGACGCTGAACGTCGGCGATTTCGCCGTCGCGCCCAGCACCGAGCAGTACGAGTAGGTGTCCACGATCGTGTCGCCCACGACGTGGACCTTCAGGCCGGTCAGGCTGTCGAGCGTGGTGCGGAGGTCGTCGAAGCCGATCCGCTCCGAGTCCATCAGCGCCAGCAGCTTCTCGATGCCGAGGTTCGGCGGGGACGCCTCGATCAACGCCGAGGACGAGTAGACGATGTCGCCCGGGGTGAACACCATTTCGCCGCCGTACTCGGCGAGGGTGTCAAGCTCCTCCTGGGTCTTCGGCGGGACGCCGTTCGCGAAGTACTCGTACCCTTTGGCGAAGAAGTCCGGCTGGAGCACGCGCATCTGCTCGATCGGCGTCGGGTTCGGGTCGACGATCACGAAGTCGACCATCTCCAGCGCTGCCAGGTTCGCCGCTCGCAGCTCCTGCGGCACGTACGGCCGGTGATTCGCCTTCATGATGTGCTCGTCAGCCGTCACGCTGGCGATCAGGAGATCGGCCTTCTCCTTGGCGTACATCAGGTGGCGAAGGTGCCCCGGGTGGACGATGTCGAACGTCCCGTGGCACATGATGACGCTCTTCTTGCGCGGGCGCGGACCGATCGCCTCGCGGAGCCCCGCGAGATCCTTGATCTTGTGCCCGTATTGCGTCTTCAGGTTTAGCGAGTCAGGAACTTGAACCATGTCTTCGTCGCCTCCGCGATCGAGGCGGGGTCCCACACCGGGGCGTCCGCCCAGTGCTCGATGTGCCCGAGCATCGTCGCCACGCCCTCCTCGAAGGAGACCGTCGGCGACCAGCCGAGCGTCCGCTGGATCTTCGAGATGTCGGCCCAGGTGCAGTCTGGCTCGCCGGGCCGCTTGGGCAGGTAGGTGATCTCGCCCCCGATCAGCTGCGCCAGTTTGTTGATCGGCTGGGGATTGCCGGCCCCCAGGTTGAAGACCTCGCCGGTCACGTTTGATTCGGCCGCCAGCAGGAACGCCTTGCAGACGTCCGTGACGTACACGAAGTCGCGCGTCTGCGACCCGTCGCCGACCACGGTCAACGGCTTGCTGTGCAGCTTCTGCGCCAGGAACACCCCAAAGACGGCGCCGTAGACGCCGGTCGTCCGGACCCGTGGTCCGTAGACGTTGAACATCCGGATCGAGGCGACTGGCAGCCCGTACACCGTGCCCCAGTGGAAGACGGCCTCTTCGCCGGCCCACTTGCTGAACGCGTACGGGTACTCCGGCTGGATCGTCGCGGACTCCGGCGTGGGCACGACGGGATGGGCGCCGTAGCAGGACGACGAGGCGGCGTAGACGAGCTTCTTGACGCCGGCCTGCCGGGCGGCCTCCAGCATCGTCAGCGTGCCGGTGATGTTGGCGTGGGTGTAATCAAGAGGCCGCTCGATCGACGGCACGATGTCGCCGAGCCCGCCGAAGTGGAACACGTAGTCCGCGTCCTTGAAGATCGGCGAGTCGGCCGGCACGGTCGCCATGTCGACGTTGTGAAACTCCAGCCGGTCGTTCCCCTTGTGGTGCTCCAGGTTGGAAACCCGGCCGGTCTTCAGGTTGTCGATGGCGGCGACCTCGAACCCCCGGTCGAGCAGCAGGTCCACCATGTGGCTGCCGATGAAGCCGGCCCCGCCGGTCACGATCGCGCGACGGGTCATTTGAGGCCCGCCGCCTGGACCGTCTTGACGTTGATGTACTTCGTGTCGTTCAGGGCGTCCATCGGGATCCGGCCGTCCTTGAACGCCGCGCACAGCCCCACCACCGCGTCGTCGATGGTACGCTTCGGCTCCCAGCCAAGCTCGCGCTTGATCTTCGCCGAGGAGACGTGATAGCTCCGCAAGTCGTTGCTGGGCGTGGTCGTGATCGCGATCTCGCCCAGCTCCGGCATCTCGCGCATCACCGTGTTCCGCACGATCTCCGCAAGCTGCGCCACGGTGTGGTTCTCGTACGCCGCGTTGAACGTCTTGCCGCTGATCTGCTCCTTCGGGCGGGAGAGCAGGTCGATGTACAGCTCCGAGATGTCCTCGACGTGGATGTTCGGGCGCTTCTGGCTGCCGCCGAACACCGTGACCTCCTTCGAGGTCACCGCCTTCGCCGTCAGGATGTTCACCGTCAGGTCCAGCCGAAGCCGGGGCGAGTAGCCGCAGACGGTGGCCGGCCGGATGATCACCGGCGTGAAGTCGTCCGTCTCGTACTTGAGGACGTGCGGCTCGGTGAGGCCCTTGTATTTGTTGTAGTCGGTGAGGGGGACCAGCGGGTGGTCCTCGGTCACCTCCGGTGCGTCGCTGACGCCGTAGACGCTGGAGGTCGAGGCGTAGACGTACCTGGAGAGACCGAACTCGCGGGCCATCGCCACGGTCGGCTCGATCCCATCGAAGTTGATCGACTTCGACAGCTCCGGATCGAGCTCGAAGCTCGGGTCGTTCGAGATGCAGGCGAGCTGGATCACGGCGTCCATGCCGCGGTTGGCGTCCGCCAGGACGTCCTTGTCGCGCATGTCGCCCTTGACGACTTCGAGCTTCGGATGCTGGGGGAGGACGTCCTCGCCGAACAGCATCAGGTCCAGCACGCGCACGGCGTACCCCTGGTCGAGCAGCTTGGGCACCAGGACGGCGCCGACGTAGCCCGCCCCGCCGATCACGAGAATGTTCTTCAAAGCGCCTCCCAAGCAGCGAGTTCTGAGTTGCGAGTTGCGAGTGGTGTTCTCACTCGCAACTCGCAACTCGCAACTCGCTACTCCGCTTAGTATGGACCGGCGAACGCTTCCTGGACGTCCCGCAGGTGCGACGTCACCTGGGCCTCGGCCTTGAGCACGTCGAGGCAGGCCTGCGCGATCGACATCGGGCTCGGGTGGAAGATCTCTTCGAGCGACTTCGTGACCGGGGCCGGCGAGTCCGGCAGCGTCACCCGCTTGACCGGCGCCCGCAGGTCGCCCAGCGCCTTCTCGGCCGCCACTGCCGCCACCTCGGCCGCGAAGCCGTAGGTCGCGTGGCTCGTGTCGGCCACCACCAGGTGCCGGGTCTTGGCGACCGACTCGAGGATGATTTCCTCGTCGAGCGGCCGGATCGAGCGTGGGTCGATCACCTCGGCGCTGACGCCGTGCTGCTCCGAGAGGATCGCGGCGGCCCGCAGCGACTCATACGCCATCAGCGAGGCGCCAACGATCGTCACGTCGGTCCCCTCGCGGATCACCCGGCCCTTGCCGAACGGGATCGCGATCGGCTCCTCCGGAACGTCGTCTTCCAGGTTGTAGACGGCCCGGTTCTCGATCAGGACGACCGGCACGTCGCCGGTCAGGGCGCTGACCAGCAGCCCCTTCATGTCCGAGGGGAAGCAGGGCGTCGCCACGTAGAGGCCCGGGAAGTGTCCGAACAGCGCGTGCGTGCTCTGGGAGTGCGTCGCGCCCTGCCCGAAGCCCCGCCCGACGATGCCGCGCGTGACGACCGGCACGCTGCTGCCGTTCTGGTACATGTACTTCCACTTGGCGGCCAGGTTGATCAGCATGTCCGTGGTCAGGAACATGAAGTCGTTCCGGGGGTGGACCACCAGCGGACGCTTGCCCATCGCCGCCGCGCCGATCGTGATGCCCGCGAACGCGTTCTCGCAGTTCGGGATGTCGAAGACCCGGCTCGGGAACCGCCTGTTCGCGTCCTCGGTCGTGCCGAAGATGCCGCCCGGATCCTTGACGCCGATACCCGCGACGAAGACGTTCGGGTCACGCTCCATGCACTGGACGGTCGCTTCGCTGATCGCCTGGTTGTACTTCAGTCGTCGCATCGTGCCGTGCTCTCCTAGTACGTCCCGACGAGCAGCTCGTCAGTGGATGGGTACGGGCTCGCCTTCGCCGCTGCCACCACGTCTTCGACCTCTTGCACCAGCGCGGCCGTCCACGCATCGACCTCGGCCTGGGTGCAGACGCCGTCGGCGATCAGCGTGCGCGTCGCCTTCGCCACCGGGTCCAGGGCCATCCCGGCCTCGACGGCCTCCTTCGAGCGGAACGCGTAGTTCTTCTCCGCGTCCGACTCGTAGCCGACGTGGACCCTGGCGCGGAAGTACGGCGCCTCGATGAAGTACGGCCCGTTGCCCGCCCGGATGTGCGCGACGGCCTGCTTTGCCGCCTCGTGGACCGCGAAGACGTCGCCGCCGTCCACGTGCACGGCCGGGATGCCGTAGCCGGCGGCCCACTTCCAGATCTGGTGGCCCTTCGGCTGGCGCACCGAGAGCGGCGTGTTCGTCGAGAGGCCGTTGTTGCCGCAGACGAAGAGGACCGGCACCTGCATCACCGAGGCGAAGTTCAGGCACTCATGCATGATCCCCTCCTCGGTGACCCCGTCGCCGAAGAAGGTGACCGCGATCCGCGACGAGCCGTCCATCTTGAAGGCCCAGGCCGAGCCGACCGCCGTCGCGATCGTCTCGCCGAGGATCGCCGACGAGGCGATCAGCCCGACCTCCGGCGCGTTCAGGTGGACCGAGCCGCCCCGTCCCCTGCAGCAGCCGTCGACCCGCCCGTACAGCTCGGCAAACATCCCGATCAGGCTGCCGCCCTTCGCCAGGTACTCGGCGTGGCAGCGGTGGCCGCTGTAGGCGGCGTCCGTGTGCTCCAGCGCCTGGCAGACCCCGACCGAGATCGCCTCCTGGCCGATCGAGAAGTGCGTCGGCGTGCGCATCTCTTGCTCGGGGTAGTACCGCCCAACCGTCTCCTCAGCCACCCTGATGCGGATCATCTCCCGCAACAGCGTCGTCGCATCCTTGCCCGTCATTCGTCCTCTCTCATTCCAGGTCCTGCTGGACGCTCGCCCACCTGGGAGCCATGATCGGCGGGCGGGAGTATACGAAATGTCCAACAAGCCCAGGAAATCGCCGGCCGGCCTCGCGTCGCCGTAGGCGGCCGTCGAACGTCAAGACGCGGCCGCCCGGTACACGCGAGAGAACGCCGGCGAGGGTGTTCAAGGGCCGGTCGACCGCACGATCTGTCGAGAATGAGCCGTCGGGGTCGCACGACCGCCATCGGCCGTGTTGACCGGGCCTCCAGGTGCCGCGTAGGCTCTCTCGACATGGCAGTTTTCTCGCACTGGCGCTGAGCACGGTGGAGCCGCGCTCGGCGTACACGCTCCTCGACGGCCTGGTGAGTCTGCCGGATCGGCGCACCCGGCGGCGAGCGGCGATCGGGATCGGCCTCTGGCTGGGTGCGCCGCTGCTGGCGCTACGGCTCCTGGGCCGGGCCGGCCGGCGTCCCGAGCTGCACCGCGTCGCGCGATGGTGGGCACGCGGCGTCGCGCGGCACCTGGCGATCCAACTGGACCTCGCCGGGCTCGACCTGATCGACCCGACCGAGTCGTACGTCGTGACGCCGCTCCACGAGGGATTCGCCGACGCCCTGGGCCTGCTCCACCTGCCATTGAACCTGCGCTTCGCGGCGCGCGACGAGCTGTTCGGGTGGCGCCTCTTCGGCGGCCTCCTCCGCGACACCGAGCAACTGCTGCTCTGCCCGGAGCTCGGCATGCTGAGCTACCTCCAGCTCAGGCGGCAGGCGCCCGCCGTCCTGGATGGGGGCGAGAGCCTGGTCATCTTCCCGCAGGGCAGCATCCTGGGCATCGAGATCGACTTCAAGGCCGGGCCGTTCGCGCTGGCCGCCTCCCTCGGCCGGCCGATCCTGCCGGTGGCGCTGACAGGGAGCCACCGCGTCTGGGAGCACCCGTACTCGCCGCGGCTGCGCTACGGCCAGCGCCTCAGCCTGGCGGTGCTGCCGCCGGTCATGCCGGACGAGCTGCGGGCGCGCGGCGTCGAGGGGGCGCGCGTCGAGGTCCAGCGGCGGCTCAAGGCGCGGGCGCTGGATGGTCGGATGGCGCCGCCGCGCCGCTTCGTGCCCGAGCGCGACGGCTACTGGGACGGCTACGCCTACGAGATCGACCCGGCGTTCCCGTCGCTCCTGGACGAGATCGCGCGCCACCGGCAGGCCGTCTCGCCGGACGGCACAGCGGCTCAGGCGAACGGGTTCCAGCCGGCCCGCACGCCCGCCTGAATCGCCGCGCTCGCCCCGCAGGCCAGCCCGTGCTCGCGGCACCCGGCGCTCGCATCGACTTCATGGATGACGATCGGGCTGTACGGCGTCCAGGGGTGATGCTCCACCAGCACCGTCGTCAGGTTCGGCCGGTCCAGGTGGTCGTACTGCGACCTGGGCGGGTAGACGATCCAGCTCTCGCGGCGGTCCTCCACGAACAGGATCAGCTCGTTGTCGTTCCTTCGCTTGACCGTGAAGCGGCGCGGCGCCTCGGGCTCCGTGGCCCGCTTGATGCGCGCGGCGTTCTCGGCCAGCTCGGCCCGGCTCGCTACCGGCGACGGGCCGACCCGTCCGTCCCGGCTGACCCGCACCAGCTCGCGATCCTCGTCGGCCGCCTCACGCTCGGATCGCACGAGGCGCCTGCTCAGGTCATCTGCCACACCGACCCCCTGCTCCCCATTGTAGACTGCCTGCAACGACCTCACCCCCGGCGGGCGCAAGCCTTGCGCCCCTACCAGCGCGGAGGTGCGTCCTTCCGCCCCTCCCCCGCGCACGGGGAGGGGCTGGGGGTAGGGGTCTCCTCGGATGGGGCTCTCTTGCACGAACGATTCTCTGATCTCGACCGCCTGATCCAGCACGGCCGGGCGCTGCGGACGCTCGTCGAGCACCCCGACGGCGCCGTTCGACAGGTCGCCGGCGACCCCCCCGTGCCGGGCGCCCGGCTCGGGCTGCTGGCCGGCTCATTCAACCCGCCGACGATCGCCCACCAGACGCTGGCGCAGGCCGGGCTGACTGCCGGCGGCCTCGACCACGCCTGGTACGCCCTCAGCACCCGGACGGTGGATAAGGAGGTCGTCACGGGCGCGGGTCTGGAGGACCGGCTGCTGCTGCTGGACCTGCTGGTGGCCACGGACCGTCGACTCGGCGTGCTGTTGCTGAATCGCGGCCTCTACGTCGATCAGGCCCGACTGGTCCGCGCCACCTACCCCGAGCTTAGCGAGCTGGTGTTCCTGGTCGGCTTCGACAAGATCGTCCAGATCTTCGATCCGCGCTACTACGAGGACCGCGACGCTGCCCTCGAGCAGCTTTTCGCGCTGGCGACGTTCCTGGTCGCCCCGCGCGGCGCCGACGAAGCCCCCGCCCTCGCCGCCCTCCTCGACCGTCCGGAGAACCGCCGCTTCGCCGGCGCCGTCCGCCCGCTCGACCTGCCGCCGGCGCTGCGCGAGGTCGCGTCGAGCACCGTCCGGCTCGACCTTGCGAGCGGTGTCCCCCTGGAGCAGGTCGTGCCGCCCGAGGTCACCGCGTTCGTCGAGGCGACCGGCCTCTACGCCGACGAGGCGCGGTACGACCGCCGCCGCGCCCTCATCGACGACGCGCTCGCCGCCCTCACCGCCGACCCGTCCGCCGACCTCGCGCCCTACCGCGACCGCCTCCGTGCTCTCCTGACTCCTGACTTATTTCCGCCCCCTGCTCGTCAGGGTTGTCAATGGGCTGAGGTCGCCCCGCCCGGCAGCAGTCCGACCATCGATATCGTTGAGCCATCGCGATGCACTCGCCGTCTCGGTCGCGAAAGTGAGCCGCATCGCACGGTCCGGCAAACCCCAATCTGGGGGGGCGGAAAATAAGTCCTGACTCCTGACTCCTCCGCCCCGGGCTATGATTGCCCGAGCCTCGGGCCGCCCAAGAAGGGGGCACGAGCGGCGTCCGGGGCAGCTCGACAGCGAGGCACGCGCGTGAACATCCGACCCAATCGTATCAAGCAGAAGCTCGCCGCCGGCGAGATCGCCACCATCCTCTCCGGCGCCGTCAACGCCGACCAGATCGACCTCCTAGGCCCGATCGGCGCCGACGGCTTCTGGCTCGAAGGCGAGCATGGACCGGTCGACTTCGCCGACATCTCGGACCTGACCCGCGCCTGCGACCTCTGGGGTGTCACCTCGGTGCTGCGCCTGAGCCATAACGAGTACGGCGACATCTACCGCGCCCTCGATCGCGGCGCCCAGGGCCTCGTCATCCCGCACGTCAACAACAAGGCCGAGGCCCAGAACGTCGTCGACTCCGCCAAGTTCGCGCCGATCGGCAAGCGCGGCATGTTCACTAGCCGCCAGGGGTACGGCGTCCCGGACTACCTCAAGGTCGCCAACGACCACACCCTCTTGATCGTCCTGATCGAGGACATCGTCGCCGTCAACAACCTCGATGAGATCCTGAGCGTCGACCACATCGACGTCTTCTTCGTCGCCCCGTCCGACCTGGCAAGCTCGATGGGCCACATCGGCAACGCCGGCCACAAGGAGGTCCAGGACACCATCGACGGCGCGATCAAGAAGATCGTCGCGGCCGGCAAGACGGCCGGCACCCTGGCGACCAGCGCCAACGTCGAGCACTACGCCAGCATCGGCGTCCGCTGCCTCATGACCGGCATCCAGCCCTGGATCGAGGCCGGCCTGAAGGACTTCTCGGCGAAGGCCGCCGCCGGCGCGACGTAGGGGCAGGTTTCCGACCCCCAAACCCGGCAACCGACCCTCCTAACCTGCCCTTCCTCGGCGACCATCGGGGCAGGTTAGGGTTGGGACTCGACTGGATTGTTGCTCGGAAACCTGCCCCTACATTCCGCCTGCTGCGCCCGCGCTTCCGTGGCCCGTTGCCTGCTGTGCCCGTGCCGAGCGCTCCGACCAGAAGAGAGCGCACCTCAGACACAAAGCAGGCACCCACGATGGTCGAGCTAGGCTACAAGCTGTCGAGCGAGGAGCACGCCCCGGACATCCTGATCGCCAACGCCCGCCGCGCCGAGGAGGTCGGCTTCCGCTTCGGGATGATCTCGGACCACTACCATCCCTGGGTCGACGCACAAGGCCAGTCGCCGTTCGTCTGGAGCGTCATCGGCGGCATCTCGCAGGCCACGAGCCGACTCTCCGTCGTGACCGGCGTGACCTGCCCAACCGTTCGGATCCACCCCGCGATCATCGCGCAGGCCGCCGCGACGAGCGCCGCGCTGCTGCCCGGCCGGTTCATGCTCGGCGTCGGCACCGGCGAGAACCTGAACGAGCATATCCTCGGCACGGTCTGGCCCTCGGCCGCGGTCCGGCGCGAGATGCTCGAGGAGGCGATCCAGGTGATCCGCTCGCTCTGGAAGGGCGAGGACACCAGCCACCGCGGCTGCCACTACACCGTCGAGAACGCGCGAATCTACACCCTCCCGAAGCGGCCCCCGCCGATCTTCGTCGCCGCGAGCGGCGAGAAAGCGGCCGAGCTGGCCGGCCGGGCCGGCGACGGCCTGGTCGCGACCGGCCCGAACAAGGAGCTGATCCAGACTTTCGAGCAGAACGGCGGCACGGGGAAGCCGCGCTACGCCGAGCTGACCGTCTGCTGGGCCGCCGACGAGGCCTCCGCGAAGAAGACGGCGAAGGAGATCTGGCCGAACGCGGGAATCGGCGGCGAGCTGAGCCAGGAATTGCCCCTGCCGCGCCACTTCGAGCAGGCCGCCGAGACCGTCCGCGAGGAGGATATCGCCAGGTCGATCCCCTGCGGCCCGGACCCCGAGAAGCATCGGGCCGCGATCCAGAAGTACGTCGACGCCGGCTTCGATCACGTCGCGATTCACCAGGTCGGCCCGGACCAGGACGGGTTCTTCCGCTTCTACGAGAAGGAGATCCTGCCGTCGTTCACGTAGACCGATAGACGAGTCAGTGAGCGCCGGGGCCCTCGCCGGGCAGGTACGGGATCAGGCCGAGGCGGAGCGCCTCTTCCTGAATTTCGCGCGGGACGTAGCGAGCATCGACGATGTACCCGTTCACCTGGATCATCCAGGCCAGCGGGTTATCCTCGAGCCGGCTCGGCAGGCTCCAGCGCGGGTCGAGCTGCCAGATGCCGAACATCTTGCGGATCTGGGTCGCCTTCGCCGACGCGGTGCTCTTCGCGACGCCGAACAGACCGCAAAGCTCGTCCGTCGTCAGATGCGGTGTCTGACTCTTGTCGAACAGGAAGTTGCACGAGCCGATGGTGTAGACGACGCCACAGGCCCAGGTGTCGAGCTTGCCACGCTCGACCGGCGACGGCCGCTTGCGGCAGAGGGCTGCCGTCAGCTCGCGGCACAGCTCGGCGTACTCCTCATTCAGATGCTCGCGGCAGACGGCGTCTGTCATCGCGACAAGCTTCTCAAAGGTTGGCCGGAGCTTGACGGGGATCGATCGGGTCTGGCTGCTTGCCATCTGTCCACCTCACCTGGACTATCGACGATCGCCTGCAGGGTACGACGGCGTCTGCGCCGCCCCGATCAAATGTCGTCGAGGGGGCGCGACAGCCCGGCCGGCCCGCGCCGGCGGGGTTGCCGGGCGCGCTCCCGGGCACGTGCCAGCAGCCTCTCCGGCTCGGCCGCGAACGCGTCGTCCAGCGTGCCCTGCGCCAGCCACCAGTCGCCGCGCTCGATCTCCCGCTCCAGCTGTACGGCCGCCCAGACGCAGAGCCCTACGTAGAGCCGCGCCCGCCCGAGCCTTCCCTCGAACGGCTCGTGGTGCTCCCCGAGCGCGATCAGCCCGATGCCCGGCAGCGGGAACGGCCGTCGCTGGCGCTGATCCAGGTGGAACCACTCGACGTCCGGCCCGGCCTCGATCTCGGCCAGGATCACCGGGTCGTGCCCGACCGGCCCGCCCCAGTAGGCCCGCGCCCCGAAGTCCGGCAGGAACAGCGTCGCCCGCGCCGCCTGCTCGATGGCCGGCGCGTCCAGCGGACGGTTCAAGACCAGTCCGGTGATCGTCCAGGTCGGCTCGCGGTCGACGATCAGCACGACGGTCTTCCCGAACGTCGGATCGTCGTCCTCAGCCGGCGTCGCGACGAGCAGCGTCCCGAGCGTCAGATCGTCCAATGCCACCGCGTCATCATCCTTCGTACCATTCCCCTCCCCCGCGCACGGGGGAGGGGCTGGGGGTGGGGGACCTCAACTCAGGCCGGGCGGGGCGCCGGCGCGTACGCCTTGCCCGATTCGACCCAGGCCTCGTACCCCGCCACCTCGCCGCGCGCGAGCCGCTCCTGGAACTCGGCCTGCGCCAGCGCCACCAGCGACGGGTCGGCGAACAGGTCGGCCGCCGTCTGCGCCATCGCCAGCGCGCCGTCGATCACCGCCCGGTCGCCGGCCGGCGAGGCCGCTGCCTCTGTGAATCCGACCGTGTGGTTCGGGACGTCGCGCGGGGCGATCGAGAGGTAGGCGTGGACGGCCGGCATGATCTGGCTGATGTCGCCCATGTCCGTCGAGCCCATCCGCTGGTTCGGGCGCGGCTCGTCCACCACCCGGTCGGTCGCCCGGAGGTGCTCCGCGAAGATGTCGGCGATCACGACGTTCGCCACCATGTTCGAGTAGCCGCGCGTCTCGGTCCACTCCAGCCGCGCGCCCGTCGCCAGCGCGCCGGCCTCCGCCGCCTGCTGGACCATCGCGATCAGCCGCCGCTGGTAGGCGCGGTCTCGCGCCCGGACGCTGAAGCGCGCCGCCGCCCGGTCCGGGATGATGTTCACTGCCTTGCCGCCGTCCGTGACGATCCCGTGGACCCGGGCGTCGTCGCGCATGTGCAGCCGCCGGGCGTTCACGCCGACGAACGTCTGGATCACCGCCTCCAGGGCGTTGATCCCCAGGTCCGGGGCGCCGGCCGCATGGGCCGCCCGGCCGTGGAACACCACCTCCACCCGACTGTTCGCCAGCGAGCCGCGCTTCACCATGTTCGTCTGCGAAGGGTGCAGCATGTAGGCCACGTCCACGTCCTCGAAGACGCCGGCCTCGGCCAGCAGGATCTTGCCGCCGCCGCCCTCCTCGGCCGGCGTCCCGACGATCAGCAGGGTGCCCGGGAACCGTACCCCTGACCGCGCCATCGCCAGCCCGGCCCCGAGCGCACTGGTCGCGATCACGTTGTGGCCGCAGCCGTGCCCGATCCCCGGCAGCGCGTCGTACTCCGCCAGGATCGCGACGGTTGGGCCGGGCTCGCCGCCGTTGTACTCGGCGCGGAAGGCGGTCGGCAGCCCGCCCGCGCCCCGCTCGACGGCGAAGCCGCCCTGCTCCAGCTCGTCGGCCAGGCGGGCGCTGGCCCGGTGCTCGCGGAACGCAAGCTCCGGGTTGGCGTGGATGTCGTGGCTCGACGCGAGAAGCTGGGGCGTCAGCTCCTCCACGGCCGCGCGGATGCGTACGTCCCAGGCTTCACGGTCGATGGCCATGCTCGATCGTCCTCCGGTAGCCAGCGGTCAGGAGCCGTCGCGCGGCCGAGGAGGCCCGCGAGCGCGCCGTCGCGGCATGATGCCGCCCCGGCGGCCACCAGCGCACGTCGAGACCGTGAGCGCCGTCGACGCCCGGCAGCGGAAGGCGGGTGCGGAGATCGTCGCACCCGCCTCGCCGCGCAATCGCTCACGCGGATCGCCGCGCCGTCAGTCGTCGAGCGTCCACTCGGCGAAGCTCCGGATCAGGTCTTGCCGCTTCGGACCCCACTTCAGCTTCGGCGACATGCCGTGGATGAAGTTCAGCCCGTAGAGCGGGATGAAGACGTTCTGGTCGTACGCCGTGGCCCACAGCTCCTGGAACCCCCTGGCGCGGGCCTCTCCGCTGAGACCCAGCACATTGTCGAACTTGTCGGTCCACGCCTGATCGCACCAGACCGACTGGACCCCGCCGCACCTGTAGTAGTTCTGGAGCGCGCGCGACGAGTCCAGCACCGGATCGCTCACGGCCGTCAGGTGGAGGTCGCTGCGGGTCTCGCCGGGCTTGACCTGCCGCATCAGGGTCCGCCACTGGCCGATCTCCAGCGACTTGACCGTCACCTTGAGACCGGTCTGGCTGATCTGGTCCGCCACCAGCTCGTTCACCTCGCCGACGCGCGGGACGACGCCGTTCCGACTGATCAGCTCGATGCTCTGGCCGGAAGCGCCGGCCTCCTGGATGAGCTGTTTCGCTTTCGCCAGGTCGACCGGGTACTCCTTCAGGTCCGGGTTCCAGCCCAACGAAGTCCTGCGCACCATCATGCCGTTCAGCGGCTCGGCGACGTCCCCGTAGAGCGCGTCGATCAGGGCCTTGCGGTCGATCGACAGGTTGATCGCCTGGCGCACCCGCGGGTCCTTCAGCACCGGGTGCTCGGTGTTCATCCGGATGCCGACCGACTCGCCCGTCAGCTCGATCATGTGGCCCGGCAGCTTCTTCGCCTCCTCGGGCGTCAGCAGCGTCGCGAGCTGGACCTCATTGGCCTGGAGCATGCTGGCCCGCACCACCGCCTCGTTCCGGAACACGATCTTGATCTCGGCGATCGTCGGCTTCGGCGAGCCCCAGTACTCCTCGTTCGCCTTGAGCAGGAAGTGGCTCTGCTTGACGTACTCCGCCAGCTTGTACGGACCGCTGCCGACCGCCTCCCGGATCGAGGCGTCCTTGGGGCTGTTGTTCAGCCACCGCGGCGCCGGGATCGACATCCGCACCACCCGACTCGGGAAGATGGCGTCGGGCACCCTGGTCGTGATGTCGACGGTCAGGTCGTCGATCCTGGCGGCCGTCGCCCCCGAGAGGCCGAACTCGTCGATGCCGAGGCCCGGCTTCTCCTTGTCGGTCACGTACGTGACCATGTTCACCACCGCGTCGGCGGTGGTCGGCTCGCCGTTGGTGAAGTTGAGGCCCGGGCGGAGCTTGTACCGCCAGGTCTTCGGGTCGGTCTGGCTCTGGCTGAAGCTCTCGGCTAGCTTGCCGACGATCTTCGGCTCACCGGAGGTCCAATCGCGGCCGGTTAGGCCGTCGTAGACGTTGCCCAGCACGAACATCGCGTGGTCTGTGGTGCCGTCCTTCGGCTGGATCGTGTCGGGATCCGACTCGATCGCCATCGTGATCGAGCCCTTCGGCTTCGCCTGGGCCGCCGGCTTTGGGGCCTCGGTCGGTTTCGCCTGGGCCGCCGCTGCTGTTGGCGCAGCCTGGGCCGGTGCCGCCGGCTTCGCCGCTTCGGCCGGTTTCGCTGCCTCGGCGGGCTTCGGTGCCTCGGCCGGCTTGGCGACCTCGGCCGGCTTGGCCGGCGCAGCTGGTGCCGCCGGCGGGGTCGGTGCACACCCCATGGCCAGGATGCCTACGATGAGTACCAGCGTCGTCGCGCGTCGCCCCGCGCTCGCCCACGGATGACGTACTCGCACGTCTGCCTCCATCCCCCGATGCCCCGCACACCGTCCGGCCTGCCGTCGGCCGTCCTCTCGGATCCCCCGACCCGAGGGACGGCAACGACCGAGCACGGATGGATCGTCGCGGGGCCGGGGGAGGCTGCAAGCCGTGCGGCCCAGCTGCCCGGCGCGGCAGGAGAGGAGGACCAGACCCATCGTCGAGCACCTCCTCGTGCCGAACAGGTCCGTCTCGAAGCGGCGACGTTGCCGAACATCCTCACGCTACACGCGGTAGCGGCAGGTGTCAAAGAATTCCGGAAATTTTGGCTGCGCCAGTCATGCGGCACGTCGACCGGATCGAGTCGCCCTTAATACGCGCAGGGAGACGATTCGGGCTCGTTCGCGAGCGCGCAGGTGGTTCACACCGTCCGCGAATGCGGGTGAGCTCCACAGAAATTCAGCAGTGCACGGTCAGGCAAGTGCCGTCGATCGGGGCTCACGTAGGACGACGATGTCAAGGCATCCTCGCCGGTAATCGCTCGAGGCCGATGTGCCGCTGCGACCAATCGATGGTCATTCTAAAGTGCTGCAACACGTTCCATCCGAGGAGGGATTCGACAGGCATCGTGTCGGGACTGGGGCGCACGATGTCGATGCGTCCGTCAATGATTTGCCACTGGCCGTCGTCATGAAGGAAAGCGTACCTGGCGGGCCATGGGTAGCACTCGCCGCTTCCGGCAACCCCGTTCATGGGTTCTACCGTAGGCCAGCCGGACGCGTTGTCAAGAGCGGCGCGGTCGATCCCCATGACGAAGAGTGCATCTTGCGGGAACAGAGAAGTTCCGTCTGCTCCCGTATCCAGCACGAAGTTGACGCCGACCCAATCCGATGTGATTCCAGGAAGAAAGATCGAAACCCCCACTATAGGCAGGGGTTGGTGATAGCTGGGATCGAAGAACCCGGATATCAATGGGCAATGCGGCGGACGTCGGCGGTTATGAACTTGACCCACACATCTCGCGGGTCGATCTGCCTGTTCCTGAGGATGCCGAGCAGTTTGTCCATGTCGCTGTCAGCGGCTTCGACTGTGCCATCCTTTACAGCCACGAACTGCTCCGGATACCTCGCCAAGAATTCGTCGTGATGTTCCTGCCAGAACGCTGCCCGTCGTTCAGCCTCGTGTAGTGCCGCGCGGGCGTTCTCAAAGCTCGGAGTGACCGACATGCCACTCTCCTTTTCCGCCCCCGGTGGATGTTTGCACGTGCCGGGCCAACGACCCAGATCCGCGCACTCTCCGCAGGATAGGAATCATGACCAGGACTGTCAAGCAGCGCCGACCGATTGTGACGTCGCCGCTCCAGCCCGAGTCGATATCCATATCAGAATAGTAGTCCGCTGTCTATGATTTTCGTTCACCAACGATTCGGTTTCGGGCCAGCCCGCTCAGACATTACAGTCAAACTGAGCCGTCCCCGTCCTTCGCTCTATCCCGGCGGCCCTGGGCGGCGCGCCTCCGTTCGGCCATCATAGGAGGGACTAACCGGGAGGGGCGTTCCCGCAGATGCCTGAAATCGCGACCCGGCCCACCAGCGGCGAGGAGGCGGGCTCCGTGCAGGGAGCCGAGCATGTCGACGTCCTGATCGTCGGCGCCGGCATCTCCGGCATCGGCGGCGCCTATCACCTCACCCGGCAGTGCCCCGGCACCAGCTTCGTCGTGCTGGAGTCGCAGGCGAGCTTCGGCGGCACCTGGATCACCCACCGCTTCCCCGGCATCCGCTCGGACAGCGATCTCCACACCTTCGGCTATCGCTTCAAGCCGTGGACCGGCCCGCCGATCGCCACCGCCGCCGAGATCCTGACGTACATGGGCGAGGTGATCGAGGAGAACGACCTCGCCCGCCACATCCGCTACCGCCACCGGATCGAACGCACCTCCTGGTCGAGCGCCGACAACCGCTGGACCGTCGAGGCCACTCGCACCGACACCGGCGAGGCGCTGCGTTTCACCGCCGGCTTCCTGTGGATGTGTCAGGGCTACTACCGCCACGCCGAGGGGTACACGCCGGACTGGCCGGGTATGGCCGACTTCCGGGGGCGGATCGTCCATCCGCAGACCTGGCCGGACGACCTCGACTACCGGGGCAAGCGTGTCGTGGTGATCGGCTCGGGCGCCACGGCGGCCACGATCATCCCGGCGATGGCGCCGGACTGCGCCCACCTCACGATGCTCCAGCGCTCGCCGACCTACTTCCGGATCGGCCGCAACGCCATCCCGATCGCCGAGGAGCTGCGGAAGCTCCAGGTCGACGAGGCCTGGATCCACGAGATCGTCCGCCGCAAGATCAATTACGAGCAGGGCGCCTTTGCGAAGCGCTGCGTGGCAGAGCCCGAGGCGGTCAAGCAGGAGCTGCTGGCGGGGCTCCGCGAGTACCTGGGCGGCGACTACGACCTCGACACCCACTTCACGCCGCGCTACCGTCCCTGGCAGCAGCGCCTCGCCTTCGTCCCGGACGGCGACATGTTCCGGGCCATCGCCGAAGGTCGAGCCTCCGTCGTCACCGACGAGATCGAGCGCTTCACCGAGAACGGCATCCTGCTGAAGTCCGGCACCGAGCTCGAAGCGGACATCGTCGTGACCGCCACCGGCTTCAACCTCTGCGTCCTCGGCGACATCGCGTTCTCCATCGACGGCGAGCCGCTGGCGTTCGGGGAGACCGTCACCTATCGCGGGATGATGTTCACCGGCGTACCGAGCCTGGTCTGGGTGTTCGGCTACTTCCGCGCGAGCTGGACGCTGCGCGCCGACCTGGTGGCCGATTTCGTTTGCCGCCTGCTGAACCACATGCAGGCGCGGGGCGCGAAGCGCGTGACGGTGGCGCTGCGGCCCGAGGACCGTGACATGCCGCTCCTGCCCTGGATCGACGAGGAGAACTTCAATCCGGGCTACATGCTGCGCGGCATGCACCTGCTGCCGATGCGCGGCGACCGACCGGAGTGGGCGCACACCCAGGACTACTGGTCCGAGAAGGACGCGTTCCCGGCCATCGACCTCGACGACACGGTCTTCGTCTACTCTCCCGCGTGAGCCTGGGCGAGCACCGCCGACTCAGAATCGTCGGACCTGGGGGTGGGTCCGCTCCAGGATGTTCTCCATCCGATCGCGGACCAGGCCGTCGAACTCGGTGTGCGGCAGGATGTAGAAGCGCTCCTCGCGGATCGCCTGCAGCACGTGGTCCGCGATCTCGGACGGCGGCTTCCCGTGGTCCGTGACGCCGACCCGGAGCCGTTCGTGCAGCGCCAGCGCCTCCGGCCGCTCCGCCGCCGCCTCGATTGCCGCGTCGTTCTCCAGCCGGCCTGGCCGGTTGCGACCGGACTCCATGATCCGGGTCTTGACGAAGCCGGGGCAGAGCACGGACACCTTCAACCGTGCGTCGATGGCGTCCAGCTCCTGATAGAGCGCCTCCGAGAGCGCCACGACCCCGAACTTCGAGACGTCGTAGCTCGACTTGAAGCCGCTCGGGATCAGCCCCGCCATCGACGCCGTGTTCACGACGTGCCCCTCGGTGCCCTGGCGGAGCATGATCGGCACGAAGACCCGGACGCCGTGGATCACGCCCCAGAGGTTGACCCCGAGCACCCACTCCCAGTCGGCGATCGTGTGGTCCCAGGATGCCTTGCCGACGGCGACGCCGGCGTTGTTGCAGACGATTTGGACGCCGCCGAACGCGGCCAGCGTCTGCTCCGCAAGCGCCTCGACGTCGGCGGCCTGCGAGACGTCCGTCCGGATGGCCAGCACCTCGACCCCACGGGCGCGGAGGTCGGCTTCGATCCGCGCCAGCGGCTCGGCCTCGACGTCCGCGACGACGACCTTCATCCCCTCCGCCGCGAAGCGCTCGGCGAGCGCCCGCCCGATGCCGCTGCCGGCTCCGGTCACGACGGCTACCTTGCCGGTGAAGCTCTCCATCGAGCACCTCCCCACGCCCGTCTACGGTCGCGGTGAGCAGTATAGGTCGCGCACCGGCTCCCTTTCTGGTGGCGGCGCGGATGTCGGAAATCAGGCTCTGGATGCCCCAATCGTATCTATTCTTCGACGAGCAAGCATGCTACCGTGCGAGTGTGAGATCGTCCTGCATCCGCCACCCTATCCGTGGGTCTCGTGATCTGGGCGTCACGCGCATCGCCGTATGGTCGGAAGGGGCGGCGCCTTGACCGGACCCGACGAGTATCTCGCCGTCAAC
>Ga0075420_100001333_pt1 | contig 20920 bp, 14 predicted proteins | sample SoiMetdeltSBSDD4_FD_75296 | JGI IMG/M metagenome (GOLD analysis project Ga0075420, IMG submission 75296) | Bulk soil microbial communities from a Populus tree surrounding site in Tennessee, USA - Soil MetaG P. deltoides SBSDD4 | ecosystem: Environmental > Terrestrial > Soil > Tree plantation... | reverse complement strand
CTAAAGGGAAGCGGCACGCCGAGGGTAGGTGGCGTGACGTGTGAAGACCAACAATATCTCAAGTTGATCTTGAGTTTGCAAAGGCAAGGGTTTGAAATCGCAATTCATAACGTGACCTATCATACGTCGATCCGCCATGAGACGGTACGAGGGCTTGAGATATTCGAGCGATTATTCGGACATCCTCCTTCCTCCATGGCGAATCATTCTGGTTGTGATGAAAGTATTTATTGGGGAAGCGCGCGTGTGACTGGCCTTCAACGGTTCATCTATAACCTATTGAATCTACGCATGAGTGGGCGGAACAACCTGTCGCAGGGGCACCTCGAGAACGGCGCACTATTCTGGGGCGATCTTTGTCGGGAGAAGGTCAAATATGTAAGGAACTTTGTCTTTTGCGACATTAACACTCTTAAGGCCTGCCCTATGATGCCTTATCATGATCCTGCGCGTCCCTTCGTCAACTATTGGTTTGCCGCTTCGGAGGGTGCCAATATTCACTCGTTCACTTCTCTCACGAGTGAGAGTCATCAAGAAAGACTGGTGAAAGAAGGCGGTGCTTCAATTATTTATACACATTTTGCCAAAGGCTTTCTGGACAGAGGAAGAATCAACGGACGATTTAAAATGCTGATGGAACGACTGAGCAAGATGAATGGGTGGTTCGTCCCCGTCAGCACCCTTCTTGATTTCATGCTGCAAGCGAAGGGGCGTCATGTCATCACTCGTGCCGAGCGGTGTCGTCTTGAAAGGCGATGGATCTGGCATAAGATCGTCCATACTCGGGGGCGAACCTGATTTAGATCTCTAATGCGACTCTCCATGGCTTGACTGAGCGAGCAATCTAGTTAAACGGTAAGAAGGCAGAATATGAAGAGTTTGCCGAATCATTCGAAGCGAATAGTCATCGCATTAACTCTGTTTCTATTCGTCCTCGGGTATTCTTTACTCGTAAAGGCAGGCATTACAGATGTCAGGGATCTTTTCAGCTTTCTCATCGCATCGTATCTTGTCGTTTGGGGCGGGTACTCGCTGGCGAGCTCGGTTCCCCGCCATGAGATTAGAGTGCAGTTCATTCTGATGACGATATCCCTTGGTGTTGCCCTGCTATTGGCAGAGATCCCTGCCTTGTTCAAGCTCATTGATTATCGGAAAGCATTTTCCACGGGCGTCCACCTGTGGGAACAGCCGGGCTATCTTCCTGATCCAGAGCTACTGGCCAGACCTAGCTCGCACCATTCCGTGAAGATGCTTTTCGATCGCGGAAACATAGGACAGGCGCTCTGTCTTCCTCCTCACGAAGCGGAGCCATTCGAAGTGAAGTATGACAAAGATGGGTTTCGGAACGAACAGGATTTCTCCAGCGCCGAGATTGCGGTGATTGGTGACTCCTATATCGAGTCGCAAATGATGCCCAGTTCGATGTTGGCAACCACTCGGTTGTCAGAGATCACGCTGAAAACAGTTGCCAATCTTGGGCAATCGGGCTATGGCCCGCAGCAGGAACTTGCCGTTCTCAAACGATATGGGCTGCCTCTACACCCTCAGTTTGTCGTGTGGGTGTTCTATGAGGGTAATGATCTCCTCGACGCTCATGTTTATCCGGAGACGGCGTCTCTGCTCAGTTCGAAGTTAAACGCAATGGACATGGCATGGGACCGATCCTTTTCAAAGAATTCGCTAGCTTGGTTGATGCGTCTGGTCCGCGGGTGCGTTCCTGAACAGAAAACTCCAGCCGTCCCTGCCACTGTTCGAGACAGCGAAGGGAGAGAACACCGTTTGTATGTCAAGGGTCGTTCGAACTCCGTGTCTCTCACTAAACAAGACCTCGATGCTCTCAAGCGCTCTATGGCAGCGATTGAGGATGCGTATCGGGCGGTCGACAAGGAAGGTGCCCGGTTCATCGTCGTATTTGCTCCCACGGCGTTTAGGGTGTATCACGACATCGCAGAGTTTGAGAAGGGGGGTGGGCGTACAACACCGCCCTGGGTATTAGATGATCTTCCGGATCGTCTCCGCAAGATGGTCTACGAAATTTCCCCCCACATTGACTATCTTGATCTCACGCCTGCGCTCAAGTCCGCGGCGAGAAATGGCAGTCCCGTTTTTCTTTTTGATGATACACACTGGTCGAGCGAGGGACACCAAGTGGTAGCAGAGGCGCTTGCCGGAGCTCTCACGGTTGAAACTAAAGTGGCTGCGAAGCAATCGGCAGAATCTCCAAACATGGATGAAGACGTCATTCTATCCAAAGACGCCATTATGATCCGCGATGTGGATGGCACCATCCGGTACTGGAGCAAAGGCGCTCAAAAATTGTATGGCTGGGAGCCAGAAGATGTATTGGGGATGACTTCTCACCAACTGCTCGAAACGAAATTTCCTGTCCCGCTTGAGGCCATCGAGGAGGAACTTCGAACAAGGGGACACTGGCAAGGCCAACTCATCCACAAACGTCGTGACGGATCAACGGTCAAGGTCGTCAGTCACTGGGATATGCAACAGAATCCAATTTCTCAAGATCAGTCCATCACGGTCATTGAAGTCAACGGTCATTCGTAATCCTGCCGATCCGACAATGAAACCAAACGACGGAGTGTCAGCTTTCCGGCCAGACATTGAAGGGCTGCGCGGACTAGCAGTGCTGCTGGTAGTCCTATTCCATTGTGGAGTGCAAGGATTTGCGGGCGGTTTTGTCGGAGTCGATGTTTTCTTTGTCCTATCCGGCTTCCTGATCACCGGTCTCCTTGTAGAAGAACTTCAGAAGACCTCAGACCTTAATCTGTTGCAGTTTTATGCACGGCGTGTTCGTCGGTTGCTTCCTGCATTCGCGCTTACTTTAATCTTCACACTTCTGGTAGGGGCGATGATCCTGACTCCACATGAGTTGGATGGGGCAGGGCACGCCAGTCGGGCGGCTGCTCTCTACATCAGCAATCTCTTTTTCGACCTTAATGCGGGGGATTACTTTGCTGCTGATGTGAAAACAAATCCGTTGTTGCACACATGGTCTCTGGCCGTAGAAGAGCAGTTTTATTTGTTTTGGCCATTGCTAGTCCTAATGAGTTTACGGTGGTGTCGATCAATGAAAGCGCTCTGGGTAGTGCTCTCTGTCATAACCATATTATCGTTGACTATCAGTGTGTGGTTCACCGCAAACGGAGGCACATTTGCCTTTTATGAATTGCCCGCAAGGGCGTGGGAGTTTAGTCTGGGAGGACTCGCTGTTTTGCTGCCGTGTCGCAAACTGAAGATCTCTTCCACCTGGTGGCTGACTCTCGGCTGGCTCGGTGTCCTCTCAATTTTGGGCTCTGCACACTTCATTGCGAGCGATATTGGTTTCCCGGGGTGGATTGCCCTCAGCCCCGTCATCGGAACCGTTGCAAGCCTGATCGCCGGCGCTGCCTGTCCTAATGGTGGAATGAGCCTAGTGCTTCATTCCGCCCCCCTACAGATGCTGGGCAGGCTCTCATATTCCTGGTATTTGTGGCATTGGCCATTTCTGGTTTTTTCTGCCGCTCTTCTTCCTAACATTTCTATCACCGGCAAAGCTGCCGCGGCAGCTGCATCATTGGCCGTGGCTGCAATGAGCTACCACTTCGTAGAAAAACCAATTCGATTCCACCCGACTTTGCTTAAACGGCCTGTGTTTTCAGTAGGTCTTGCCGGAGTCGTAACGGTTTGCTTATTTGGAGTCGCTTTTCTAGCCATGTGGTTTGCTGGTCAGTTGGCCAGAGAACCTAAGATGATGCCGATCACCACAGCAATTAAAGACGTCACCAGGCTTCCCAGGCAAGACTGCGTCAGTGGCCTACAGTCAACGGAGGTCAAAATTTGCGAGTTCGGTAATGCCTCGTCAGTTGTGAATATTGTCCTCTTTGGGGACTCTCATGCCATTCAGTGGTTCAATCCGCTGGAGCGTATTGCTACGTCGAAGGGATGGAAGTTAACAACAGTCGTAAAGTCCTCATGCCCTGCTTTTGATATCGCTCCGCTGGGTCACAGTATTGGAACCCTCGCAACTTGCGCTCGTTGGCGCAGAGAGTCTCTTCAGCGAATCGTTGAACTCAGGCCGACGATGGTGTTTATGGGTAATTTGACTAATAGTCTTGGGCAGAAGGACAGAAATAACCCAGCCAAGACCGTTCCTCTCAATGGATTGCAGGAGGGAGTAAGACGGACCGTACAGGCTCTGGGGGGCTTACGGGTTGCCATCATGCGGGACACCCCGTACTTCCCCTATGACATTCCGACCTGCCTTGCACGATCCCTTCGTCATACCTGGTATCCAGTAGACTCGTGCGCAGCTGGTGAGTCGTCCGTCCTCAACGCAGCTGTATTCCAGTCCGAACAAGAGGGGGCTCGCGGTCTTTCAAATGTTCACTTTATCGATATAACCGACCGCATCTGCGAGAAAGGCACTTGTAAACCTGTGCATGGAGATGCACTTATTTATAGGGATCATCACCATTTGACTGGAAAGTTTGCCGACAGTCTCATGCCGACATTGGATCTGAGGTTAGTGACGATTTTGAACACCCCCGCTGATTTTGCGGGTGCCCATGGCCTACAGATGGAGCGAACTTCGAAATTGTCAAACCTGCATGGTCGATCATCAGGCTTAAATCCACGTGGATAATATCACTGTTCCTTTCGCAATGCTGCGTTGATGTTCGACCAAACAAACATAGGTCGTCTGTTGTGCGGTGCTGTGTATTTTGCCATTCCCGCAGTCGTACTCGCTGCTATTTGGTCATCTGTAATCAAACACTACTACGTTACAAGCCCGGTCGTCACAATAGATATGATCGAGCGCGGCCGACAAGAGCCGCCTAACGATTTACTAGAAGAACTGAGCAGCTTTCGTTTCTTTGACGATGAAAACCACCTCTATACCGTAGATGTGGCGGAGAAGATTCTGCAAGGGGAATTTGCTTTGCCTGGGGAAGAGCCGAGACGTCTTCACCTTCCATTTGATCCTCAGGATATTGACCAAGGCTCGCCGTACTGGCAGTTGTCCCAAGCTCGCCTCACCATTCCACGGATATTGCTTGCGGCCTATCGCAAGACGAAGCGGGAAGAATTTTTTCTGATGGCGAGGGACGTCATTCTCGCGTGGGCATCGTATGAACGAAGAGTATTCCTCCCCAGGGGAGAGTTGTGGGAAGATCAGGCCATCGCCGAGCGTGTTCTCGCGCTCAGCGATTTTTGGGCCGTTTACCGCCATCACCCGGCGTATAGCCCGGACGTAGCTGAGGCTATTTTCATTTTCGTTGCCCGTAGCGGCCGTTTTTTGGCTGATCCTGCTTTCTTCTATCGCTTATCGAATCACGGAGTCATGCAAAATCTTGGTCTTTGGCATTTAAGTCTCGCTTTTCCTTCGATTCCGGAAACACAACATTATCCCATGCTGGCTTTTGAGCGACTCCACAAACTGATGGGATTCTACATTAACGATGAAGGCTTTGTAATCGAGCATTCAGCCGGTTATCACAAGACGGGGGTACAGTTCCTCAGTATGGCTTTCAGATATATGTCTTTACATGGAATCGAAGTCCCTCATGTTTGGCGGCGAAAGTACGACAAGGCTAGAGGGGTGTATGCACAGCTGCGGAGGCCGGACGGATCACTGCCGATGTTCGGTGACACTGAAGGAGGCGCTGGTCTGCCAGGGCCGCTCGTTTCCAGATTTGAACAGGAAGGTCTCTATGGGCGCCTACTGAATAGGGATGAGTCGTCACAGCCGCATCAGAACGTCATATATCCCGTCGCGGGGTACTCGATATGGTGGGACAATTTTAGGGCTTTGCATGGGATGCAAGACCTGAGTCAAACGGTTGTCGCGTGGTCCTACTTTCCGGCGTTTGCGCATAAGCACGCCGATGAAATGAGTGTGTTGCTTTGGGCAAAAGGTCAGGCGTGGTGGACCAACGTCGGGTACTGGCCCTACGGCACGGATGAGCGTCGTAAAGCCGAATCGTGGAATGGCTCGAACGCCCCACACTTGGTCGACGAGTCAGCGTCCAGCATACGCAAAACCCGAATGCTTGGTCATGCTCGCGCTGACAGACTCGCTCTCATTGACTTGGAAAGAAGGGGGCCCGGAGAGTACATAGCGCGTCGCCAGGTGGCACAAGCATCGCCTGGTCTCTGGGTGGTCCTCGATAACACGTCCGGTGCTGTCAGTGACCGAACGACAACAGTATGGACCACGGCCCATGATGTACACCTAAGAGAAGGCCAGATGCCCGGGGCCTATAATCTCACACAGACATCGAACAGTTTGATGTTAAGCACCTACATTTTTGGCTCGAGCGGTACAAGCTTTCGAACATATAAAGGCAGTCATGAACCATTCGCCGGCTGGCAGATGGCTGGGGACAAACCGTTTGAGGCAATCCCTACACCAGCATCGGCAATCATGGTTGAGCAACCGGCAAGCGATTCCTGGGCCGTGACCACATGGTCGTTGGATGATGCTGGCTCTCGTGGAAATAAGCTGACGGCTATGCCTTCTATGCATTCCTGGAAGGGACCAGAAAACTGGGCAATTACGCTACACGTTAAATCCGGAACGATGCGATTGTCGCGTCAAGCGGACAAAGTATTACTGGACGAGGGCAGAACAAGACCCTTGCAAACTCTCACATTGGCAAGACCCGTTGGAATCGATGAGGAAATTGTTGGAATTCAAGATGCCAGGCAACGTGCAAAACGAGAGTTTCCAAGGCCAACCTTCCAAGACGCGGTAGAATATCGCTTTAAGGCCACATATTTGGTGATCGCCCTGCTGGCGCTGCAGGAAGTATTCTTTGCTGGTTACAAGAGAATTGCATCTAAGAGATATACGTTTCTACGCGCAATCAGCGCAATTGTCTGGGTGGTAGTCGGAATATGGCTGCTGGTAAGGGTCCCTCTAGTTTGATAGAGCTGACCGGACCAGTCACCCTCTCCTTCTAATGTCAAATCGTTGATACCAATTCAGTGGCTTACACGCTGGGCAGCCTGAGGTCATTGGCTAGGTCCTGGTCTCTGAAAAAGGATGCATGACACCGCTCCTAAAATCTATCCAGCGCAAATCTCCGAAAAGGCCCATCCATGACGTATGCGTTCGAACGCCTAGCTGCGTTAGGCAATGATTGGTCGCCCAAAATCGACGCCTCACAAACAATCTATCAGACACCTGCTTGGCTCACCTTTCTGTCGGAAACTCAAATGGGCGAACCGGTTATTGCGGCTTTAAAGGAGGGCCCAGAGAAGATTGGTTACTTCACCGGAATGATTGTGCGAAAGGCAGGCTTTAGAATACTTGGAAGCCCCTTCCCGGGATGGACTACTGATTACATGGGGCTTATCTTGTCTTCCTCAGCTGACAAGCGCAAGGCGGTCAAAGCGTTAATTAATTTTGCCTTTCATGAGTTACGATGTGTTCATCTAGAGGTGTTCGACCGAAATCTGACTTTGAAGGATCTTGATGGGCTAAATGTGCAGTGTCGAATGTGTCGCGGGTTCGAGGTTGACCTAACCGGAGAGGAGAATAAAATCTTCTCCAAGATGACGAGCGCCTGCCGTCGTTGTGTTCGAAAAGCGGAGAAAGAGGGTATCGTCGTCGAGGTGGCGCAGGATCTTGATTTTGCCGACGAATACTTTGCTCAACTCCAGGATGTCTTTGCAAAACGACTTTTGGTTCCTACCTATGATCTCGAACGTGTACGTAAGCTCATTACACACGTGCATCCTACTGGAAATCTTCTACTGCTTAGGGCTCGCGATCAAAGCGGTCGATGCATTGCCACGGGAATTTTCCCCTTTATGAACGGAGTCATGTATTTCTGGGGTGGAGCGAGTTGGCGACGTGATCAATTATTGCGCCCCAACGAAGCGATTCAATGGCATGCCATGAAGATTGGAAGACAAATGGGTCTTCGGACTTATGATATGGGAGGTGGCGGCGAATACAAGAGGAAATATGGTGGATCTGAAATAGAAGTGCCGTGGTTCAGGAAGTCTAAATACCCGTGGATTCGATACATGCGCCACATGGCCGAACGAAGCCATAAGATGAGTCAACGATACTTGGGATGGTTCCGCACCGCGTCGTAAAAAGAAGACTATCGGCTGAGTGGTGACACACCTTGGTTTAGCTGAATCAATCGTCACCTGCGCACGCCTCCTCCTAAACAAGTTCTAGCAGAACATTCTATCCGCTGCTCAGTATTCACTATTAACAGGGTTCTCGGTCGCGTGCCTGCCGGAGCAGATAGGTTACCGTAGCTTGCTACGATCTGTGGCCAAGACCACGGATAAAAAGGCAATGCTCAGGATTCAATCCTCAATTTTCTGTGAGGTGTGAGATGACGACCCGCGATCAGTTGATTCGCGCCCGACTCGGTATTCTTGCAATGGCGGCTGAGCTCAAGAACATTGCTAAAGCGTGCAAGATTGCCGGTCTGAGCAGATCGCAATTCTACGCGATGAAAAAGGCTTTTGAGCTCCATGGAAGGGAGGGTTTAGGACCACGACCGCGCAGGAAGCCGGAGATGCCTAATCGCACGCCGGCTGTACTGGAAGAACAAATTCTCTTGCAGACTCGAAAAAATCCGCGCATAAGTTATATCCGGCTGGCAGGAGAGATGAAGTCTGAGGCTGGGATTGTGACCCCCACCATGGTGCGCTATGTGTGGCAGCGGAATGGTCTTTCCACTCAATCAGCCCGACGTGCGTGGGTAAAACTCTTGGATGGCAGTTCTCGCCTAGAGGAAGCAAAAGTTATGCCGAGCGACATTGAGCAAACCACTTCAAGGCAAATCTAACCGAGGGGTTGCTTCTGTAGAGGCAACGTGTGTGATCCTTTCATTAAGTGACACCTTTTTCTCTTAAAGATCCACCCCAACGACCCATCTGGGTGAATACCGCTTGCGAGTGGGTCAGTTACACCTTGGTAGACAGCGCCCCTCATCAACCCCGGTGGTAAGATCTTGGTGACCAGCGAGATATTTGGGTAACCGAGTTTCTAGCAAAGGGATAGACTATGTTCCATGCAATGTTCACCCCGATCGTGGCGATTATCTTCGCTTGGACGGCTCTTATAGCTTGCTCGTCTCATCGGAATGAAGAAGCTGCTAATTTGCATCGAGGCAAAGCCAGAGACTTTTTGGAAAAGAAGCAATTTGGTGAAGCGCTGATCGAGTATCAAGAGCTGCTGAAGCTAGATCCCAGAGACGACGATGCGTACTATCAATTGGCACTTTTGCATCTCAGGTCTGGAACTATTGTCGACATGAATTTGGCTCACCAAGCGTTGCTGAAAGTCGTCAAGCTCAAGGGATCAAGAATTGATGCACATTTGCAATTGGCTCGCCTGTATTTCCTTTCTGCAGAGCCTGATAAAGCAGGACTGCAAGCCGACGCAATTCTGTCGGTTGAGCCGACCCATTCGAACGGCCACGTGATCAAGGGTTTGAGCTTGATTGCAGAAGGCAGGATGCAGAGTGGGATTGCCGAGTTCAGTAAGGCGATTGAACTGGATCCCAATAATCGGGCTGCATACATCGAGTTGGCTAGGGCCTATGCTCAGCAACGCAAATTCTCTGAGGCAGAAACCGTGTTGCTGGACGCCCTTAAAACTCAGTCCCAGTTTATCGACGCACGGATTGCGTTGGGCGATGTCTATCAGTCGGCCGGGAAAGAGGCCGAAGCGATACAGGAGTATAGGCGTGGACTAGAGGAAGATAAGAACCAAGGTCCGTTATATGCACGCTTGGCGGCGGTTCATCAGAAGGCGCACCGCCTCGAGGAGGCGGAAGGTTGTTACCGCCAATGGGTCAAAGCTCAGCCGAGCAGCGGGGAGGCGCTTGTTGCTCTTGCCCAGTTCTATACGGCTACCGGTCGCTTCAATGAGGCCGAGGCGTCGTTTCACAGGGCCCGAGAGGTCGATCCTACGTCTCGCATGGCCCGTGAGGCCCTTATTACATTCTACCTGGACAGGAAACGGATGAAGGAAGCTCGCTCTGAGATCGAGGCGTTTTTGATGCCGAATCGGAGTGATGTCGGCGGGCGTGTATTAGAAGCCCGTCTTATCATGGAGGAAGGCGATATCGAGAAAGCACTGCCGCTCTTGGAGAAACTGGCACATGAAGCGCCAAGGCTCGCGATTGTCCGTCACTACTTGGGAGTCGTCTGGGCACGCCTTCAAGACTATTCGAAAGCGATTGCGGTCCTCAAAGAGGCGCGCGATCTCGCCCCAAACTCCAGTGATATCCGTGTCGCTCTGGTACAAACGTATCTGGCTCACAACTCGTTGAGCCTCGCGCTGACTGAGGGTGAGGCGGCTGTACAGTTGGATCCTCAGAATGTTGCAGCTCTAAAAGCTCTCGCTGATGCACAGATTTTCGCTGGCAACACGAAGCGGGCTGAGGACCTGCTGAAGCAAGCGCTCACATTGCAGCCACACGATGCGCTTCTTAATCAACGGCTCGGGGTTGTCTTTCGTGCTCAACGTCGTCCGACTGAAGCCCTGGCATACTTTGCACGGGCCCTGCAGAAGGACCCAGGTTCGTTGGAGAGTCTCGAACAGATGACTGCGATTCTCGTCTCTCAAAAACGAACAGCGGAAGCGCGAGAACATGTCTCGCGGCAAATCTCGGTCTATCCGAGCAATGCAAAGTTGCATCATCTTCTTGGACGCGTCTTAATGGAAGCGCAAAACTTGCCGCAGGCAGAAGCGGCCATCAAAAAGGCGATCGCGCTGGATAAAGATTATCTTTCGACCTACGTTACTCTCGGCGAACTCTATGCGCGACAAGGAAAAATTGGTCAGGCAATACATGAATTGGAAGTAGTCCTGAGAAAGAGTCCTGAACAACCTCAAATTTTGACGCTTCTAGGAATGCTGCATGAGCAGCAAAGGGATAATCCTCGAGCCATGGCCAGATATGAAGAAGCGCTCCGGATCAACCCCAATTTTGCCCCCGCGGCGAATAATCTTGCCTGGATCCTCCTCGATCAGGTTGGAGATACAGAACGGGCGCTGTCTTACGCAGAAACAGCCTGGAAAGCAGTGCCAAGCGATCCCCACATCGCTGACACGCTCGGGTGGGTCTACTTCAATAGACAGATGTACCCGAAAGCGGTGAGCCTGTTAAAAGAGGCTGCTCAGGCCCTGCCGGACAATCCGACCGTTCTCTACCACTACGGCATGGCGCAATACTGGAACGACAACAACCCAGAAGCCAAAAAAATACTCACAAAATTTCTCACTCTACATCCAAATGGTCCTGATGCGCATAAGGCAAGAAAAGTACTCGACGCGCTGTAGAAAGTTTATTCCACATGCATACCAAAGCTGACAGCGCTCAGACGATTGCCGTCTCAGATGCTCAGGCACTGCAAGGTGAGTGGCGGTTTTTAGGTCTGGGGTTCTTTATCTGCGTGCTATGTGTGATAGGGCTGTATTGGGGCACTATCGAACGAATGGTTGAAATGTGGGCCAACTCACGGACCTTTGCACATGGCTTTCTCATCGTACCCGCCACGGCTTATCTTATCTGGTCGTATCGTGATCTGTGGATCAGGCATGAGGCATATTCGAGTGCATGGGGCCTTGGTGCGCTTTCTATCGCAGCGTGTGCCTGGCTTATTGGCGGTGCGACAAAAGTGATCTGGCTGCAAGAAATTGCGGTTGTCTCAATGATTCCTGGGCTGATGTTGGCCCTGTTTGGAAAGGATGTCAGCAAAACTTTGTCATGGCCATTGGGGTTTTTGATATTTATGGTCCCCGTTGGAACATCAATCGAACCATGGCTACAGGATATTACGACCTGGTTTGTCCGTGTAGGACTGGACCTCGCCGGCATTCCTTATCTGCCTGAACAGCACCGATTCATCCTCACGACCGGCACATGGAACGTCGATCCGGACTGTGCAGGGCTGCGTTATCTTCTCCCCGGTTTGGCATTGGGATATGCGTTTGTGACCTTGATGTACAGGCGTCCGAGTCGGCGTCTATTCTTTCTTGCTCTTTGTGCAGTCGTTTTGATTGTCGCGAATGGAATTAGGGCCTATACGATAATTCTCGGTGATCACTTTGGAATCGCCGATGGCGCAGATCATCGCGTCTTTAGTTATGCTGTCTACGGATTGACGATGCCTCTCTTGCTCTTATTTGGACTCAGATGGCAAGACATCATTAAGCCGCCCATATCTCAACACCTGACGGTCAGCGTGCGTGAGGATGTTACAGCAAAGGCTATTCTCATGTGCATCGCTGCCTTGCTTATCCTTGCGCTGGCACCCGTCACAGTGTGGTTGACTGGCATGCGGCCGTAAATAAAGACGACTTGTCCACTTTAGTCTGACAATCTATCGCATCTGGTTCTTGCATTTTCTCTTCCGTCTCCATCTTCCTGACTGGCTCTCCGCACCGCTCCCACATTCCCACCCATCACCGATTACACCAATCAACGTCTTCATTCCGGTTGTTTCGGCGTATTTTCACCACCGTGAGCGGTCGGGCTCAATACTAGGAGGGCTTTTTTGAGGGGGACGGACCCCTCGAAAGGTGGGTTGTGATTTCCCCTGTTTTGACGGATTCTAATGCATTCCAAATGCATGTTTAGCAAGGGTTAATGCAATTTTGAGGATTAGAGAATGCTTCCATTCCATGTCCCAGATTTAGGTGAAGAAGAGATCACTGAAGTCGTCGATGTACTTCGGTCCGGTTGGCTGACGACTGGACCTAAGGCGAGAGATTTTGAGCGTGAATTTGCTGCAATGGTAGGAGCGAGACATGCGGTCGCAGTGAATTCTTGCACCGCCGCCCTCCATCTGTCTCTTGAAGCTGCCGGAATACGTGAAGGAGATGAAGTCCTCGTTCCTACCATGACCTTCGCGGCAACTGCAGAAGTCGTCGCGTACCTTAAAGCTAAACCAGTGCTCATTGATTGCGATGAACACACGTTAAACCTGAATTGTAATTTGATAGAACAGGCCATTACCAACAAGACGAAGGCAATCATTCCAGTTCATTTCGCCGGCCAGCCTTGCGACATGGACCCAATTTTGTCGATAGCTAATGCGTATCACTTGGGGGTCATTGAGGATGCCGCTCATGCCCTTCCCGCTCGATATCATGGAAAAATGGTGGGAAGTATCGCCAAGAGCACATGCTTTTCGTTCTATGCGACGAAAAACATCACCACCGGCGAGGGTGGCATGATTACGACTGATGATCCCGAGTACGCCGCTCGTGTTCGGATGATGAGTTTACATGGCCTCAGTCGCGATGCATGGAATCGCTATTCCACAGAGGGCTCCTGGTACTACGAAATTCTCTCGCCGGGCTTTAAATACAATCTGACCGACATCGCCGCAGCACTCGGGCTCGCCCAACTGAAAAAGTGCGATCGTTTTTGGAAGACCCGGGAACGGTTCGCTGCGCTTTATAGTGAAGGTTTTAGCGATATTCCCGAGATTAGGTGCCCTAGAGCAGCGGCCGATATCCAGCACGCTTGGCATTTGTACGTTATTCAGCTAGAGCTGGATCGCTTGCGAATCACCCGTAATGAGTTCATTCAGCGACTTCAGCATGCTGGTATCGGATGCAGTGTTCATTTCATTCCGCTTCACCTTCATCCCTATTACCGTGACACGTTCGGTTACCGGCCGGATGATTTCCCTATGGCTAGCAGAGTTTTTCAGCGCGTACTCTCCTTACCCTTGTATTCAAGAATGACTGATGAGGACGTGACGAGGGTGGTCGAGATTGTGAGAAGCCTTGTGAAGGAGAACCGAAGATGATCAAGCGGGCTTTTGATATCGGTGTGGCTTCGGTTGGACTGCTGCTCACGTGGCCACTCCTTGTAATGATCTCGATTCTCATTAAGGTGGATTCACATGGACCGGTGATTTTTCGACAAGTGCGGGTCGGCAAGGGCCTGCGTCCGTTCAAAATGTACAAATTCCGAACAATGTTACAAAAACCACCTACGCAAGGTTCGCTTCTCACGGTCGGCCATGATGATCGAGTCACGAAGGTCGGGCGACTCTTGCGCAAATTGAAGCTTGATGAGCTGCCTCAACTGGTAAACGTGCTCATTGGGGACATGAGTCTGGTCGGCCCTAGACCGGAAGTGCCAAGGTATGTCGAGCCGTTGCGGTCGCAGTTTGCTGAAGTTCTGTCGATTCGCCCCGGTCTCACTGACTTGGCATCAGTAAAGTACATCAACGAGTCGGCCGTGCTCGCATGCTTCTCAAACCCTGAAGAAGCGTATCTCACAAAAATTCTGCCGGAAAAGTTGAGATTAGCAAGGCTGTATGTTCGTCACAGCTCTTTCAGGCTGGATTTTGCTATTCTCATTCAAACCTTGCTGCGGATGTTGAATGTATCTTATGAGGCTTGCTCGCTACCTGAGCTCGAGGCGCAAGCAAAATCTGCTTCGACCTTTCCTTGGGCTCGCGTTTCCTCGCTGGTTGTAAAGTGGCGGCGACCGATGATCGTGTTGCTGGATGTTGCGCTTATCCTTGCGGCCAATTATCTCGCCTTCGTGTTGAGGTTTGACGGGGTGCTGTCTATTAACGAAATCGAACAGCTTCAGGAAACAGTTCTTCCACTCATTGGGATTCGGGCTGTAGCGTTCAGTATATTCGGTCTTCATGCAGGCCTTTGGAGATATACCAGTATCTGGGATCTTCAGAATATAGTGAGCGGAGTCTTGACGAGTACCATGGTCTTCTATGCTTGGGTGAATTGGGGCATAGAAATCGAGAGTTACCCGCGCTCTATCTACGTCATTGACAGTCTTCTGCTGATCGGATTTTTAACGGGCGTTAGACTACCATCAAGAATCTTCCGGGAAAAAATGATCTATCGCAAGAGAAGGAAAGTGCTCGTAGTAGGGGCTGGCGATACGGGTGAACGTGTCGTTCGAGAGATGAAGACTCGTCCTGAATATCATTGCCAACCCATAGGATTCGTCGACGATCAAATTGCGCTTATGAACAAGCGGATTCATGGTGTCAAGGTTCTGGGAACATTGGGAGATCTTTCTCGACTCGTGGAAGAGTACAGGCCGGAGGAAGTTGTGGTAGCTGTTCCCAAAGCGACACCGTCTTTTTTGAGAGATCTGATCAGTCAACTAGAACCGTATGAAGTCTCAATTAAGACCCTACCAGGCGTGAAGGAACTGTTGTCAGACCAGAGCACATTGAGCCAAATCCGCAGTATTTCTATTCCCGATTTGCTTCCTCGTGCACCGGTAAACCTGGCAGTTGACAAAACAAGGGAAATGGTCCGCGGGAAATGCGTATTGATTACAGGAGCTGGTGGTTCGATCGGGTCGGAACTTGCCCGTCAGATCAGCTCTCTAGAGCCCCGTGCGCTCTTGCTCTACGAGCGGCATGAAAACAGTCTTTACACCATTCACAAAGAACTGGAAGATAAAGGTTTTCGCTTTCCGCTTGTTCCGATCATCGGGGATGTTACCGATGTTCTCCGTCTTTCAATGGTGATGGAAGAACATCGACCTCAGATACTATTCCATGCAGCGGCTCATAAACATGTTCCACTAGTGGAGCAGAATCCTGCCGAAGCATTGAAGAACAACTGTATCGGTACACGCATTACTGCTGAGGCCGCCAACAAGTATGGAGTTGAACAGTTCGTTCAGATATCAACAGACAAGGCCGTCAATCCGTCGAGCGTGATGGGTGCGACCAAACGAGTAGCGGAATTGATCGTGCAGGATATTGCCCGTAACAGCCGGACCCGTTTTCTCACGGTCAGATTCGGCAATGTACTCGGCAGCAGTGGAAGTGTGCTCTTGCGCTTTCAGGAACAGATCAAGGCCGGTGGACCAGTTACCGTCACTCACCCTGAAATTCAAAGATATTTCATGCTGATACCAGAGGCAGTTCAGCTCGTTCTTCAGGCCGCAACCATTGGGGAACAAGGTGGAATCTACATTCTTGATATGGGAGAGCAGATAAAAGTGTTAGACTTGGCGAGGAATTTGATTAGATTATCAGGATTCGTTGCCGGAAAGGACATTCCTATTCGGTTTGTCGGCCTCAGGCCGGGAGAAAAACTTCAAGAGGAGCTTGTCGGCGAAAACGAGGTGGCAGTGCCATCGACTCTCGAAAAAATTCTACAGATTCGAACCGCAAACCTCCCAGGGTGGGAGTGGTTTAAGAAGCACTTAATCGCACTAGAGGCAGCAGCGTATCTTGATAAGCCTGGAGTAGTCGTGGAAAGACTAAAGGCCATTGTCCCGACATTCTGTCCAATGGCTCGTTCCGAAAATTCCATGGCGGTCGTTGGCTTCGACGGGGTTGATGAGGAAGTTGTTCGGTAGTGTTTTGATACAAGGCGTTAATGTAGTTTCAAAGTCGATCAAAGTCGGCGAGTGGAATTTGTACTGGAGGAATGAATGAATTCAGCGCTGCAGACCTCCCGAACTGAACAATCAGGTATGGCCATTGTGCGCGAATACTTGGGAATTGCGCAACGAAGCAAGTGGCTCATCCTGGGCTGCGTTGCAGTTTCACTCGCACTGGCATGGGCGTACTGCCTTTTTGCCACAAAGTACTATCGATCGGAGACCCTGCTAGTCGTGGAAGAACCCAAGTCACTTGAGAACGTGGTTCAAAAGGCAGTGGATGATAAGTTTGAACAGCGCCTCTTTCTTGTACAGCGCCAGATAATGAGCCTGAATTTTCTGAGTTCCATTGCTAAAGAATTCGATCTCTATCCTGAGTTCCGAGAGACCGGCGATGAGGATTCGGCCGTGCTGACCATGGCCGGAGCAACTCTGGTTGAAAGAGTCAAAATGGATCCTTCAATTGGCGTAGGTCTCAATGGCGTTGAAGCTTTTACCGTGTCCTTTATGCATCCGGATCCCAGAACTGCGATGCAGGTGACTGCTCGGATTGCCGAGAAGTTTATTCAGGAGAACACGCGAGAGCGCGAAAGGGATGCCGAGGGAACGGCAGAGTTTTTGGATGATGAGTTGAGAAGACTGAAGCTCGAGTTGGAAAAGAAAGAGGAGCAGATCAGCCAGTTCAAGACTACACACATTGGAGAATTACCACAGCAAACGGATGCTAATCTTCGTGCGCTGGATCGTTTGGAAATCGACATCAATACCGTCAATGAGGGAATCCAGCGGCAGTCAGACAAGTTGGCAATGCTCGATAGTGCTTTGCATGAATACCGACTCTATGGACGCCAAATTCCATCTCTGAAAACTAATTCAATTGAGGCAGACCCGATTTTCCGTCGGTATAAAGAGCTCAAAGACAAACTCATCATGCTGAAGGCGGAATTCTATGACGATTACCCGGAGGTTCAGCTAACCAAAGAGGAATTGCGCCAGGTTGAAGCAGAACTCATTGAACTGGGTGGTCCCGATGCCATTAAGCCGGACAAGTCAGTAAGCGATCCGTACGTTCAGGATCTTACAAAACTTCAGACCGAAACAAAAAGCGAACTTAATCTTCTCAAACACCGTCAACAGACTCTGTACGCGGCAAAAAAGTCTCATGAAAGACGGGTTGAGAGTTTTCCCGGCGTTGAACAGGAATTGCTGACATTAGAGCGCGACTATGCCAACATGAAGGGCAATTACGCCATGCTGCTGGATAAGCGGCTGCATGCACGCGTGAGCGAGAATTTAGAAAAGCAACAAAAAAGCGGAAAGTACCGCATTTTGGATTTCGCCAGTCTTCCTCGCAATCCCGTCAAGCCTAATAAACCGAGGGTGTTGGTGTTGGGATTGCTCTTCGGATGTGTTCTTGGCATTGGAATCTCGGTGTTACGTGAACGGATGACCCCGCAATTCCGTCGAGCCGAGGATGTTGAGATCGTGATCGGGCCGCAGTTATTGGCGGCCATCCCGGATTTCTCATTCTTGTGGAACCCCTCAAAGGCCAGACGGAATTTCGCGAGTGCCTATCTTCCTAGGCGATTAGCGAATGACGACGACGATATCGAGCACATAGACGACGGTCCTATACGTAATCGACTGCAGAATTACGCGCCGAAGAAATACGGTACTGACCCGCGGTTTGTCGCTAAGTTATTCCCGCGTTCCATGGCTGCTGAGCAATACCGTGTTGCAGCAGCGAGGCTCCAGTTGAGCAGTGGTGGAGCTGGTGTGGGAGTTGTAACCAGTGCTATAAAAGGCGAGGGAAAAACGACAACGGTAATTAATCTCGGCTACACATTGGCACGCGATTTCGGAAAGCGGGTGCTCATTGTGGACTGTGATTTTATCTATCCCGAGCTCAAGTGTTTTCTTGAACGGCCAACGCAATATGGCTTGATTGATTATTTGAGAGGTGATTGCACACTCGAGGAGGCAACGGATTCCTTCGCAGAAATACCCTGTTGGATCATGCCGGCCGGAGTATCTGAGGCCGATCCAACCGAACTGCTAAAGAGTGATCGACTTGAATGGGTGTTCTCTCAAATGCGCGCAAAGTTTGATTATGTACTCGTGAATGCCCCACCCATCCTCCCTGTTGCAACAATGAATGTGCTGGAAAGGCACGTGGACTTGTTACTGCTAGTCGTTCGGGCCAACCAGACATCGCAACAAGTTGTAAGACGTGCGCTAGGATCACTCAGAGGATCGAAGCCGATACAAGTAATTCTCAATGCTGTGGCGACTCACTCGTTGCCACATTATATGACCGACTACGCAATGTTAGAAACCCGGCAACGTGTATGATAGATGTGAGTTTTGATGGTGTTCTGTGCCAAACACCTTACCCGCGCTATAGGACCGTGGCTTGATAGGGTTCGCCATGTGGAGGCCAAAAGCAGCGACGATGTAGTCTTTAAGACGTAAGCAGTTATTTTAAGTACAGTGAGAAGGCTGGTCCTGAAAGGGACCGGCCTTTTTATTCATTGACGGCCCAGCAGTTCATTGGAAGTATCGCTCCGTGTATTAGAAGAGGCTCTTGCCCACCTCGTTCGACGGTAAGCTCTCATTGTTCCCGGAATCCACGGCCGTGATTCGAAAATAATAGGTCGTTCCAACGGCTAAGCCAGTCACCGTATAGGTGGAGGTGCCGGCCGGCACTGTGGCGATCGCAGCCCCATACACTCCAGGAATCGTCGACTGGTATACCCTATAAGAAGAAAGATCCGTCTCTGTATTAGGGTCCCAGGTGAGAGTAGCGGATGATGTGGAGGTGGGGTTCAATGTTAACGTGACGCTGACGGATTTTGTCATGCCACCGCCCGTAATCGTGATGGTTGCGCTATTTGTTCCGACTGTCGCCGTGGCAGTGTTCACGCTGACGGTAAGATTGCTGTTATTCGACCCTGACGTGGGACTGACCGTGAGCCAATTGGCATTGTCACTGACAGTCCAAGATGCGTTCGAAGCAACAGCGAGCGTTTGATTCGCCGGATTGGCTGCTCCTTGAGTCGCGGTAAAGTTAAGGCTGCTGGGGCTCACGGTAAGAGCCGGCGTGGGCGCAGTGAGCGAGAGCGTGACGTTCACCGTTCGGGTGAGCCCGCCGCCGGTAATCGTGATCGTACCGTTGTTGCTGCCCACGTTTGCCGTTGCGGTATCCACGGAGACGGTCACGGTACCGTTATTGGAGCCGCTGGCTGGACTGACTGTGAGCCAGCTGAGGGCTTCTGTTATGCTCCAAGAGCCGTTGGAAGTGATGGTCAACAGCTGGCCGGCCGGATTGGTTGTTCCTTGTGTACCGGTAAAGCCTAAAGTGGTTGGGCCTACCGTCAACGTCGGCGTCGGCGCATTGAGTGAGAGTGTGACGTTCACCGTTCGGGTGAGCCCGCCGCCGTTTATCGTAATTGTGCCCATATTGCTGCCCACGGTTGCCGTCGCGGTATCTACCGAGACAGTCACGGTACCGTTATTGGAGCCGCTGGCTGGACTGACCGTCAGCCAACTAAGGCCTTCGGTGATGCTCCAAGAACCGTTGGAAGTGATGGTTAACAGCTGGCTGGCCGTATTGGCCGCTCCCTGCGTGCCGGAGAACGTCAAACTTCCAGGGCCTACTGTCAATGTAGGAGAGGGTGCTGCGACAGTGAAGGAGACTGGAATTGTCTGTGGCGAATTCGTGGCTCCAGTTCCGACCACGCTGATAGAGGCGGTATGTGTCGCTGCTGAAAGCCCTGAGACGTTCGCCGAGACGGTGAAGGATCCAGGTGCGGTGCCAGAAGCAGGGGAGACCGAAAGCCAGGACGCCGTGCTCGAGGCGTTCCAGCTCAATGTCCCGGTTCCGGAGTTGCTAATGCTCACCGTCTGTGCAATCGGGCTGCTGCCGCCTTGAGCAGCTGAGAAGGTAAGAGACGTTGGGGAAAATGCCATTGTCGGCGTAGGGGGGGCGGTAACATTCATCGTCACCATGACGGTTTGCGGCGTATTCGTCGCACCGCTCGCGGAAATGCTGAGAGGCGTGCTGTATGTGCCAGCCGACATTCCTGCCGAGTTGATCCTCAGAACAATTGACCCGGCACCGGTTCCGCTCAAGACACTTGGTGTCAGCCAGGGTGCATTTTCTGAAACCGACCAATTGAGAGTACCGGCTCCCGTATTGTTGATCGCAAGTGTTTGAGGGCTTGGGTTGCTCCCACCTTGTACACCAGTGAATGAGATATTGCTGGCACTGACGCCGATCGTTGGCGTCGGTGCCGCCGTAATGGCCAACGTGACGGCTACCGTTTGCGGCGTGTTCGTCGCTCCTGTGCCCGTAATCGCAATTGTCCCAGTATAGGTGCCGATGGCCAGGCCGCTGACATTGGTGCCCACACCGAACGAACCGCTGTTGGCTCCGGATGCCGCAGAGCCACCGTTGATCGTCAGCCAGCCGACCGAGGATGTTGCAGTCCAACTCAGAGTTCCAGATCCGCTGTTCGATATCGTGACGGATTGGCTCGGCGGGTTGG
>Ga0075420_100001332_pt1 | contig 20931 bp, 18 predicted proteins | sample SoiMetdeltSBSDD4_FD_75296 | JGI IMG/M metagenome (GOLD analysis project Ga0075420, IMG submission 75296) | Bulk soil microbial communities from a Populus tree surrounding site in Tennessee, USA - Soil MetaG P. deltoides SBSDD4 | ecosystem: Environmental > Terrestrial > Soil > Tree plantation... | reverse complement strand
CTGCTGTCGAAGAAGATGCCGCTCGGCCGACCGAACTGGGTCCATTGCGTCAGGAACTTCCCCTCCTGATCGAAGATTTGAATCCGGTTGTTGGCCCGATCCGCAACGAAGATGCGCCCGCGAGAATCCATCGCAATCGCATGCAGCGTCCGGAATTCGCCGGGCGCGTATCCCGTCTTGCCCCACTCCTTGATGTACTTGCCGTCCTTGGAGAACTTCACCACGCGGTTGTTTCCGTCCTCATTGTGTCCATCCGCGATGAACACGTCTCCGCTCGGCGCAACGACGATGTCACTCGGAGAGGTGAAATGGTCCGGACCACCTCCCGGGACACCGGGCGTCCCGAGCGTCATCAACACTTTGCCGCTGGGGCTGAACTTGACGACCTGTTGCCCGCGCTTGTCGCCCCGCGGCGTTCTGTTGGCAGCGACCGCATCGGTCACCCAGATATTGCCTTCGCGATCGACCTCGATGCCGTGGGGCCAGATGAACATGCCGCCAGCGAAGCTCGTGAGCACTTTGCCGTCCGGGCTGAATTTGTAGACCGCGTCAGTTTTCGAGTCGCGGCATTCGTCGCCGAACCGGGCGGGATCAGCGAGCGGGTCGCATCGGACGATGGCCCAGATGTGACGGCCGTCGGGGTCGATTGCCACCTTTCCCACGGCGCCCATCTGGCGACCGTTCGGCAACTGCGCCCACCCGTCCACCATGCGATATGGGTTCGGGAGGGATTGAGCCGACACGGCTGTATCGATGGCAGAAGACGCGCCGCTCGCAAGCGCGACGACCAGCCCGAGCACCACCCCAAGCGCATATCCGAATCTCATGGCTCACCTCGTTCGAGACTGCGTGCTGTTTCCCCTCACTTGATGTATTTTGTGCGGCACAGTAACTCCGGACGTCCTCTGACATCAAGAGCGAGGCTCCAAGGAGGCATGACGTGAGACGAACTCCAGTTGTTGCAGCCACCATCGGAGTCCTGACCGCAGCCGTGCTCGCGACGCTGCACGCACAGGCCCCGGCGCCCCAGGAGGAACGGGTTCGTCAGATCCAGTCGGGACGACCCGGACCCATTACTACCGACCCTGCAGTGATCAATCTCCCCGTACCGAGGATGCACGACGGCAAGCCCGATCTGACCGGTCCCTGGGTGGGGGGCGGGTCGGACGCCGACATCGAGCGGGAAGGCGGCTTGAAACCTGGCGAGCTGCCACTGCTCCCCTGGGCGCGCGAGCTCAGAGCGAAGCGCGAGAAGGCCACGTACGAGGAGCCGTACATCTACTGTCTGCCCATGAGCGTGCCGCGGGTCAATCCGTATCCGTGGAAGTTTTCGATGTCGTACACGTCGAAGGGGTTGACGCAGATCTACGTGCTGCACGAGACCGGCGATGCCGGCGCACACCGCGTCGTGTACATGGATGGCCGGAAGCATCCTGCCGATCCGTTCCCGACGTGGTGGGGTCACTCAATCGGGTCGTGGAGCGGCGACACGCTCGTGATCGATACGGTCGGCTACAACGACAAGTTCTGGTTCGACGCGCGAGGCACACCGCACACCGAGCAGCTGCACACGATCGAGCGATGGACGCGCGTCAATAACGGAACGCTCGTCAACGAGTTCACGCTCGACGATCCAGGCGCGTTCTCCAGGCCGGTCCAGTTGAAGTTCACCGCCAATCTGGCCGCGCCTGGCATCGAACTGATGGAGTACATCTGCACGGAGAACAATCAGCTGGGCATCGCGGGTGGCTATCGACTGAACAGCGAGGGCAAGCTCGAGCAATCGAAGTAAGGTCGTGAAATCTGCAGGAGGAGCAGCAATGCGCACGAAGTTACGAACGACAGCTGCCGGTTTCGCTCTTCTGATTTGCGCCGCACCGGTCGTCGCTCACCACGGGTTCGACACGGAGTACGACGCAAAGAAAAAGGTGTCGCTGACAGGCGTCATCACAAAAGTCGAATGGACCAATCCGCACATGCACGTCTACATCGACGTGACCGATGCGAGCGGCAAGGTGACCAACTGGAACATGGAGATGGCGAGCCCGAACACGGTGCAGCGACAGGGGTGGGGACGAAACACGCTGCTCCCTGGCGACAAGGTTGTCTTCGAGGGCTACGGCGGCAAGGTCGTCGAATCACATGGCGCGCTGGCGAGGATCTCGAAAAGCGACAAGCCCGACACGCCGCTGTTCATCCAGGGCGGACCGGAGGCAGTCCGGCAGGGATTTCCGGGACAGTAAAAAACGACAAACCACGAAGCTCACGAAGACCACGAATAACGAGTACTCCAGCTAATTTGTGACCTTCGCGATCTTCGTGAACTTCGTGGTTGCCGTCGTTCGCTATGTTCCGCGTCCCCAGAGCGCGCAATAGCGGCGCAACGTGAACTGCAGGTTCGCCTCATAGCCCGGCCAGCTGGCATATTTCGGCAGCTTCAGCTGACTCTCGACCGGCTCCCAGCACCTGCCCTGCTGCGCCTCGGCCTTCACCGCGGCCGACGCATCCTGCAGGAAGGTCAACTGATCCTGCGCGTCCTTCTTCGTCCCGAGCCGGCCGCCTTCGCCGGGGTGTCCGGGAATCAACCGCTCCCAGTCCATCGCGATGATCCGCTTGATCGACTCCTCGGCTTCCATCGGGTAGAAATCGATCATGCCGCGACCCGGCAGCTGACCCACTGGAAGAAGGTCTACGACAAAGACGATCCGTTCTTTCGGCAGTCGCATCACGATGGTGCTGTCGGAATGGTTCAATCCGACATGCGTGAGCTCGAGCGCGGTGCCTCCTAACGTGATCGTGCGCTGCTTATCGAATATCTCGTCGGGAAGCACGGTATTCGGGTCTTTCAGGACCTCGAGCCGCTCCTTGGCCCGTCGAAGCGCTACGAACCGTGCGCCCGTTTCCTTGAACGCGCGGCCGCCAGCGATGTGGTCGAAGTGGTGGTGGCTGTAGACGACATACCGGACCGGCTGGTTCGTGACCTTCCTGATCTCCGCGAGGTACTGGGCGCCGCCCTGCGGCCGCCCGTACCCGACAGGATCCGTGGCAATGACACCTTCGCTCGTGACGATGAACATCGCCTGACTGTTCTGGTTCCGGAAGGTATAGACGTTGTCCGTTCCTTCCACCTTTTTCGTCTCGATCTGCGGGGCCTGGGCCGCCGGCGCCGCAGGCTGACCCTGCGACAGGAGCTGCGCCGTCAGCAGGGCGCAAGCCAGAGACGTCATTGCTATGCGGGTCATCGATTTCTCCTCCTGATCGCGCAGGCTCAAGCCTGCGCGCTACATCCGTCATTGGTGCCGAAGCCTGCGCGCGACATCCGTCACGAGTACCGAAACCTGCGCGCCGTTCGTGTCCTAACGTAGAGCGCAGGCTTCAGCCTGCGCGTCATTTGGGTGATTCGTCGAACTCATTTCGGTGATTCGTCGAGCGACGCGCGGAACATCGCCTCCTGGATGTCGGTTTCGAGGTCGCAATTCTCCGCGTCAACGAAGGGGTTGGCGCCTCCGCTCCGAAGCCGCGCGTGTTTCGCTTGCATGTTGTACTGCGCCGGATGGTCGCCGAGCGGGACGTCGCACGGCAAGGCGCGCACCACCTTGAACGACCGATTGAACTCAGCCACCACAGGTGGCGTCAGCGTCCCTGGTGCGCGCAGGCTGCAGTGGATCACCACGTCGTAGTTCCTTCCACCGTCCTGCACCCGCGTCGTCCAGGTGGTGCACCCACGAGTATGACCCGGGGTCAGATGCGCGACGAGCGTCACGCCGCCAAGTGCCACCGACTCGCCGTCCTTCAAGATCTTGTCGATGGGATGCTCCTTGCCACCGGGCCGCATCGCCTGAAGCGCCGGCACGTCCTCTGCCATCGCCATCACCTGCGCACCGGTCTTCTGTTTGACCAGCGCATCACCCTCCTGATGGTCGCCGTGCGCATGCGTGCCGAGCACGATCTTGATGTCCGAGAACCGGAATCCCAGATCCGCCACCGACTTCTCGATCACCGGCACATTTCGTTCGTACGTCGTGTTGATCAGCACGTGTCCTTGCGGCGTGGTGATGAGAAACGCGCTCAGCGTTCGCGTGCCCACGTAGTAGACGTTGCCGACGATCTTGTGCGGAGGAAACTGTGTCGTCTGATCCTGCTCGGTGCCCATGTTGCGAGCGAGAATCGATCGTGGCGTATACGTCTGGCCACGAACGGTCACGGCAGGACGATCGGGTGGCGGCTGCCCCTGCGCATGAGCGACGATCGGGTTAGTACCACACCAGGCCGTCACCGTCGCACAGAGCACACTCATACGAACCAGATTGCGCACGTTCGCCTCCAAAGAAACCGAATTGTACAGTCGAAAAGCTCAACTGGCTCGTCGGCCTGCGCGCACGATGTCGCCGAGGTCGATGGATCTGAATGGTGGATAAAAGGCCACTCTGTCACCGTCCTCGAGCACGTAGCTGAAGTCAACGGGCGTCCCATTCACGACGACCACGTCGACCCGTGAATATGGCACCCCAAGCGCAACGAGCGCATCCTTCACCGACCAGTGCGTGCGGAGGATCCGGCGAAACCGAAACCCACGCCGAAATGGACGCAGGAAGTCGTTGAGGTAGCCGTAGAAACGGAAAGAGACAGTCACACCGACTCCCGATCGGTTGCAAGGGATGCCGAAGGCTCGTCGGCGCCGTTGCGCGCTTCGCGCACGAGCAATGCAACCGAAACCAGCAGCACCATCAGAGACGATATTTCGAGCGACAACCGCACGCCAGTGAATGCACCCACCACTCCAACAGTCACGCCGGCGCCGGCGCGAAGGCCGAGCATCGCGGTGTTGAACAGGCCGACAATACTGCCCCGGACGCGGGGCGGTGCCAGAATCTGCACCACCGTCTGAGCGACCGACGTGAACGCTATGCTGAACATACCGGCAATCACGAGCAGCACGACGGCCGTGACATAGTCTTGCGTCATCGGAAAGAGTCCCATCGCGACTGCCCAGAACGCCGCACAGACGATGGCCGTGCGAGCTGTCGGCTGCAGCAGTGTCGCGCTTTCGAGCAGGATGACGCCGAGTATGGCCCCCGCGGCGTTTGCCGCGAGCAGAATGGTGTAGCGCGCACCCGTATCATCCGCGCCCAGGTATTGCGCGTATTCCGGCATCTGCGCCTGAAACGCGTTGCCCACGAAGAATGATGACGCGCCGGCCAGCACGATCATGGTCATGATGCGCGACTCGGTCCGTGCGGTCGCAAGCACGTTCCATACGTCGCCGAACCCGAACGAGGTGCGGCGTTCCGCTGCCTCAGTGGTGTGGCCGGTATACGGCGCGCGGAACAGGAACATGCTGAACGGCAAATAGATCAATGCGTTCGTCAGCAGCCCCCAGGCAGGCCCCATCAGCAGCATCAAACCACCGCCGATGGCTGGGCCCAGCAGGATCGACAAGTACCGGCTGCTGGCGAATAGCCGGATTGCGCTCGGCAGGTGCTCGACAGGCACCATGTCGTGGATGATCAGCTGCTGCGCCGGGGCGGCGATCACGCCCGCTGCACCATGCACGAGCAGAATGACGACCGCATGCCACATCTCCAGTCGGCCCGCCAGGAACAGAAGCCCCCATGCAACCGACGCCACGACGTACAGGACCTGGGAAATCTGGATCAGGCGGCGGCAGTCGTAGCGATCGGCGAGCGCGCCCATGTGCAGCGAAAACAACAGAAACGGCACCCAGTGGCTGATGACGGCAAATCCGGCGAGCGCCGGCGAGTGAAATGCCTGAAACATCACCCAGTAGCTGATGACGTGCTCGATGTTGTCGGCAACCATCGACAGCAGACTGAGCGCAAAATACTGGCGATATGGTCCGACGCGAAGTGCGGCAAACCGGGGAGGAGACATCTCTGAGAGCTCAGGCATGGGTCCTTCCAGCAGTGTATCGCTGAACCAAGGAGGACAGGACATACATGCCCACGAACTACCCTGTCTCCGTCGAGTGCAGTGCGCAGGTCATCGGCAGGAATCGGTTGACGACGCTGCTCCGGCCCATCCTGGCGTCCCGCACCTGATCGTGCTCTGCGTGCTGCTTATCGCCTGGTTCGTCATCACCGTCATCGCGTGGTTCGTGATTCTATTTACGGGGTCGTACCCACAGTCGCCGTTGCCGTTCGCCCTCGGCGTCATGCGATGGACGCTTCGCGTCGAGGCGTATCTGCTTCTGCTGGTCGATGAGTATCCGCCGTTCACGTTGGAGTGAATCACTATCTGCCACGAGGTCTGGTATTCTTCCCCCACCATGGTCCGTCGCACGGTTGCACTTCTTGTGCTCGTTTCCGTGGTTGAAGTCACCGGCCAGCGACCATCTCCTCCCTCGGTCAGCGTAGACGCCGACGACATCGGCGGTGTGGTTGCAAGCGGGGCAGGTCCGGAAGCAGGTGTCTGGGTCGTTGCCGAAACGTCCGATCTGCCCACCCGGTTCGCAAAGGTCGTGGTCACCGACGAACAGGGGCGATTCCTCGTTCCAGATTTGCCCCGAGCTACCTACGACTTGTGGGTGCGCGGCTACGGCCTCGTAGACTCTTCGCGTGTGCGGTCCATGCCGGGCCGCACAGTGAACCTGACTGCCCTGGCCGCGCCCTCAGCATCGGCGGCAGCCGAGTACTATCCGGCGCTCTATTGGTTCTCGATGCTCAGAGTCCCTGTACGACAGGAATTCCCTGTCGGGAAGGTGACGAGCCAGGGGGCGTGGTTGAACACGGTGAAGACCGGGGCGTGTCAGTCGTGCCATGCGCTTGGCACAAAGGGGATGCGCACCGTCTCGGCAACATTCGCGACAGCGGGCAACTCCGTCGAGGCGTGGACTCGCCGTCTCCAGTCCGGCAGTGCCCGGGCGCTCATGGCGCGCGACATCAATCGGCTCGATCCCGACCGCGCATTGCGTCTCTTCGCCGACTGGACCGACCGCATCGCCGCCGGCGAGCTCCCGTCGGCAAAGCCGGATCGCCCGCAGGGCGTCGAGCGCAATCTTGTGATCACGATGTGGGACTGGAGCCGTCCCACTGCGTATCTGCACGATGCGGTCTCGACCGATAGGCGCAACCCGCGAATCAATGCCAACGGAAAGGTGTACGCGTCTGCTGAGGACAGCACCGACCTCCTGCCGGTGCTCGACCCGGGCATGCACGCGGTCACCGAGCTGACGCACCCGGTGCGCGATCCGCAGACGCCGTCCTCGAAAACCAACCCGTTCGGGCCGTCTGCATTCTGGGGGCCCGAGCCGATCTGGGACAGCCAGACGCTGTCGCACAATCCGATGATGGACGAGCGTGGCCGCGTGTGGTTCACGTCGCGGGTCCGTCCTCCTGACAATCCGAGCGTGTGCACGAAGGGTTCGAATCATCCGGCGGCGCAGGCGTTTCCGTTGGCGCAGTCGAATCGTCACCTCTCGATGTACGATCCTGCCACTGGCCGTTTTACGCTGATCAGCACCTGCTTTCCAACACACCATCTGAACTTCGCCGCGGACCCCAGCCAGACGCTGTGGACGAGCAGCGGCATCGAGGGCGGGCCGGGCGTCATTGGATGGCTCAATCGGCGCATGTTCGAAGAAACAGGCGACGAGGTGCGATCCCAGGGATGGACGCCGTTCGTGCTCGATACCAACGGCAACGGGCGGCGCGACTCCTACGTCGAGCCCGGGCAGCCGGCGGATCCGGCGCGAGATCAGCGCGCTGCCGTGAACATCTACGCCGTGGCAATCAGTCCGGCCGACGGCGCCGTGTGGGGAACCGTAGTCGGGTATCCGGGCAGCATCGTGCGGGTTACACCAGGCGCGAATCCCGTGGAGACCGCGATTTCGGAAGTGTACGACGTACCGGCGCCCGGCTTCGGTCCTCGCGGCGGCGACGTCGATCGCAACGGCGTCTACTGGGTGTCACTGGCCAGCGGGCACATCGGGCAATTCGACCGGCGCAAGTGCAAAGTGGTTCGCGGACCAACCGCGACCGGCGCCCACTGCCCCGAGGGGTGGACGCTCCACCGCTTGCCGGGTCCGCAGCTCCGCGACGTAGACGACTCCGGAAGCGCCGAGGCGAGCTATTACACCTGGGTGGACTGGTTCGACACGTTCGGCATGGGAAGCAACGTGCCAATCGTGATGGGCAATCTGAGCGATTCGATTCTCGCGTTCGTCAATGGCTCGTTCATCACGCTGCGTATTCCGTATCCGAGCGGTTTTTTTCCGAAGAACGTTGACGGACGCATCGACAATGCCGGCGCCGGTTGGAAGGGCAAGGGGCTGTGGTCCACCTCCGGCACCCGGACGATGTTCCACCTCGAAGGGGGGACGACGAACCGGCCGAAGGCTGCACGGTTCCAGCTCCGTCCGAACCCCCTGGCTAAATAACGCGCAGGCTTAAGCCTGCGCGCTCCTTTGTGACTTGTGATTTGCGACTTGTGCCTTGTGACTTGCTACTGTGATCCCGCGCGTCGCAGCATCGGATACGCAATGCCCAACTGCTCGAGATACGTCCCATATCGCGACGGGTCGTAATAGAACTTCTTCAGCTCCGGGCCGTACCGTTCCATCGTGTCCTTGTTCACCCACGTCGGCGGGGGCGTGTCTGCGGCGATGAAGGGCGTATATTTCACGTCCTTCATCTGCACATTCCTGAAGTACTCCCACGCGCTCTTGACCAGCTCCGGCCGCAGCAGGATATCGACGATCGTCATGGCCTGGACTTTCGCACCCGCGACGACCCCTTTGTGGGCAATTGGCGTAGCCATCGCAATGCCGTTGGCCCAGTTGTGTCCCGGCAGACCTGGAATGTTCGCGGGGTAGCGCAGCATGACGGTGGGGACGGTCCACGACACGTCGCCAATGTCGTCAGAGCCACCACCGCGCTTGTCCTCGTCCTTGATTGGCTCACCCAGCTTGTCCAGTTCCACGTCGAGGCCACTCTGCAGGGGCGCCTCGATTTCCTTCTGAACCGCCTTGGCAAACGCCTGATCGTCTTCAGACCACTTCGGCAGCCCAACCCGCTGGACGTTCGTGAACATCGCCTCTGCAACAGGCTTGCTGAAATGCTGCGGCCACGCAGCACCGACGATACGCGACGTCCACGTTGTCTCCGTCATCAGCGACGCGCCCTGCGCCATTTTGTCGCCGATTTCCCAGAGCTCCTTGATGCGCGGGTACTCCGTTTCACGGAAGAAGTACCAGACCGTCGCCTTCGAAGGGACGACGTTGGGCTGATCGCCGCCGTCGGTGATCACGTAATGCGAGCGCTGCTGGAGCCGCAGGTGCTCGCGCCGGTAGTTCCAGCCTGTGTTCATCAGCTCAACCGCATCCAGCGCGCTTCGTCCGCGCCACGGCGCTCCAGCGCTGTGGGCGCTTTCACCCGAAAAGGTGTATTCGATCGACACAAGCCCGTTCGCCCCCGTCGATCCCCATGACACCCTCATGTTGCTGTCCACGTGGGCGAACAGCGAGATGTCCACGTCTTTGAAGAGTCCGTCACGAACAAACCACGCCTTTGACGCGAGGAGCTCCTCGGCAACGCCTGGCCACAAAACGAGCGTTCCCGGCAGCCGCTCCCGTTCCATGATTCTCTTCACCGCGAGCGCTGCGACGATGTTCAGTGGAACGCCGCTGTTGTGTCCTTCTCCGTGGCCCGGTGCGCCGGCGATGAGCGGATCACGGTATGGAACGCCCGGCTTCTGCGAAGCCTGCGGAATGCCGTCGATATCCGAGCCGAGCGCGATAACAGGTTTTCCCGAGCCCCACGTGGCCACCCAGGCGGTCGGCATTCCGGCCACCCCCCGACGCACGGAGAATCCATTCCGCTCGAGAACGCCGGTCAGATAGCGAGACGTCTCGAACTCCTGATGCGCGAGCTCAGAGAAGCTGAAGACGGAGTCGACCATCTCCTGGACCATCTTCGCCATCCCGTCAACGGTCGATGCGACCTCGCGTTTGTACTCGTCGATCCGGCCGTCTTCACCACTCTGCTGTGCGGATGGCGCCGCCGCCGCGCCGCACAGGAGCAGAACAACGAAAGTCAACGCCGGCACGGGGTGTAGTGGACGCATGAGAGCCTCCAAAACTACTTGTAATTCAAAAGTCAAAAGCGAAGTCAATCGACCTTGTTGAGAATACTTTCAATTTTTGACTTTTCACTTTTGACTTGGATTATAGCTACCGGCGATCGACCAGGCGCCGGGCCTTCAACTCCCATCGCGGCAGTGAGCCGGGAGGCACAGCGGACGTGGCAATGCGCACGCCGAGCCGTTCGTGGAACACGCCGGCCAGCGTTTCCGCGACCGCGTCGGTCGCTTCGACCTCGACGGCGAGCTCCTCCATCGCTCCGTTGCGGGTCCGCACCATTCGAAATTCGTCGATTTCAAGCGTACGAACGATGGCTTCCACGGCCGTTGGATACACGTTCACGCCTCGGAGCACGATCAGATCGTCGGTTCGCCCGACAATGCCGCCGGGCAGCATCAGGAATGTCCGCCCGCACGCACACGCTCGCCCTCCCACGACAACGATATCGCCGGTTCGATACCGAATCGCCGGCCAGCCGACCCGTCCCAGGTTGGTGACGATCAACTCGCCGGATTCTCCCTCTGCGCATGGCCGACCTGTTGGGTCGAGCACTTCCGCAATGAATTCCGCTTCGTTGACGTGGAGCCCTTCGCGCGCGGGGCACGAGAATCCATACGCCCCGACTTCGGTTGCGCCCGCATGGTCGAAGGCGCGCGCGCCCCAGGCGTCTTCGATTCGGGCGCGGACGGCGACAATCGACGCCCCCGGCTCCCCTGCATGGATCGTGATGCGGACGCCCATGTCTCGGGTCGAGATCCCTTCGGCTTGGGCCACCTCGGCAAGCCGCAAAGCATACGTCGGCGTGCTTACTAGAACGGTCGCCTCGGCCCGCCTCAAGAGCTGAAGACGTCCCTTCGAGTCGAGCCCGCCCCCGGGAATGGTCAGTGCGCCGAGCCGTCGAGCGCCGGCGTAAGCGCTCCAGAACCCGATAAAAGGGCCGAACGAGAAGGCGAAGAATATTCGATCGCTCGCGCGCACGCCCGCTGCGCCGAACACATAGCGCCAGCACTCGGCCCACCAGTTCCAGCTCTCTGCCGTGTCGAGGACCATCAGCGGACGACCTGTCGTGCCCGAGGTCTGGTGATAAACGACATATTGATCCGGTGGATACGTGGCAATCGTGCCGAGCGGGGGTGAGACCTCCTGATCGGCGACAAGCTCCCCCTTTGTGGTGAAGGGAAACTGCTCGAAGTCGGCCCACGACACAGGGATACGAGTGGTACCGGCTTTTGCCGCGTAAAAGGAGTTGTTAGGCAGGACGCGCGAGAGCAGATCGTTCAACCGGGCGAGCTGAGCGTTGCGGATCGCCTCCGGGGCTGCCGTCTCGAGTTCCGGGCGATACAGCACACTGCTCCTGCGGTGGTCATAGTAGCGCGGGTCGCCGCTATTGACGCGAATCAAACCTCGCGGCGTTGTGAAGGCGCGTTCAATCTGGTAGAAAGAAGAATATGAGTTTCTGTGACCACTGTCAGGGGCAACGGTTCGACCGCGCACAGGTGCTGCGCGCGCTGCGTGCCGCGCGACAGCGGCTGCGCGAGTCGCGGACACAGTGCGACGCAGATCAGACGCTCGCGCTGGCCATCGAGACCGTGCGTGCGCTCGACATTCCGCATCTCGATCCGGTAGAGGACATCGTCAATGGCGAGGTCGTCCACTGACGGAGTCGCGATACCAGTAGAGCGCAGGCTTTAGCCTGCGCGTCTCGCGTTCCTCCGCCACCACAGCAATGCCAGCGGGTCCGGCCGGCTTCACATATGTCGCCCGGCGGCCGCGGGCGCTGCGGCCGGGAACCCGCCTTCGCCTACCCTTCCGATTACCGGGTGTCGACTATCAGACGCTGACGCGCGATGCTCTCGGCGCGCGCTTCACCACCGGCAGGTAAGTCACCAGGAGCGCGAGACCAGACAGGCCGTCATACCACGCCATCGGTACAAATCCGTCGCCCTGACTGAAGAAGAACAAGGAGAACGAGAGACGGATGACGATCCCACACCAGTTGGGCCATCGATTCAGGACGGGATCCCAGTAACCGGGCAGATACAGCCCGTTGATCGCGAGCAGCTGCCAGCCCCAGTGGCGCGGCCATGTGTCGGGAAACGCCTCCGGCTGGCCGACCTGATTCGTGAAGGCATCGGGCCGGATCATGATCAAAACGCCGACCGCGATGTTCATGACGATGCTGGTGATCAGCACCACGCGATACAGCTTCACCGACGTCGTCTGGTCCACCGGAAGTACCCCTTTAGAGCGTCTTCAGGTATTCGAGCAGCGCGCGCTTGCTCTCGGCCGGCAGATCCGTGCCGTAGCTGTGTCCGGTATTCGCGTTCCCCGGCTGCGTTGTGTCGTACACCGTCCCGAGTCGCTGCGCCTCCGGGCCGTCGGAGACAAATCCCACCTTTGCCGGGTCGTACACGTCGTAGCCGCGCCAGAACCGCGACGGCCTGCTTTGCGATGCGTTCAGCAAATCGGTCAGCGACGGAACCGAGCCGTTGTGTAGATAGGGCGCACGCAGCCAGAGACCGTCGAGCGGCACGGCCAGATATCCGTCGCGCACGGCGACCGCGGGCGACTGCCATGCTCGCCCGCCGGAAAACGTGTCGTAGGCAGTCGTGGCGTCGACGGTCCAAACGGTGCGGCGATTGTCATCAGTTCCAACACTGCTGACGGATGCGACGTCGCCGCCGCCCGTGCCCGCGTGGGCGTGACACTCTGCGCATTCTGTCTTGTAAACGGCCTCCCCCGCGGAGGCGAGCGGTGCGTCGAGCGAGAAGGGATACGGTGGCGGCTTCAACGCCATCATGTAGTCGTGAATACGTCGCAGACTCGATCGTTCATCGCCAGACTCGTCCCAACGAGCGATGTCGCGATCGAGCCAGGGTCGACTCGCGCCGCTCCCGAGTGCGGAAGTCATGACGGCGTCTCTCAGCGAGCTCGTCGAACCATCCCAAAACAAGCCGTGCGCGCGCGACGCAGTGCTCCACAGTGGCATCATGTCCGCTGTGCCGACCGTTGCATCAACCGGCCGCCCCAACCGCCGGAACTTGATTGGGTTTAGGATGTCCGCCCTTCCCGCGCCCCAGTCCGTGTGACGGCTCGTCCATGCCGTCTCATTCCGAAGTCGAAGCAGACGCTGGCGCGTGCCCGGAATGACGACGAACCGATATAACAGCCGGTCGACAAACGAGAGCCGATAGTTTCTGGCGATCTCACCCAGAATCGTGCCGGCATTGAATCTCGGGTCGGCCGCGGCCGCGGTCAGGAACCTCGTATAGGCCTGCGCAGACGTCTGATGTGCGGGCGCTCCGGCGACGATTCTCGGGGGCTCGTCCGGCCGGCTCCTGACGCTGCCGGTATGGCAGAACGCGCAGTTCATCGCGACGCGCGGGTAGCCAATCGTGACCATCGACAGGCCAACCGGTAGCTCGTGCGCCCCTTCCGAGACCAGTCCGAGCGACGAATAGCCGCCTGCACCGGGCAGGAGATCCGGAAAGACTCGCGGCAGCACCAGCCAGATCCAGTACGGAACGCCGTCGATCGATTCCGCGCCTATCGAGCCGTAGAGAAAATGCTCTGCGTCGGACTCGAAGTACGGCGCCGCTCGCTCGCGGAAGAGCCTGTCGTACACGAGCCCTGAAGCAACCAGTCCCAGGACTGCCAGCGCGACCAACATCCAGCGTCTCCGCTGCGCATGCCGTCGTTTGTCCGTAATGGGCTGTGAGAGTGTCGGCGTCGTCATCGCATCAGAAGGTCTTGAGGTATTCGATGACGGCGAGCTTGTCCGGGTCCGGAAGAGTCGTCCCGTACAGGTGCCCAGCGTTGCTGTTGCCCGGAACAGCCGTGTCGTAACGGAAAAATTCACGTCCGCCTTCTTCACGGACAGTTCCTATGAAGCCGACGCGATTCTGATCGTAAACGTCGTAACCCCTGTAGAACACCGGCGGCCGTTTCTCTGGTTGCTCGAGCAAGTCGCGAAGGGTCGGCACCGATCCGTTGTGCAGGTAGGGTGCGCGCGCCCAGATGCCGTCCAGCGGGTGATTGGCGTACCCGGTTGTCTTCCGAAATCGGCGAAAGCGATAAGAGGAGTTCGGAAACAGCGCGTACTGGTTCGCTGCGAACGCCGGCGTATAGGAGTCGAGGCGGTACCGATCCGTGCCGATATCGCTGGCATTGACCACCCGGCCGAGGCCCGCACCGGCTCTGATCCCCTCACGGAACCGGTGATCGCCGTGACACTCGAGGCACGCCGATTGATACACCGTGGCACCGCGTGCGGCGAGGGCGCGATCGATCGAATAGGGATACGGCGGCGGCGGCAGCGTCCAGATCCAGTCGCGGATCCGCTTGATGCCCGCGTGATCGACCGTCACTGGAGTGATGCCGGCACCAAGCCCCGCACTCAGGTTGCGCTCGTCTACCGAATCGTTGTTGCCGTCCCAGTGGAGCTGCAGCCCTTCACGCGGCTGCTGATTCCAAAGCGACGGAAAATCGGATGCGCCGATCAGCTCGGATCGCGGCAGCCGCTCCAGCGGCCAGTTGAACTGGATCGCTTTGTAAGGATTGAAGGTGTCAACACGCCCGCGGCCCCACCGCGGCACCGCATCGCCCAGCATCGGACCGATGCGGTTGCGAAGCTCGAGTGTCTGCAGCTTGAGGCGATCCACGAGCCCCAGCCGCAGCAGCGCGCGCTGAAACAGGGACGAACCGCCCGCGTCGGTCAGTCGTCCGCGCACGGCGTCGGTCGTCATCCGATTATCGAGAGAGCACGCGAGCACGAATTCCACGAACGATTGCAAATCCAGTTGGTGTGCAGGCATCCCCGCCACGATCCTGCGTGGCGCATCTGGCGTATCCCGCACCGTTCCCGTGTGGCAGAGCGCACAGTTCAGCCCGACGTGGTCCACTCCCTGGCGGTTTCGCCGCGCGACGCCGATGGGCAGGTCGTGCCCTGGCTCGTAGATGAAGCCGAGCGATGCGTAGCCGCCCGGGAGCTTCTCGGGACATATCGACGGTAGCGCCGCAAACACTGCGTAAGGCGGAAGCGCGCCGCCAACGGGGCGAAGCAGCGACACACCTGGCTCGCTGCCGATGGATCCGTACTTGAATTGCTCGACGATGTCGTCGTACGCGACCGGCCGATCAGTCGTGAGCGTCAGCGCGATCCAGAGCGCCGCACCAACCACAACCGCGAGCGCACCGATAACTGTTCTGCGCAAAGCGCGGACGAACTGTTTCTGCATTGGAATGCCAGTGAGCACACCAGCAACGGGGGTGGCGCCATTGAACCACACACCACATCCGTGAACAAGCGCGACTCGACTTCGACCATACTTCGATCGGTCGATGCCTAGAGTGCCTGGAGTGCCTTATGACTAGACTGCCTTGTGCCTGTGGCCCCTTGCCTGGTGCCTTGTGCAGCCCTGATTCCTGGGCCCTGAGGCCTGAGGCCTAACGTTTAGTGAGGATTTGTATGCCGATCAGACGCGCGACGATCGTGTTCCTGGTGGCAGCAGCAAGCGCCCGCTGCTCGATGATCACGAACCTGCAGATGAGCCTCCGCGACAGCACGGATGCCATTAACAAGAGCTCGGTCGCGACGAAGGAATCGACCGCGACCACCGCAAGCCTCATCCCGGCGCTTCAGAGCGTCGGAAAGCTTGGCCCTGGAATGGAAGCCGTCGCCGGGTTGGAACCGTCGCTGCGGTCGGTCGCCGCCCTCGGCGAGCCAATGAGCCGTGTTGCGGCGCTCGACCCGAGCATGCGCGCGCTTGCAGAGCTCCGTGAACCGATGACGCGTCTCGGTGGCCTCGGACCAAGCCTCGACGCGACCGCAGCGCTGGGCGAGCCCATGATGCGAGTCGCCAACATGCGTACGAGCCTGGATTCGGTCGCGCAGCTCCGAGGCTCGCTCGATCTCGTCGCAGGGCTCGGCCCTCAGCTCCAATCTGTGGCGGGGCTGCAACCCGCCATGCAGGAGCTCGGTCAGCTGCGTGCGCCGATGGAGCGCGTCGCTATGCTCGAAGCACCGATGTCACGCCTCGCATCCGCCGCGCTCGTCTTGGACCGGCCCGGTCTGCTCGGCTTCCTGGTGTTGTGCGGGATGCTGCTGTGGGGCGTTGTGACTTTTGTCGCGGTCCGCCTCGCGATCGTCAGCGCGAACCGCGCGACGCGCGCCTGATGAGCTGGATTCGTAGAGCGCAGGCTTAAGCGTGCGCGCTACTTGCGTTAGGGCAAAAGTCAAAATCCAGGATCGGAAGAAGATCGAGTGCACGTCCGCGCAATCCGCCGTTGACACGCGTGGTGCACGGCGGTAGCGTGTGCACCGCGGCAATGCTCCCGCTGCCGTGATCTGCTAACACGCCGACATTTTGCGCTGCGGACCCATATCCGTCCGGGCAGGAGTAACCCCATGTCAATCGTCTCCGACAAGGAGTGGTTCGAGCTTCCATATTCCATAGCCGCAGCCAAGCTCGTCGAAATGCGGACCCAGCTGCGCCAGAACAATCTTCACGACACCGAAGAGCCGGCGCTTGAAACGCGCGAAGCTCCGGCGTCGGGCGACGCGTATGCGATCCGAACCAACGACGGCACGTACAACGATTTGCGGTGTCCGCGCATGGGGAGCGCTGGCGTGCGATTCGGGCGCAACGTGCCGCTGAGCGAGACGATCCCGGACGTCGCCAACCTGCTGAACCCGAACCCGCGCACTGTCAGTCTCGAGCTGCTGACCCGCACCACGTTCCAGCCGGCGGAAATCGTCAACGTGCTCGCTGCGGCGTGGATCCAGTTCCAGGTGCACGACTGGTTCGTCCACAAGAAAGGCGTCTGGACCAACACTCACAACATCCCGCTCGCGGATGGCGATCCGTGGCACGAGCGACCGATGCGAGTCCCGGTGACGCCTGCGGACACACCGAAGGTGGCAGACTCCACGCGGCCGCCCGCGTATGTCAACGAGAACACGCACTGGTGGGACGGCTCGCAGGTGTACGGCTGCACCACCGCCGAGCAGGCGGCGCTGCGCGTCGGCCGCGACGGCAAGGTCTTCGTCGGGCCAGGCGGTCGCCTTGGCTTCGATGCTGTTACCGGTCGGGAGATCACCGGCTTTACAGAAAACACCTGGGTTGGACTGAGCCTCCTCCACGGCCTGTTCGCGCTGGAGCACAACGCGATCTGCGACATGCTCCGGCGCCACAACGCGATGTGGGACGACGAGCGGTTGTTTCAGCAGGCGCGGCTCATCAACTCCGCTCTGATTGCCAAGATCCATACGGTCGAATGGTCCACGGCGATCCTGCCGAACCCCATTACGTCGGCCGGGTTGCGCACGAACTGGCATGGGGCGCTGGGCGATCTCCAGAAGGTCTTCGCGGGCCTGAATGACAACGAGGTGCTCGGCGGCATCCCCGGTTCGCCTACCGATCACCACGGCGCGCCGTACTCGCTTACCGAAGAATTCGTGTGCGTGTACCGCATGCACGAGCTGATGCCCGACGACTACACCATCTGCTCCGCTTCCACAGGTGCTGCGCTTGGGCAATTCACACTGCCCGACATGTCAGGACGCCGCGCCCGCAAGATCCAGGAGCAGTTCAAGGCTGACGATCTGCTCTACTCGTTCGGCATTGCTTACCCGGGCGCGATCCGCCTGCACAACTTCCCGAAGCACCTTCAAGCCCTCGTCAAGGACAACGGCGAACAAGTCGATCTCGCAACCGTGGACGTGCTTCGCGATCGCGAGCGCGGCGTTCCCAGGTACAACCGCTTCCGCCGCCTGCTCCACAAAGCTCCTGTCACCTCGTTCGAGGAGCTGACGGATAACCCGCAATGGGCCGCCGAGTTGCGCAGGGTCTACAACAACGACCTGGAGATGGTCGACGCGCACGTTGGCCTCATGGCCGAGCCGCTGCCGAAAGGCTTCGGCTTCAGCGACACTGCGTTCCGCATCTTCCTGCTGATGGCCTCGCGCCGCCTCAAGAGCGATCGATTCCTTTCGCGCGACTATCGCCCGGAGATCTATACGAAGCAAGGAATCGAATGGGTCGAGCAGTCGACGATGATCGACGTGCTCACGCGGCACTTCCCGTCGGTGGCGCCCTTCATGAAGGGCATCGAAAGCGCCTTCCATCCGTGGCGCAAGGCGAGGTGACCGCCATGGCTTACGAAGCGATTTTCCAGCCGCTACGCTTTCGCAACCTGACGGTCAAGAACCGCATCTTCCGGTCGAACGTCTCGGGACGATTTGACAACTACGACGGGTCAGGCAACCAGGCCCGGATCAACTGGGAGACAAAGTTCGCCAAGGGCGGCGTCGGTGCCATCATCTCGTCGTTCGTACCCGTGCACCTGCGTGGGCGCATCGTGCCGAACTACGCGATGATCGACCACGACCGCCACATTCCTTTCTGGCGCGCGGTCGGCAAAGCCGTCCACGAGCACGACTGCAAGTTCATCCTGCAGCTCAGTCATTCGGGACGCCAGCGCGACATCAACGGCATCGAATACCCGACGGGCCTTTCGTCCACCTCGAAGGCGGACCCGATCCATGGGTTCCGCTGCGAGGCGATGACGAAGGCGCAAATCGGCGAGACGGTGGCAGCGTTCGCCGAAGGCGCGCGTCGCGCGCGTGAGGCGGGGCTCGACGGCGTCGAGCTGCACGGTGCCAACGGCTATCTCATCACTCAGTTCCTCAGCTCCGCGATCAACGACCGGAAGGACGAATACGGCGGTCCGATCGAAAATCGCGCCCGCTTCGTGCTGGAAGTCGTCCGTGCCATCCGCGCGAAAGTGGGTCGCGACTTCCATCTGCAGATGAAGATCAGCGCCCAGGAATTCGACGACGCGGTCGCCTTTCTTGGGATGGGACCGTCAGGAAATACCCTCGATGAGTCGGTGCAGGTGTGCAAATGGCTCGTCGAGGCTGGTGTCGACGCGATCCATGTATCCACGGGCAGCTTCTTTCCGCATCCCCGGAATCCTGCGGGGGTGGATCTGCCCGTAGAGGAACTCGTCAAGAGCTACGACACGATGATCTCCAGTGGCGAGCGGACCTTCGCGAATTTCCTGCTGTTCAAGGGCGCCGGCCCTCTGGCGCGCAACCGCTGGAACGAAGCCGCCGGTCCACCGGACCAGATCGAAGGCAAGAACCTTCCGGACGCGCGGACGATCAAGGCCGCGGTTGACGTGCCCGTAATCTGCACCGGCGGTTTCCAGACCGCGTCGGTGATTGCGAAGGCGCTTGAACGCGGTGACTGCGACGCGGTGAGCGCCGCGCGGCCGCTCATCGCCAACAACAATCTCGTCGAGATCTTCCGAAGCGGCAAGGACCGGCCCGATAAGCCATGCACCTACTGCAACCGCTGCCTCGTGAACGTGGTCGAAAACCCGCTCGGGTGCTATGAAGAATCCCGATTCTCATCGCGCGAGGCGATGATCGCCCAGATCATGTCGGTGTTCGATCCACCGGCATTCGTCGAGCGATACGAGACCGTGTGATGGCGCGCGGCTCCGGGCTCGCGGAGGAGGTGATTGCGCCCGACGAAGAAGCCGTCACGGCCCAATTCATTGCCTTTATGAAGGCGGCGACGGTGAAGCGCTCCGGGTCGGGCGCACGGCGGCGCTTCAATCAGGCGCGGGAGACGGCATGCGTCGATGCCGAATTCATCGTACCTGACGATTTGCGACCGGAACACCGTGTCGGCCTCTTCAGCACGGCTCGCACCTATGCCGCTTCGATTCGGTTTGCCAACGCGGCATCCTCGTCCGACCGCGAGCGCGACCTCCGCGGCATGTCCATACGCGTGGTCGGCGTCGATAAGACCAATCTGACGTCCGGGGTCACGGTTCACGACTTTGTGCTGAACAGCCACCCGGTGATGATGGCAGGCGACACGCGCGGCTTCATGGAATTGCTGCAAGCGAATGAAGCCGGAGGATTCCGTCGCACGATCTACTTCCTCACGCACCCGAAGGCGCTGCGTATCGCGGGGGCGGCGCGGACGAACCCGACCTGCCACCTGGACATCCCGTACTGGAGCGCCACGCCCTACCTCTTCGGCCCCGGCAGAGCGGTAAAGTACATCGTTGCACCGACGTCCGCACGCCGCAGCTCGCTGCCGTCCGCCCTCACAGACACATATCTCAAGGATGCGATGCGCGCGCGACTGTCTGAGTCGGAGGCAACTTTCGATTTCATGATTCAGTTCCAAACCGATCCGAACCGCATGCCCATCGAGGACGCCTCCGTCGAGTGGACGCAGAAGGACTCGCCGTACGTGCCGGTCGCGCGCATTCGCATTCCGCCTCAGTCGTTCGACGATCCCTTACGGGCCGCCAGGTGCGAACAAGAGGGGTTCAATCCGTGGCATTGCCTGCCGGAGCATCGTCCCCTTGGCGGGATGAACCGCGCACGGCGCACGATTTACGACGCGATGGCTGCATTCCGAAATGAACCAACCAAGGCTGCCACCGTAACACTATGAAACCGATCGCCCTTGGTTGGTTCACCAGTATCTTTTGGGCGCGCTTCGCGCGCCGCGGACCGCTATGCAAGCGATTCAGGTCGCTCCAACATTCCTGTATGCGACCGCATGGCGGTCCGGCGCGGACATGACCGAGAAGAAGACCTGCTTCGTCGTCCAGGGCTTCGGTGAGAAGACCGACCTGGCTACGGGACGCGCGCTGAATCTCGATGCGTCGTACGAGGTGATCAAGGAGGCGGTCGAGGCCGCGGGGCTGCGCTGCATCCGGGCGGACGAAATCGTCCACTCCGGCACAATCGACGGACCGATGTACGACGCGCTCTTCCGTGCGGATCTCGTCGTCGCCGACCTGTCCAC